>Ga0114940_10000620_pt1 | contig 15543 bp, 13 predicted proteins | sample ColdCreekSource_FD_87195 | JGI IMG/M metagenome (GOLD analysis project Ga0114940, IMG submission 87195) | Groundwater microbial communities from Cold Creek, Nevada to study Microbial Dark Matter (Phase II) - Cold Creek Source | ecosystem: Environmental > Aquatic > Deep subsurface > Groundwater ... | reverse complement strand
GATCGCCCCTACTCCTTTCTTGGCAGTGTCAGTGACGGCATCTCCACCATCAGCGATCGCCCCTACTCCTTTCTTGGCAGTGTCAGTGACGGCATCTCCACCATCAGCGATCGCTCCTACTCCTTTCTTGGCAGTGTCAGTGACTGCACCTACCCCTGAAGCAATTCCTGCTAAAGCAGCATTTGAAATCGAGCCAACGTGATTAGCAACAACTTTCTGTCCGCCTTCCGTAGTCGCAAATCCCAGATAGGCTTTAGCTGCTTCACTAGGAGTTCCTTGGTAAACCAAGCTGAATGGTTCAGAGAAGGGATATCTAGGGTCATCAGGCTGGGTTGAATGCATCGTTACGACCTTGACATCATCTCGGTCAATGACATCGTTAGCTACGGCATAACCAATACCATTTGCACCCAATTTAGCAATCATTTCATCGATACTGTCTTGCTTTAATTGACTGGTATTTGGTCCTGCTTTAAATTCTGCTGATTGAAAAACAGAGTAGTTAGGAAATGCCTGTCTAGTATCATTACTATCGGGAGCATCAACGAGTTGAATTTTACCAGGATTGCCACCGATTTCCGACCAATCAGTAATCTCGCCTCTAAAAATTTGAGCAAACTGATCTATGGTTAGATTGCTGTCAAAAGGATTGTCTTTTGAGATAATAATCGCAATTTTCTCTCTACTGATGGGAACGGCGATAAATCCCTGACCCTTTTCCTCCGCCGTCAAGGCTCGACCAATTGCAGCGAGGTCGACTTTCCCTTCTGAGAGACTTTTTAAGGCAGCGCTAGAGTCTTGAGTCTCGATATTTACTTTGGCTTGAGGATATTTCGCGGAAAAACTCTCTTGCAAGCTAGTGCCGATACCATTAGTGCTACTCGACGCTCCAATGTTGATGGTTGTATCTTTCGGTAACTTATCTGGCGCAGTAAACGTGACAGGTGCTGCACCAGCTTGAGCCAAAAGATTAGCCTTGGCAGGTTCAGGAATCCCCACCAAAGTTAATAATATTGCTAATGTAACTACAGAGTTATGTCTTTTATGTAACATTTTTAGGTCTAATTAGGTCTAAATTTTAGCTGATTATTTGGCGATTAATTATAAGGGACGAACACCTTGTCTCTAGATAAGAGTCATGTTGTTTTAAGTATTTTTGTTTAAGTAGAAACACTTAGGTTAATTTAGCTAATTAATACTACCAAAAACCAAAAATTATTTCCAGAAGCCTCAGATCCTGACGACGAATCTTTAAGATAAGTTGTGATAAAAGACAATCATTTTTGCTAAGGGACTAAACCTAGTAATCGCAATGGATAGTGGATTATTTTTTCCTTGTTGAGTTCTGGAATTAACTCTATATTTTTCTCAAGGAATAAGCTTCGTTAAGAACTATACTAAACTTAAGAATTAGTAACTACAGTCGCAATTAGTAATTATGGCAGTCATCAAAAAAGGGTCGTTAGTCAAGGTAGTTAAAGAGAAACTAGAAGGCAGCATCGAAGCTAAGGCAAGTGATGTACGTCTACCTTCGTACTTATTTGACAGTAAAGGACAGATCTTAGATTTGAACGATGATTATGCTTTAGTCCAGTTTTATGTGCCAACCCCTAACATCTGGTTGCGTTTAGATCAGCTAGAAGAAGCCAAATAAGTGAGCAAGGATTAGTTGGCAATTATCAGGCTCTTCAGCCAGAGGTACTACCCACTACCCATTACTGTTGGTCTTCGATTTCTTCCTCTAGTTGTTTAGCGTAAATGTCTTGTAGATTCTGCTGGTTGACATTGCGGGAAGTACGACGATATTTTTTAGTTTGCAGCTTGGGTTCATATTGACTTTTGCCTGATCGCTTAACTTTTAACTTAAGACTCGATTCTGCGTCTGGCTGTTGCTGTAATGCGGTTTGATGAGCGATCGCTTGAGTCAAAAAATCTAAATAATACTCGTATCTCTCCCACTCCCCTCGCACGACACAGTTAGGTTCATCGCGATGGGAGCAATTACTAAACTGACAGTTTGCTTGGTGTAGTCTCGCTCTAGCTTCGGGGAAATATTGCGCTAAATGACTGGGAAGACAGTCCAAATCAGGTTGATTAAATCCTGGACTATCTGCCAGTAATCCACCCTCAGGAAGCTCAAATAACTCTACGTGGCGTGTGGTATGACGACCCCGTTGCAGCTTTCCCGAAACTTCTCCTATTCGTAGTTTAAGGTTGGGAATCAAAGCATCGATCAAGCTAGACTTACCCACACCACTAGGTCCCGCCACAACGGTAATTTTGCCCGCTAAACGGGATAATAGCTCATCAATACCGATATCTTGGGCTACGCTGATATAGCTGGGGTCATACCCCCATGCGGACAGACGTTGTTGCCACTGCTGCTGTTGTTCGGGGGTAATTAGATCGCACTTATTGAGGCACAAACAAAGTTTTAAAGCCGTTGACTCAGCCTTAACCAGAAAGCGACTAAGCTGCCAAGGATCCAAGGTTGGTTCTGATAAGGCAAAAACTAGCAGGATTAGATCAGCATTTGCCACAGGAGGTCGCTGTAACTCAGTGGAGCGGGATTCAACCCTGGCGATCGCTCCTCTGCCGTCTTGCCAATCGGGTTCTTCAACCAAAACGCGATCGCCTACCATCACCTTCTGTCCAATTTTTTTCAGCAGGCTACGTCGAGTACAGAGCAAGAATTGGACTGGTTGGTTGCGATCTAATTTAACCTGGTAGAAGTTAGCTTGAACTGCTACCACCGTCCCCCATAAGTCTCTTGGGTCAGAACTTAGAGAACTACCTAACAGTTCATCAACACAATTTTGATTACCAGTCACGAGGTTACAGGACGACGAACTAATAAAGCAAAGAAACCTTGTTTGTCTTCTAATGCCTCAACCTGGTAGCCTTCCATTTTGAGACTATCAGGAACTTGTTCGATGGGTTCACCAGGGTCAAGCCAGACTTCTAAGAGGGAACCTGGAGACATTTGACCCAAACGCAACTTAGTTCTGACAAAATTAATCGGACAGGGAGTACCCCGCAAATCTAAATGAGCATCTGCCAGCTCTGAGATCCCATTATCCGCGCCGTGAGGATCGAGATTCATTTCTGGAATAAACCTCCTAAGAAACCTTCTTTCGTACCTTTGCCTACAGTTTCACCCCTGACGGCAGCGAGCTTTTCTAAGAGTTCTCTCTCTTCTGAATTAACCTTAGTAGGAATATTAATCTTGACGGTAATTAGATGGTTCCCTCGACTCACAGGATTACCAAGTTTAGGCACACCTTTATTTTCGAGGGTAAGTACTGTATTAGGTTGAATTCCTGAAGGAATAGCCAGTCCTTCCTTACCATCAACGGTATTGACTTCCAAGTTACAGCCCAAAATCGCCTGGAGATAACTAATGGAAATTTCTGATCTAACATTAATACCTTCGCGAGTGAATTCTTTATCAGATTCCACAAATAGATAAACGTATAAATCTCCTGGAGTGCCACTGCGAACTCCAGCATCCCCCTCTCCAGAAACTCTGAGGCGAGTACCATTATCTACTCCTGGGGGAATAGTAATTTTAAGATTTTTTGTTTCCTGTTGACGACCCGCACCATGACAAGTGCCACATTTCTCTTCAATTACCTGTCCTGTACCATTACAGTTAGTGCAAGCGGAAACCTGAGCAAAACTACCGAAGGGAGTTCTCGTCGCTCGACGAACTTGGCCACTGCCACTACAGACACTACAGGTTTTTACCCCTGTCCCAGCTTTCGCTCCTGTACCACTACAGGTTTGACAAGATTCTAAGTGAGGAATTTTGATTTGCTTTTCGCCACCAAAAACAGCTTCTCGAAAGTCTAGCTTCAGGTCTAACCTGAGATCGTCACCTCTCACGGGGCCATTGCGACGACGAGACTGTCCTTGGCTGGTACCAGCGCCACCACCAAAGCCACTAAAAATAGTTTCAAAGATATCGGCAAAACCACCCATATCATTGTAATCAAACCCTGATGCGCCAGCTCCAGCGCCACCTACCCCCGCTTCCCCAAAGCGATCGTATCTACCGCGAGTCTCAGGTTCGGAGAGAACTTCGTAAGCACGATTGATCTCTTTAAACTTTTCTTCTGCTCCTGCTTCTTTGTTGACATCGGGATGATATTGCCGCGCTAGTCGGCGATAGGCGCGTTTTAGTTCATCTTTATCTACATCGCGGGATACGCCCAGGATTTGATAGTAGTCCCCTGCCATAAAATTTTAATTTCTTCCTATGGTTTATAGCTTGTACTTTAGCAAAATCATCACCAGTAAACATAGTACGGTTACTACTAAGAATCACCGATTTTAGATCTGCCCCTCCTCAGTAAACCACACCCTTTCGTTTCCTTCATCCTCAATTTAATCAACTGATTCAAAATCGTCGTCAAAATCATCCAAACCAAAATCAACGCCGCCTTCAACCTTGGCATTGTTAGACACACTAACAACTGCTTTGACGCTATTATCCCCAGCTAAATCCATTTCAGTTTTGGCCCCTGCTAGATCCTGATCGTCAAAGTCATCGAAGACAAAAGAATCATTACCCTGAGAATTCTTTTGTTGATAAACATCTGTGCCTATTTCCAGGAGGGTTTGACGGAGGTTCTCTAAAATATCGCTAATATCTTTGATACTAGTGTGGGGGTTATTACAAGCTATATTAAACTCTTCTTTAATCCGAGCAATTTTCGCTTTATATTCATCGCGAATTAACTCTCCTTGTTCACCTAAAGTCGAATCGTAATTGTAAATTAAATTCTCGGCTTGATTTTTCAACTTAGCCAATTCAACATGGCGACGGTCTTGATCAGCAAAATTATCTGCTTCTTGACGCATCCGCTCAACTTCACTGGCGCTTAAACCTCCAGTATTACTAATAGTGATACCTTGCTGTTTACCAGTACCTTTGTCCTGAGCCGAAACCTGTAAAATGCCATTTACATCAATTTCAAAGGCAACTTCAATTTGGGGCATGCCTCTCGGGGCAACAGGAATCCCTGTCAGCAGAAATTTACCTAGGCTTTTGTTATCCTTCGCCATCGCTCTTTCTCCTTGAAGAGCGTGGATTTCCACGGTTGTCTGACCATCCGCAGCGGTGGAGAAAATTTGCGACTTGCTAGTGGGAACTGTAGTATTTTTTTCGATGATTTTCGTAAAAACCTCCCCCAAAGTTTCAATTCCCAGGGACAAAGGAGTAATATCTAACAGCAATACATCTTCCACTTCTCCTCCCAAAACCCCTGCTTGAATGGCTGCTCCTGCTGCCACTGCTTCATCTGGGTTAACAGAGCGGTCTATCTGCTTGCCATCGAAGATTGTGGTAATTGCCGCGTGAACTGCGGGAATACGGGTAGAACCCCCCACTAAAATGATGCGATCAATTTCGTTAGGTTCTAAGTCAGCATCTTTCAAGGCTAACTTAACTGGGTCTAGAGTCTTTTGGATTAAATCCTTCGATAGCTCTTCAAATTTAGCCCGACTTAGCTCCATTTCAATATGCTTAGGGCCTGTCTCATCCGCAGTAATAAAGGGCAGGTTAATGGAGGTGCTGGGAGTAGCAGAAAGTTCAATCTTGGCTTTTTCCGCTGCCTCTCTCATCCTTTGTAGCGCCATCTTATCGGTTCTGAGATCAATTTCTTCTTGGGCGTAAAAAGTTTTGATCATCCAGCGCACTACAACGTTATCAAAATCATCCCCACCAAGATGATTATTGCCTGAAGTAGATTTGACTTCAAACACACCATTGCCCAATTGCAGGATAGAAACGTCAAAAGTTCCGCCCCCCAAGTCAAAAACCAAAATGTGTTCTTCTCGGTCTTGTTTGTCTAAGCCATAGGCTAAGGCTGCGGCAGTGGGTTCATTGACAATCCGTAAGACCTCAAGTCCCGCGATCGTTCCCGCATCTTTAGTCGCCTGTCTTTGGGCATCAGTAAAATAGGCAGGAACTGTAATGACCACGTCGGTCACGGGTTCTCCTAGAAAGCTCTCCGCATCCGCCTTCAACTTTTGTAAAATCATGGCAGAAATTTCCTGGGGGGTATAATTTCTGTTTTTAATCTGCACATCAACAGTATCATCTCGACCTGGAATACATTTATAGGGCGTGCGCGATCGCTCTTCTTCTGTGTCTTCCCAACGACGACCAATAAAGCGTTTGATGCTATGAATTGTATTTTGAGCATTGGTCACAGATTGCCGTTTTGCCAACTGACCGACCAAACGAGTGTCGCCTTTGGCGAAGGCTACCATACTTGGAGTTGTTCTCGCCCCCTCTGAATTGGCAATAATTAGAGGCTTGCCTCCTTCAAGCACAGCAACGCAACTGTTGGTAGTTCCCAGATCAATACCGATAACTTTCGCCATAGTGCTTAGGCAGTAACTTTCATTTATTTATAAATTACAAAAATGTTGACAGAGAAGTTCATGGTGTCCATCAGCATATGGCAATGCCGAGTTAAATAAATCCCTAATAAATTTCCCAACTTGATAGTCGATTGTAACTAGGTGCTTAACTTAATGATCATTTTCTTCGTTTTCTGTCGTTTTCTGTTCCGAAGTTATCACAGGTTCTTGGGGAACAGCAACTTTAACCATCGCATGACGCAAAATTGTCTCGCCAATGGTATATCCCCGCATTAACTGCTCAATCACGGTGCCTTCTGGGTACTCGTTTGTGGCTTCGCGCAACATAGCTTCATGATAATTAGGATCAAATTCTTGTCCTTCAGGCCGCATGGCGGAAACCCCCATCTTTTTAAGACAGTCTACCAAGGTTTTATATACTCCTTGATAGCTGGAATGAATGGCTTTTTCCCCATCACTCTCTGGTTTCAACTGGGTTCTAGCTCGCTCAAAATTATCGATTACTGGTAATAATTCAGTGATGACGTTTTTCTTGGCTTGGACTTCCAAATTTTCAGTTTCTTTGGTAGTTCGGCGGCGAAAATTCTCGAAGTCTGCTGCCAAACGAGCATATTGCGCCTTAGCTAAATCTGCCTGTTGACTCTTGTCGTCTAACAGTTGTTTAAGATTGGCATTTTCTTGCTGGAAGGCGGCAAAAATTTCCTCATGTTCAGTAGCCTGGCTATCAGTTTCTGGGTTGGTATCCGCAGGGACTTCTAGCTCTACCTCTCCCTCTGGTACAGAATCTTGATCTGCTAAGGAAGTGTTCATCTCAACTTCAGGATTGTCAACAAGATTTTCAGGCTGTTTCTGCTCTTCAGTCATAGGTAATGTTTGTCTCTGTGGGTACAAAATATAGGATATTGCATTCGGCTAAGAATCGGCTAAGAAATTGACAGTTTTAATTTTTTCTCTCGCTCAAGAGTTAGGTCTGGTATCCAAACATCGGACTATTCAATAGTAATTTGAATAGTTAGTTTTGGTTAGTAGAAATTTTACTCCAACTTTAGGGAACACTAAGCTATCGTCAGGAGATATTTTTTCAATTTTATGACCTATTCTGCTTCTAAAAAAAATCGGGCGATCGCTGTACGTAACAATCTGTCACCTTTTGGTAATCAATTGGTACAAAAGGGTTTTATTGATGGCGATAAAATGCAAAAGGCTCTAATGGAGAGCCGTAAAACAGGGCAGTCCCTCATCGACATCTTAGAATCGACTACGGGTAAACAGTTACCACCAGATTTACTGCGTCAATATAAAAAGCATCATTTATTTGAGCTAAAAGTCCTTTTTGGAGTAGAGTCTGCTGATCCTGAAATTGAAACCGAAAAATTTAGTAATCATCAAATGGGGGAACTGATTAATTCCCTGATCCCTCTAGATTTGTGTCGGCGCTATCGTCTTGTTCCCCTGTATAAAAAAGAGGGAGACAATCCTATTTTAGTTGTGGCGATGGTCGATCCTGAGAATCTGGAAGCCCAAGATGATCTCAATCGGATTCTCAGACCTAAAGGCATTGGTATTGAACGACAAGTAATCACTCAAAGCGATTATCAACAGCTAATCGATCAGTTTTTGGATGAACAGGTCAAACAAGAAACTGCCAAGAAAAAAGAGGTTAATGTCGATGTTTCCTTAGAGTTAGATAACTTTGACTTTAACTTAGAAGAAGGTGATGACGAACTGGCTGATGATCTTGGTGCAGCCAACGAAGCCCAAGCGGCACCAATTATTACCCTGGTTAACAAGATTCTGGCGAAAGCTCTGCAAGATGGTGTTTCCGACATTCATGTGGAACCCCAGGAAGAAGGCTTAAAAATCCGTTATCGCAAAGATAGTGTATTGCAGCAGCCCTTTGATCGGATGCCGAAAAAGATTATCCCTGCTGTCATTGCTCGTTTTAAGATTATGGCAGAGCTAGATATTGCGGAAAAACGCTTGCCCCAAGATGGCAAAATCCGTCGGATGTTCCAGGGTAGAAAGGTGGATTTTCGGGTTAATACCCTACCCAGTCGCTATGGGGAGAAGGTCGTACTGCGAATTCTTGATAACTCCGCAACTCAACTAGGTCTAGATAAGCTGATTTCTCACGAGGAGACCCTAGAAATAGTCCGAGACATGGCAAGAAAGCCCTTTGGAATGATCTTGGTGACGGGGCCCACAGGTTCTGGTAAATCCACTAGTCTCTATTCCGTCTTAGCAGAAAGAAACAGTCCTGATATTAATATCTGTACTGCTGAAGACCCCATCGAATATTCTCTTGACGGTATTACTCAGGTACAGGTAATTCGTGAAAAGGGTATGGACTTCTCCTCAATTCTGCGAGCTTTCTTAAGACAGGACCCTGATGTAATTCTGGTAGGTGAGACTAGAGACTCTGAGACAGCTAAAACTTCGATTGAAGCTGCTTTAACGGGTCACTTGGTCTTAACCACCCTCCATACCAATGATGCTGCGGGGGCGATCTCTCGCTTAGATGAGATGGGTGTGGAACCCTTCATGATTTCAGGAGCATTGGTGGGGGTTCTAGCTCAAAGATTAATGCGGAAAGTTTGCAGCGATTGTCGTATTGCTTATAATCCCACCCACGAAGAGCTAGCCCGATTCGGTTTGTCCGCTGCTGCGGGGGAAGAAGTCATTTTTTATAAGGCTAATAAGCTAGAAGTAGAACAACTTTCCCAGGCAAAAGCCAACGGAACATTATGTCCCAAGTGCCAAGGAGGAGGCTACAAGGGGAGAATCGGGGTTTACGAAGTAATGCGTAACTCGGAAAGAATCCAGACTTTAATCAATGAAGGGGCAAATACTGATCGCATTAAAGAAGTGGCGGTGGAAGAAGGAATGATTACGATCCTCGCCTACAGCCTCAATCTCGTTAAAGAAGGTCAAACTACTTTAGAAGAGGTGGAACGGGTAACATTTACCGACTCGGGTTTGGAAGCAGAATTAAAAGCCAAACGCAAAAGCGGCTTAACCTGTCGTAGCTGTCGGGCTGAATTACTCCCAGAGTGGCTAGATTGTCCCTACTGTATGACTTCTCGTTTTTAGTCACAGATTACTCCGCCGTAAGACGACGGAGCCTGCTGTGACCGTTGGTCAATCAAGATTCCCAATAATTAGATAGTTTGAAAGTTTAAAAAGTTAGAAAATTTTGCTCAGGAACAGATTATGGATTTAATGATCGAAGACATGATGGAGCAGCTAGTGGAAATGGGTGGCTCTGATATGCACATCCAAGCTGGCGCGCCGATCTACTTTCGGATTAGCGGTAAATTAACCCCCATTGGTGAGGAACTGAGTCCTCAAGAGTGTCAACGCCTAATTTTTAGTATGTTGAACAATACTCAAAGAAAAGAGCTAGAGCAGAACTGGGAACTAGATTGCTCCTATGGGGTTAAAGGATTAGCTCGCTTTCGGGTTAACGTTTATAAAGAGCGTGGTTGTTTTGCTGCTTGTTTACGGGCATTGTCTTCCAAGATTCCCAATTTTGACCAGCTAGGTCTTCCAGACATCATCAGAAAAACCACCGAAAGACCCAGGGGACTAGTTTTAGTAACAGGCCCTACAGGTTCAGGGAAAACTACCACCCTGGCAGCGATGTTGGACTTAATTAACCGTAGTCGGGGAGAACACATCCTCACAGTGGAAGACCCCATTGAATATGTGTTTGAGAATCATAAAAGTCTCTTTCACCAGCGCCAAAAAGGGGAAGACACCAAAAGTTTTGGCAATGCCCTAAAAGCTGCACTGCGGGAAGACCCCGATATTATTCTGGTGGGAGAGATGCGAGATTTAGAAACCATTTCCTTGGCAATCTCCGCCGCCGAAACAGGACACTTGGTATTTGGAACTCTCCATACCAACTCCGCTTCAGGAACGGTAGATCGGATCATTGATGTGTTTCCCGCTGCTCAACAGGCGCAAATTAGAGCCATGCTGTCTAACTCTCTAATCGCTGTCTTTAGTCAAACCTTGGTCAAAAAGAAAAATCCTAAACCAGGAGAATTTGGTCGGGTAATGGCTCAAGAAATCATGATTGTCACCCCAGCAATTTCTAACTTGATTCGAGAAGGTAAAGCTGCTCAAGTATATTCCGCAATCCAAACTGGGGCAAAAATGGAGATGCAGACCATGGAACAGGCCTTAGCTGATTTAATCAAAAAAGGCATTGTCAGCATGGAAGAAGGATTAGCCAAAAGTTCTCGACCAGATGAACTACAGCGCCTCTCAGGGAGTGCTGCGGGGGACGTTGGCATGATGGCTAATGGCAAAGCGCCTGCTAAACGCAGTTAATTGCGATTGAAACTAACTATTATCACTAACTCAAGCATTTAAATTATTTAGTCAATTCTTATGTCTACTTATACAGCAAAAGTCAAAGACAATTCAGGAAAAGTCTTTCTAGAAAAAATCGAGGCTGCTTCTGCTGAACAAGCCCGTTTGGTACTCAAAAATAGATATGTGGCAGTGGGCAAAGTCAGTAAATCTGGGATGGAAATCAACTTAGAGCCGTTACAGCTAGCTTTAGCCAAAGTAACGGTTAAGGACAAGGCAGTATTTTCTCGCCAGTTTTCGGTGATGGTCAATGCAGGGGTGGCAATCATTCGTGCCTTGGGTATTTTGTCAGATCAAGCCCCCAACCCGAAACTTAAAAGAGCGTTATTAGGCATTAGTGCAGAAGTCCAGCAGGGTACAAGCTTGTCGGAGTCAATGAAAGCCTACCCCGAATGTTTCAATAACCTCTATGTTTCGATGGTGGAAGCGGGGGAAACGGGGGGTGTTCTCGATGAAGTTTTAATGCGATTGTCCAAACTGTTGGAAGACATGGCAAAGTTACAGAACCAAATCAAATCGGCGATGGCTTATCCTGTAACCGTGGGGATTTTTGCCGTCATTGCCTTTTTAGGGATGACGATCTTTTTGATTCCCGTATTCGGAGGGATTTTCGAGGGTTTAGGGGCAGAATTACCTTTGCTAACTCGCGTCATGCTGGGAATTAGTGATATCCTTCGTAGCTGGAAAGTTCTAATTCCCATCGTGGCATTTGTGGGTATTAGCTTTATCTTGCGTAATTACTATAAAACTCCTATGGGTCGTCTTCAAATTGATGGCTTTATGTTGAAAATGCCCTTGTTTGGTGACTTAAACGAAAAAATTGCCGTAGCTCGTTTTTGCCGAATTTTTGGTACTTTAACTCGTTCTGGGGTTCCCGTTCTGCAATGTTTTGATATCGTCTGTGACACTATTGGTAATCAAGTGTTGGTTAATGCGGTCATGGCGGCAAAAAACGATATTCAACAGGGGGGGATGATTTCCCTCGCAATTCAAAAGGAAAATGTTTTTCCCGCTCTGGCGATTCAAATGATCAGTATTGGGGAAGAAACTGGGGAACTAGACGGCATGATGGAAAAAGTGGCGGATTTTTATGAGGATGAAGTAGAACAGTCAGTTAAGGCTCTTACCAGTATGATTGAACCGATTATGATGGTGGGTATCGCATTCATGGTGGGTACAATTTTGCTCTCGATGTATTTACCAATGTTCTCCATCTTCGATCAGTTGGGTTAATGGTTGATTCTCTAACCAGTGTTTTTATTCTTGAGAATTCTATGATATCTGTCAAAAAAGCTGACTATGAGACCTTGCTGGCAGAATATAGTACCCGTAGTGGGGCGATCGCTTTATTGCAACAATATCGCCCTTACCTTGAGGCATTACCCAGCATTCGTCGTCCAGAACAAAGTTTAATTACTATTCCTCTTCCTGTAGTTCGGATTCGTCGTCCTGAACTATCATCAAATAATCCTCTACAAACTAAAACTCCTCGGGTTGCCACTGCTATTCCCTGTGATTTGGGTATTTTGATGTGTGACCCAGAATGGAAGATTAAGATGGGTGCAGAGATAATTGTTTTTATCCATCGTCCCGAAGAGGATTTTTCCGATCTGATCAACCGCTGGCGACAGACGCAAATTTATCTTGACCAGGATTATGAATGGTTAATGCCCCCCTCTGAACAACACATAATCAGTGAGGTGGCGGAGTCAATTAATCCTCTGTTTGTGGTTTTTCCAGGAACTAGCGATCGCATTAAACAAGGTCTAGCAGGCGCTGGTTTTCCCTATGTTGTTCAGGCTCTTGATTTTGTAGTTGGGCCAGCAGTTGAAGCAGTGGAAATAATTTCGGATCTCGATTGAAAATCGATGCTTTTAAGCGATCGCATAATAACAAAATAACTTTTTACACGAAAAAGCAAAATCTTTACTCTGTATAGACTTGATATACTTATGTCAAGCAGTCAGGGGGCGAACGGCTGTTCGCCCCTACTGTTAACCCCTACGATTTCTAGTGAGCATAATCTCCTTGACGGGCATTACTATCTGAACGAGGTTGAATCACCCCATAGCCTCCATGATTCCGACTATAGATGACGTTGATTTCATTTGATTCGCTATTGTGAAACATATAGAAATCGTGATCTATTAGCTGGAGTTGTGACAATGCTTCTTCCGTAGTCATGGGGGGCATGGCAAAATATTTGCTTCTGACTACTGTAGCTGGTAATTCGGGAAGGCGATCGCTATTTAATTCATTAACTTCCACTAGCTCTTCACTGTCTACCACTTCTTCTGCACGAACCTGAAGGTGAGCATTTTTGGCGAGGTGCTTCTCTTTATATCTGCGTAACTGACGAGCAATCTTGTCTGCCACCATGTCGATACTTGCATAAAGATTATCGCTACCTTCTTGAGCGCGAATCACTGTTCCATTGGCAAATACCGTCACTTCCGCCTTATGTTTTCTTTCGATCCGAGAATTGCGAGCTACAGATAAATGGACATCCACTTTGCTAGTTATATTCTGAAAATGTTTAACTGCTTTTTCTAATTTCTGTTCGACGTAATCATGAATTGATTCTGTGACTGCAATATTATTTCCTTGGATCAAAAGCTTCATACTTGCTACTCCATAATATACATTTTAAAGCCATATAGTAGAATATAACCTTGCTTAAAAATTGTAGTTAGATATACGAATCTCTTAAACTAAAAAGTTAGCTTTTACTATTTGAGAATAGCCAGCTAATAAACCCTTGAAGTTTAGAACAAATTATTTTACTAACAGCATCATCCAATTCTTTGCATATATCTGCACACAATCAATATGCTTCAGCTTATGCTTTGTTTTTGTTAATTAGTGATGCTTAGAAGCATTGTCATGATAGTCTGATTTCAATATATAGTGAGCTATCAATCTAATCTATCTACAGAGATTCGGTTTGTCAAATCAAAACTGCTACACTTTAAATTCTATAATTTGAGGTGATTTACAGTTTAAGTTCATCTAGGCAATTTTCTTAAGCAGTTGTATCTTTCTCTAGCTTTATAGCTACAACACTAACACTTTTAATCTTAAAAAACAGTAAATCATTGTTTTTTTCATGTTACGTTACATTGATTGACATTTTTTAAAAAAGTCTGTAATTATGCCTCCAGATAATCGATATTGTGTGCTAGAAAATCAAGGAATAGTCAACTATAGTCAAGCCTGGGACTATCAGCGATCGCTAGTAAAAGAAAAAGTAAATGACCCTAGTCTAAATGATATTTTGATTCTATTAGAACATCCTCCTGTTTATACTTTAGGTACAGGTTCAACTTTAGATTTTCTTAACTTTGATCCCCAAGCTGGAGAATTTGAGATTCATCGGATTGAACGAGGGGGGGAGGTGACCTATCATTGTCCTGGTCAATTGGTAGGCTATCCAATTCTGAATCTGCGCTACTATCAACAGGATTTACATTGGTATCTGCGGCAATTAGAAACGGTGATTATCAATACTGTGGCTAATTACGGTTTGTCTGCCTATCGTATTCCAGACTTTACGGGAGTTTGGCTAGAAGGCAAGAAGATCGCCGCGATCGGTATTAAAGTACGTCGTTGGATTACCATGCATGGTTTTGCGATCAATGTTTGTCCTGACATGAGTGGTTTTAAGCAGATAGTCCCCTGCGGAATTGCCGACAAGCCAGTAGGTAGCCTGCAGGAATTTGTTCCAGGAATTACAGTAGATCAAGTTCGTCTAGATGTAGCGCAGGCTTTTGCCTCTGTATTTCAAGTGAAATTAATTAACTTATAAATTTTAAAAGTAAAAAGTATTTGTGTATGCATCAGACAAATCTGAACCCTATTAATAGTTACCATTGGCAGAACATCCGTTTAATCGCCACAGATATGGATGGGACGTTGACCCAAGGAGAAAAGTTTGATGCTAAATTACTGCAAGTTTTAATTAAATTGTCGGCAGCGGGGATTGATGTCTTAATTACGACGGGAAGATCTGCGGGATGGGTACAAGCGATCGCCACTTATTTACCTGTAGTGGGAGCGATCGCTGAAAATGGTGGTTTAGTTTACTGGAACCACGATCCCCAGCCACACTTGATTGGTGCGATCGATGTTATTCCGCATCGTCGGGAATTACAAAGAGTCTTTCTGCTACTGCAAGATAAATTTCCGCACATAAGGGAATCCGTTGATAATTCCTTTCGGATGACCGACTGGACATTTGATGTAGAGAACTTAAGTCCAACTGAACTAGAACAAATCGATCTGGTATGTCAGTCCCAAGGTTATGGTTTTACCTACAGTACAATTCAGTGTCATATCAAACCAATTTACCAGGACAAAGCTTACGGCTTAAACAAAATCATCTCCCAACACTTTCCCCATTTAAAAGCATCAGAAATCGTCACCATTGGCGATAGTCCTAATGACGAATCGATGTTTAATCAGGCAGAATTTCCCTTGTCAGTGGGTGTGGCTAATATCGTTAAATATAGCGATCGCCTTAAGTATTTACCTGCTTATGTAACCAGCAAGTGCGAGGGAGAAGGATTTTGTGAACTAGCAGCCTTAATCCTCTTATGTCCAGAAATACAGAGGTTGTAAGTATCGAGGGTTAATCTCTGATGATTGGGGAAACAATATTCAGGTAATGAACCAAGATCAAATTTCTGTACTTTTACAGTCTCTGCGATCGCGGATACTCCTTTTTCTTCTTCATTTATTTTACCAACAGTTTTAGAGTCACCTTGAGCGATATTAATT
>Ga0114940_10000619_pt1 | contig 15635 bp, 11 predicted proteins | sample ColdCreekSource_FD_87195 | JGI IMG/M metagenome (GOLD analysis project Ga0114940, IMG submission 87195) | Groundwater microbial communities from Cold Creek, Nevada to study Microbial Dark Matter (Phase II) - Cold Creek Source | ecosystem: Environmental > Aquatic > Deep subsurface > Groundwater ... | reverse complement strand
TTACTAGTGATTTCAGCAGAGACAGAAAATCAATCCCAAGGGCGAAAATCGATACCACCAGCCGGCAGTGGCAGACGCACCGCAGGGAAATAAGAACTCAATTTCAGGCACTAGTTTTTCCACAGCACAGCGCTCGGCGCGAACAAGGCTGCGGCAGGGCAGGCCCATAAAGGGCGTCGGAGGAGTGTGTTGATCAGTGGATACGAGCCAGAGATGACCCTATATGGGATTCTTAATCCTGGCCGCGCAATGGCGTGTGAAGTCATGGGGAGCGGGAGTGCATTACCCGGGTAATGACGACGACGGCGCGCAAGGAAACGAGTGAGTGAGAGAGAGAGAAAACGGAGCGCTATCGCCGTCGAAAATTTAGGCGACCGGCACGGGCGAGGTGCGGCGCAGGTTGCCTACGCGCGCGACGTCCAGGCGCTGAGCGGAGAGAAAATTTAAGTCTGCTGCAGCCGCCGCCAGTGCTGAACTGCTGCTGCTACACGGGGCAATTTCATTGAGCTGCCTTTTCATATCACGTGGTACATTCATCACTCTCTTTACAGAGGAACCCATCTGGTAGCGACAGCGAGCGTACTTTGGAGCAATTGCTTTTTCAGCAGCAGCAGCGGCACCATAACTTGCAGCGCAGCGCAGAGAGAGAGCGAGCAAGAGAGAGACCCGGGCTCTTAATCTAATGCCACGAGAGGGTGGCAGAAATGTTGTTTTTAATACAATGAAACGAATTCGGAATGGGGGAAACGAGCAGGCAGGCAGCGCTGAAATTCTACGCCTCTGTGAATTCGAAAGTTTGGCGAAATGAGAGGAGATAGGCATCAGCGAGGTATGGCAAATGCATCATTGTGACAGCCGCATTATTATCATCGCGCAAGTGAGCCCCGGGTAATGAGACAAAACTCTGCGCGCCGAACTCGACTCTGGAGTATGTATACGTATGGAGTAGTTAGTTAGTATGCGGCGCGCTTTTGTGCGAGTGCCACCGTAACAATGTGTTTGGTGCCTGCATTATGTATGGAAGCGTGTGCGTCAGGTTGATTTCTGCATTGAGATATGCAGTGCTAATCTCGGTGGAACTGGAATCGCTCAGGGGGAAATGAGAATTGAGCTCCGCGAAGAAGCGGCCCGACTCGTTTCCCCAGCAGCAGCAGCCAGTTGGCGTTCAAAAGCCGGGAAAACGGCCGCTGCTGCATTATTTAAATCAATTTGAGAGATAAAATTCAAATGTCCACTTAATGCGGCACTCAATCTGAATTCAAAATCAGATGAAATTGCACGAATTAAATAAACGCGTATATATTTACAGGCAAGGAAGTCTGGGTGAAGTTGAGATTTACGATGCGAAGCGTATTAGAAATTCAATGTAAAAACAACTAAGCACACACAACTGGAAATGTTCAGAGTTGGAAATTTGTCAAAAAAATCAGTTGGTCGCCGCGTTTCAAATATCCATAAATCAATACAATCAAACATTTCACGGGACAAAGTCGGGTTTATTGCACAGATCATCATTATCTGGACACGCCGAATGCGCCGCATTAGCAGATTTTCATATCAGCCACGCGGTGTGATTGTTTCAAAAATACAGGCGAGCGCAACTCATCATCATTACGCGCCACTGCTGCCGTGCTGCTTTGCTCGCGCAAACAAAAATGGTTTTGTAATCCAATTAATATTAACGGCCGCGCCATTAATGGTGCATAAATCTATGAGTTGGCCGCTGCCGCAGATAAATCAACAATTAGCAAAGTGATTGCCGTCCCCGCACATAAACACAAAAACAGCCCCCGCTCAGAACCGAATTCGGCCCATTGAAATCATCCCCTGCTGCATGAATGCCGCCGCATCATGTGTGATTTTTGAACCGGAGCGCGCGCGTGAGATCGCTATCATGCTGAGTTTGACTTTCAACTTATTCGCAAAATTTGTGCGTGCGTTTGCGCTGCTGACTGCGCTGTGCGCCGGTCGCAAAATTAAATTCCCCGCTGCAAAGAAAAGCACAAAATCATGTTTTTGTGGGTGCGGCGGCCTCATCTGTATATACCTGCGCGCCCGCCGCGCGTTAATTCCACCTGAGTCAGCACATTTTGATTGCTGCTGCTCATGCTGATATCTCGCATCCGATTCCCAGAATTAAAAAGTGAGCGGCGGCCCTCGCACAACACACGCGGCGCAATTTGTACATTTTCAGAGCGAGAGAGAGGAGTGGCCCGAGCCCGTGTGCTCTGCAGTGTCATCAAAGGGGTGAGCAAACACGCAGCAGCAGCCTTTCGTCTTTGCGTCAGCATATTTCACGCTATGTGCACCGCGCATTGTTGCTGCCTAACCATTGTTGTTAGCGCTGATAAGATCTGCGTGCATGCAGGTGTCGCAGCGTCGCGCTGATAACCATCAAAACTCATCATTGGGGGAAAATGAGCGCGAAATGACATCAACAGCACGTGTTTGAGGTCATTGCCAATAATGATTTGAAAAAGCTAGAGATAAAATATTGTATGATTTTAATGATAAGTTGGAAAATAGCATACTATAAAGCTTATCTGAACTGAATTTAATTATCTTTGAAATTTAAAAACTCTTTCAGCTTAATATGTGAATATTCTAATTTTTTAAACAACATTATTAATTATAAAAAAATTACAAGAGTTAGTGGTCTTTTTTTGTATCCTCAATAACACTATTGTCTCATTCTGCTGTAAACTCGGTCCTCAAAATATTTGCTCTCGACATTTTCTCACACATTCATACTTGTCTTACCTCAAACAACAGCATCAAGCTACAAACCATTCCAGGGAGAAAGGAGACTCGTCTTTCATTGTCTGATTCCACACACAATAGAGTGCCAAACTTACCTAAAACAGAACAAGAAAGAAAAGTGACATTAGTAATATGCGCGCATATGTGTGCCTGTAGCCGAAATTCATTCTCATTGTTCAGCAGAGTGCGAGCGAGGATGAGGCTCTTTGTGATTGCATTACCATAATAGCTCGCGATCCATCTCGGCTCATTTTCATCATCCAACAATGGACGGCTCAATGCAATTAGGATCAGCTCGCTATTTGTATTACAAAGTCAGCCAGCAAGACAAGAATGTAAATACACACCCTCGTCGCACACTCTCTGTCTCTTTTGTGCTGTGTGCATGCGCGCCGCTGCTTTACACCATATCGCGCGTCCATTGTGAGTTCTATTATGCTTTTAATGCGGCGCAGGGGTTGCGCCTCTCATTACCATTCCGACGAGCCGCGCCGGCTTGGCTTTCTTGTGCGAAATGTTTGAATTCATATCCGCCGACTCACTTGTCCCGGAAGAGGAAAATGATTGAAAATGTATCCCTCAATTCAAAGGGGAAGCGAAAACGCGCAGTGCATGCCAAAATTTGCCCACTTGCCTGAAATCCCCAAGCAATGTGGTTTTCCGATGACTTATCAATCGATTGAATTTAGAGAATGCTCGATTTTCATGTGCAGTAAAATTCCTTTATCATGAGTAAAATGAGAAAGGAGATTTTCGAGTGGCGCATGCACTGACCTATGGCACGCTGGCGGCTCTTGTGTGTATTTAGCCGCTGCGTCGCTGGAGTGACAGCAGGGTACACGACACTAATATGAGAGTCTTTACGGATCTCATTAGCATGGTTGACACTTGATGACATTTAAGCTGTTTATAACACCAACGGGCGGCTCTCTCTCGCTCTAGCTGCCTGCGGAACACGTTCTAAGCGCGCGCGAGATCGTGTCAAAATCGCAAAGCGCCGCGCTGGCGACATCAATCGAGATTGATTTCCAGATCAGTTACACTCGAGCCCGAGAGCGTTGCCAGGGACGCGCGCAGTGCCGCTAACGCGATTAATTGGAGCGGTAATTGGCTTGTTGCAGAAATGCGGCGCTGGCAAAAAACTTTTTGAAACCTCCAAGGATTTAAATTTTACCGGGACAAAAAAAATTAGCAAAAGGGTAAGTGAATGAATAAATTTCAGTTACATTGAAAAGGTGAACTGAGGTCACCGATACCTTTAAGAAGTGCACAGTGTGACATCTTACTGTTTGGCGTGGCATCTTTCTGCCATTGCAAGTGGGGCGCGGAGAGAAACTGTATCTCGGCCGTTTGAACTCAAGATCACAAGACCCAAGTGCTCTCCACCTTCGCGCAATTGAATAAAGAAAGAGTAAACAGGCAAATGAGCCTATCCAGTCGACTATCGAGTTACCGAGAGCCGCATGGTGTTCATTTGACAGGAGAATGACCGTGCGTTGACATTACCAATGATGTGGGTAATCTGATCGTGTTGTATGAGTCACAAAGTGACTTTGCTCGGCTGTCAGTCAGCGACAGCAGCCAAGGAGCCTGAGTATGATGGATGTGCGGCTCGATAAGTGGGCCAAGTGCAGCCTAAAGGGGCCCTTTCCAGCGACGCACGTGCTTTTCTTCCCACAACAATGCACCTACATAGACAATAACTATCAGCCGACCGACAATGGCAGGCTTTTTAATGAGTTTAACGCGAGCAGAAAGTGGAAAAAATCATTACTCCTGGGCCACCCTCTGAATTTTGTTGCTATTCTCTTTCGACGCACTCACACTTTCTGGGTATGCGGCGTGCGAGCGAGAGAGGACGAGAGCCGCGCGTGCACCCTCCCTCTCTATGTATGTGTGTGTATTTTTTGTTTTTCTCCATTTCGCACCAGAGCGCGGCTGCACCTTCCTTGGGTGCTGTACATATATTTTATTTTGCGCTAGACGGGCTCATCTCGTTGTCGTCATCTCGCCGGTTATTTATGGTGCCATATATTTATATCCCCGCCGCACTTCAGCTGTTGTTTTCCGCACTCTGTCCCCCCAGAAAATACGGCCGTGGCGTTGGGAAAAAGGCCGGAGAGCCCGCGTGGATTTGCAAGGAGATAATTGAAGTTTTCAACGACTTTCCTCCCCGGCTGCAGACTGCCAATTTCGGTGTCCAATTTCACCATTCGGACCTTTTTTGTCAACGTATAAAAATACAATTTAGCGGAGGAATTGGATTTTTTGTTACAATTCGTGCAAAATTATTAAAACGTGTGATATGGTCTCGATCAAAAAGCCTTTTGTAGTTCGCAAATGAAGCGTCCGCATCCTTGATTGGACGTGATGGATGCCGAGCACAAAAAGCGCATTAAAAGCGCGGCATACCAGGTAGGCAAACAAATTGAACTTCGTGATCGCAGCCAAATCTCTGCGGGGCGTGCATGCATATATTGTCAGCTGGCTTAAAATCTGGCTCATAATTTGATTACTGCCGACGTCAACTCGATAGTTTCATTACTTCATTATTAACCTCTCCCCCTGCCCCGGCTCGCCCGGCGCTCCACTCTCATTTTGATGGATTACGGACGTGTGATTTCCCAAGACGCCTCGCACTAACACCGACCATTATGCAGTAATTGCATCAAGCGGGGGCCCAACAATTAGTCCATTGTTGCAGGCGGGCGGTTCCACAACGCGCGCGCGAGTGTGTGTGTATGTTATTGTTAGAGCCGAGAGAGAGAACACTTTTGAAAAAGAGCGGCAGCGTGCGCTCTGGAGCCGTCTAATTACCATCGCACTGACTGAGAGAGTGAGAGAAAGCAGAGCATAATGCAAACGCACACACACACAGAACGATCAATGCAAAGCATCCCCCTCCTGCACCACCCACCCCCGGCGCTCTCGCCCCCAGCAGCATCCCCCGCGTACGCCAGCCAGCTAGCATACACGGTGTTATTGCCAATTTAGAATATAGTCGTAAGCCGATTTTCTCTGGCTGTTGAGGATTTGAGTGTATTGCTTTTTAGTGGCGCTGGCGCGCGGGCATTTCATCTCTCTCAGCATCCTTCTTATCTCGGCGCAGTAAAACTGATATTTAGGAGGTGCACGAGGTGTAATTACACATCCTCGAAGCTGGGGGCGCAATTAGCTTAACGCCGCCGACGCGCGCAATAATTCTAATGGCTGCTTAATTACAATAACTGCGAGAGGCGCACTTAATAATAATTGATTCCTCCAAGATTCGCCGGTGATGCCGCCCCGGTGCACCCGTCTGGGGATTTAAGGAAGCGCAGCAAATTGAAAAAATAAAGAAGCGGGCGGCACCAGGAGAGAGTGCATAGCGGCGGCAGTTTCAATTTGGTTGTCTGTCTCTCTTAGGAAATCATTGGGAGCACGAGTGAATTTATTTTTATTTCGTTCCCTTCTCTATAACACACACATACTCACACAGATACGCTCACTCTCGCACCAGCCAACAGCAAAAGCAGCCAAATTATAATTCAACTACAACAGGTCTGCCGGCTGCTTGATATTCCCGGGATGTCTCTGGGGATCTCGGCTTATTCTTAAGCAACCGTGAAACAAAATTCACCCGTACTTTGCATATAAACCATCAAATAACAATAAACGTGGCTGCTGCCTATGCGGATTCGGTGTGCGTCCGCCAAGGCTGACGGGTTTGCGGCGCGCGGGAAGCTGCACGCGGCGCAGATTTGGGCCTTCTCAAACACGGCGCGCAGACACTGTGCGCTGTCGTTTGTTGACTTTGCTTTACGACCCGAGGAGCCAGTGAGATTAAGAGGCCGGCGCGCGTAAAACACAAGTGGGTGGCGAATTATTATTTTAATGAGGCTGCTGTAGCACGCAGCGGGGCAAACATCCACATAGCCCAAATCTGAGCGCACACACATGCAGACTAATAAAATCTAAATTAAATAAAAGGTTTCCTCTCTAGACCAAACAAGTGGCAGATGTTTTTTAAGAATCATACCGAGGCCTTTTTCTCGTCTGCCAAACAAAAGATTTTATTTTTCGAAGCTAGAAAATAGAGCGTTGGTGCGTGCAGTGGCAGTGAGTGTATTTCGTCGGTGTCTGATGCAGTGCAAATAAACAGTGCATTAGCGCGTCCAATCATCATTAGGTTCATTTCCCACGCACCGAAACTAATCAAACAAGAGTGCATTTGGGCTGAAATCGAGATGAGGCTGCGTGCAAATATGTTTTCATCAGCTTCATGAGCCGGCCGCAGTATCTGGTGTCCTCAAAGGGGTGACCACGTGCTTTCCATCCAGAGTGAAACTGGAGCCGTTTCGCTCGCCTCAGGAGCACGTGAAGACGTTTGACCCCGCTACTTGCGTATGCAATTCTAACCCCTTCAACTCATCCACTCGGAAAGATATAAATCTGAGAGCAATCGGAGCGCTGCATCTATTTTAAACTGCATTCGGCGCAGCATTAGTTCATTAAAAAGGTGTTTCCGCGGCTATTAGAGCAGAGATATTGCTCCTGCGAGACTCGTTGAATCATCGCACGCAGCGAAAGGGGGCGCTCTAAACAATGAGTCACTCGCAAGCCTTTTTGCCCCGCAATAAAATGCAGTGCGCCGAGAAAAATGAGGTGTTTGATGGAAAAGTGGTGCTGGAAGTGCGCGCCGCATGCCTCAGTGAAGGAGAAAGACGGAGAGAGGAGAGAGAGAGAAGCTCTCTTGGTAGTTTTGCAGCGAGGTGGTAAATCGCAGTGATGTATGACTTTGAGATGGGAATAGAAGATGAGAAAACTGAACAAGAGAGCGTACAAGAAAATGAGCACGGGGGAATGAGATGGAAAATATTCAGTGTGAGAGAGCGAGTGAGACGGAGAGAGAGCAGAGCGGAGCGAAGCGAAGAGGCGCACGGCCTGTTTGATAAGACACAAGAAGAAGAAGAAGAGGCAGTCAACCCTCCCCGGTGGTGCAATATTTTACGCGGATGCATTTCAAGGAATTTTACACATTCGTGAGCCGCTACTGGGATAAGAGAGCGAGAGAGAGAGAGAGAGGAAATAGAAAGAAGAAAGTTTAATGTGTGTGCGAGCGCCTCGCACACACGCTTCGAGAGTGAGCGCCAAATGCGTATGTATATGTGCGCCGAGATAGATACAGAGAGCTGAGAAGTTGAGCTGCGGGAAATAATTAAAGAGGCGGGCGCGCTTTGCTGATTCCTGAGCGCACCAGAACAGAAAATCGAGAGGGAAAACGTTTTCGGGGAGGTGCGTCGCGCGGAAAGAGAACACGCTGCGTTGGAAATGGAAAATTTCTAGTGCTGAGAGAATAAGTAGTGTGCCTCTCGAGGTGCGGCATTATGGATTTCCAGAAATATATTCCGAAAAAACGTAAATTCATAAAAACAATGGATTACGCACACATGGCAATTAAAGTCCATTTTTGTAAGCGTGTTTTTTTCGGTGAGTACGAGGGAGAGAAAAATCTTTCGTTTTTATTTTGAACAAAACCCTGGCTGTCTCACTCTGCGAGTATGTGCGTGCATGTGTGCGAGGCGGGTGAAAATCCCCTGTCCAAAGCCAGGCGCGCGCGGGCGGATTTTGCAAAATCCAGGCTTAATTGGCGCCGTGTCGTGCTCCTCGGGGACGGCAGTAATGGGCAATATGAAAAAGTCTCACGCCGCGCACTTTCATTTCCGAAAAATGACCAGCGGCGACGGCGGCGGCGGGCGATGATATTGTAATGGGGCCATCTATCTGTTGGCTCACGTCTCGCCGGCCCGTAAATAGGGATCAAGCCTTTCCACTGCAATCCATTCTGATACAAAACAAAACGCCGCCGCCACCAATGCTGCCGCCGCCACCGCCTCTCCGTGTTTGTTTTTCTTATTTCTTAATGTTATTGCGCCACTGTCCTCATCCCCTGGGGAAATTGCATTCTCCCCTCTCGCGCGCGCACCCTGAAGAGCCAGCGCCCGCCGCCCAGATGAAATAGCTCTGCACATTGCCCTGCAGACTAATAAATTATAAATACGCTGTAATTAACACTTTTTCCCTCTCGCGCACACAAGAAGTAAATTTGACACTGCAGTTCCTTTTTTCTGGCGCTGAAGAGCTTTTGCGGCTTTCTTATGTTGTGTTGGTTCGGGGGGACAAAAAGTTTGCTTTGTTTACTATTCACGCTGGATCCTCAAGGAAATGACATTCATCCCCTTTGTAAATGACTTGGAGAGCTGTAATAACTGTAAAATTCAAAAATGCCATTTATTGACGTTTAAAAACACATTCTCTTGTTAGAGATTCCAGCATCCTTATTTGTGCAAATTGAGAGACTGAAATTTGTAATGCAAGTGCGGAAACACGCCAAAGTCACTTTTGTGGCAATTTCCATTTATGAGCGTAGGGGGCAACGGTCGGCCCAGCAGAAATTCGCTCTCTTCTTGCTCACATATATAGCACTCTCCGCCGTGTTTTGTTTATTTTCCAGGGGCAAAGCGGAGAGAAAAGCGGCAGAGTTTCGCCCCCGGTGCCGCTGCTGGTGGATGGCAAAACCTCAGAATGGCGCCATAAAACTCGAGCTACAGCTACTTGAATTCAACTGCACAATAAAACGCCCCTCGGCTGCGCCTGCTTTTTTCTGCTTCTATTATCACGACGGCAGGCGCAGGAGCAGCAGGACTAGAGCAATTCTTAAATGAGGGTTTAAAGGGCTGAGGGATGGATGACGAGCACTTTGAGATGGCTCTGATTGCTTATGTTTATCTCGACATGTTGGCAACACAAAAGGGCCTAATCCTGGTGCGCCATCAACATGAACAGCCTTCAAATGGTGTCGTAAAAGCCAGCATAAAAGATTCAAATTGAATATAATCATAATCATAATGTGTAATGCAATTCCTTTTTATTGCTTTATGATTTCATCCATCTGCCCGGGCGCGCTCTTTTTTATTGTTTCGCATTCTGTTTGGCAGCTGAGTGGCATATAGAGGCGTTGACCCAGGTTTCAGAAAAATAGAGTGTGTTTTGCCAGCAAACCTTTCAAAGACTCAATAAAATGGAACGTCCAGGGTGCCGTAAATTACCAACCCTTTTTCTGGATAGTAAAATAATAAAAGCACTGAAACACATTTTTGTTTCTCTTTTCCCCGACCGAGAGTAATTTCGGGCACGTCGGACAAATCCCATTTCAGCCGCTCTGGAGATCTAATTAGCGCGCAAGCTGATCGGTAATTACTCGATTAATCAATCCGTTTTCCATTTGTAGCCGAGCCGCTGTGCGCAGGGCGGTGTTGTTGTTGTTATTACCAACCAAATGCTGCCTCTGCCGCCACCGCCGGGCTTGGAGCGAGAGCGAGTGAGCGAGAGAGAATAATATTAAAGCCCCGAGTGCACCATTAGAGGGGAATTAAACACACCCTAGCAGCTAAAATTTTCCCTCTAATTTTCTCCCTATGGATCAATGTCGTGCATGTGCGAAAGCGGCGTTGGTGGCACTGGCGGCGGCGGAGGCAGCAGCAGCCACTCCTGCGCGCTGCTCATTTTTTACTCTGCAATTTCATTGGCAACAGATGGTGCCTTCCAACGACGACGAGTAAACACAAATTAAAATTACTTCAACATCGCCATTACACTCATGTACGCACGCAGCCGGCACAGGCGCAGTTGAACGCATCAGCAATTGTTTTGAATTTGCATTTAGTTTATAAATTTTGTTTATTTAAAAACTTTACCATTAATTTAATAATGCTGTTAATTGTTTTTCCTTGTAATTTTGTTAATTTTGTATCACATACTGTAATAATTATTTATTTAGTATTACAATTTTTGTCATTGAGAATACAAAAGAAGGTTGTTAAGCATTACGATATGTCTGAAATTTACAATTTATGGTCATAAATTTTTAAATGAATTATGTAAAATTATTAGTTACATTAATTAAGCATTAATACTTAAAGTATATTTCTATCCATGGAAATTATTGAAATTTTTAAATTACAAAGTATATTGATAAATGAAGAAAGGTATATGAATTAAACCATTAAAAATTAGCCTTCTTATAGCCAATAGCAAAATTCTAAACTGAATTAAACCTTTGCTCTTTGCTGATCTCATTTTACTGGTTTCAGCTATTTCCAAAAAACTTACAATTAGTACACACATCTTGACATAGTAAGAGATTTGATTTTTGTTCAGGTTAAAACACTTTTACAAAAATTGAAGTTCTCTTCTTCATTTGAAACTTTCCTATTTAAAAGCTACAGTGACACCATTTAAGATCAAAAGATAAAAAATCTTTCAGCCTGCTGGGTCATATCCAGCAAGAACAAAGCTAACTGTGCGACAAGGGTGCAAATTCCATTGAGCGATTTGCCAAAAGTGATCACATCTAGCCATGAAATATTTTAATCTGCAGTAAAGGTTATTGCTTTATTTCATCTGGCGCAACATAAATCGCACACACACAGCAGCGGTGGCCGAGGCGACGATTGGCGCGCTGAGTGGAGAGATTTTTTGGCGCAAAATCAATGCTCTTGTGCTGCTGCTGGTGCGGCGGTGAAAAACGCGGCGCTGGCGAAATTGTGATGGAAAACACGTCGCCATTGTTGTTGATTACAGCGTGCATGCGAATTTAATGTCGCCAATATTCGGCGTGCGCGCCGCCCTTTGTTATTCAACGGCCGGGGTGGATGGATGATGATAATAGCCGAGAGAGAGTGAGCGCTGTATGCGAACGCGGTGCCAACGAAGAGAGAGAGAGAGAGAGAGAGAGGCTCCGCACATGCACATGCACGCCGCTCTAATCAATTTATGGCTTTAATCTGCCGTTTTGCAAATAAAAATCACTCGTACTGCTGCTGTTGTCAATTTGAATATTTTTCACGTGTCACACGTTATTATTAGTGGACTTGATTTACACAACACGACTATTGCATTATCGCAACGCGGCGCGCACACACTCGCATATATGCGTATATGAGAGGCGAAATGTTCGCACTCGCACCGAGACCAAATCCAATTAAAAACGCCAACACACACTCGCGCACAGTATGTGTGTGTATGTGCACTAATAAGAGTCGCCTCGGCACTGGATTTGCCGCTGCCGCGATTATTTTCATCGATTAATCGGCCCGTCACGCCGCGCACTGTCAAATTAGTAGGCGGGCGGCAAAGGCGCCAATTGTTGGAGTGTAATGCAATTTTTCCCTAGGCTCGGCGGCCGGCCGCAATTCTGGCCGCAAAATGAGCACGGCGCAAATTGAAAAGAGGAGCAAATGCCCAGGCACGCATTGATTGGGTGCAAAATTGTTTGGCCAGCACCACATATGGAAATTAATTAAAATTTTGGGTATTCAATAACTTTTTGGAATTTTTACACTGCGTGATATTGTCCTCTCTTTGCTTGGTATAAGAATAAATTTTAATCGTAAATTAGAAAACAAATTCACAACAGTAACTGATTTAAAAAGCATTATGCAGGGAAAATATATACAAATATTCAAGGTCCATCAAATTTTACACAGATAGAAAAAGTGATTGTGATCTAGTCTGATTTATAATAATTATATTTAATGTCTAATTAATTCCAATAAATGAATTAAGTAGCTGATAACAAAAGCTCAAAACTGAAAGAAGTTTTTTAAAAACAAGACATTGATACTGCAAAATAATCAATACTATTTGAAATAATAATTTTTATACTAAAAAAATTTAAATTACTTAGACAATTAATTAGTTAACTTTCAATATTCTTATATAAACAAAGCACTATTTATTTAGTTAGAGCTTTCCATTTATAAAATATTTTTAAGTCCGCATTTTTCACCTCTAATTTGAGCCAAGCAAAGTCAACATGCTTTTTACGATCCACATCCGCGCAGCTGTCCAAGACGAATAATTTTAATCTCCTTTATTGAGCGACTGATGCCGATTTAGCCTGCAAATGTGCGGTGTTGAAACGCGTAATACGCACGGCGTTGGAGCCAAAACAGAGCGGCACTCTGCTTTACTGATGCTTTAGAGAATTCCAGCGTTGGGAAAGTGTCGTGTGCGGATCAGAGGGTTCACGCAGCAAAGATAAAAGAGTTATTATTCGCGCGCGCGCGAGCGCCTACTGTTTATACACACACACTCTCTGTCTCTGCGCGGCGCGAGAGAGAGAGAGAGAGGAATATATCCATCTTGGCACGGGAACAAATTGTTTCTGGCACCGCAGCAGCCAGTGCTCTCAAACTGCAATTACATGCCGAGCGTTTCGTTTTATCCACAACGGCGGCTCCGCACCTCTCATTCATTTCATGCATTACGCCGACAGAGATGCAACCATCATTGCGACGAGAATATAAATAAATTTCGAAATTCCCGACTCGGAAAAATCGAGTGCGAGTGCAGACGGCGCAAATATAGAAATAAAACGAGGGAAATCGAGCGATGGCACTCGGGTGGCCGGCGGACCGGCTGAAAACAATGGGCTCAAGTGGACCAACTCACCAGTTGTTGACTTGAAGTATTGTCAGGCCAGTGTCTTGTGCCAGCTGCTTTTTCTGATCCTCCGAAGGGTAGGGATGCTGCAACAGACAGATAAATTGCAAAAATGAGTGTCTCTCGAGTACACACTTCGAAGCATTTCTCTTTCACACACACACAAATTCACATACAGTCTTACTTAATACACATACAACGATCTCATCGCATACAACTCTACACTACTCTGCTGCGAATGCTTGTTGTTGTTGTTTGGATGTGCAAACAATAGGGTTGGTAATACAAGACATGAAACGAAAATATAATAATAATCCACGCAGAACAATGGGGTTCTGTGTGTTTGTTTGGAGCGCGCGGAGGCAGCAACGGCGGCTTATTTCGCTGCGCGCACAATGCTCATTACCGCGCGCCTCTCTTGAGTGACACCCTCATCCAGAGAGAGAGCACCTTGTTTACTGCTCACCAAAAAGGGTCGCCCCCAACCCCGCTCTAATTGCTATAGGGAAGCATTTTTGGTTGCTTCTAATCGATTTCAAAACTTGGTCCTTCAACTCAATAAAAAAAAATGTAAAATTCTAAACACATTCTATTTTTTCACTCAATTATTTAAGGTCCTAATCACAAGGAGAACAAGAATGCTAAAATTCCACAATTAAAGCATTACTATTTCCTGATGCTATATTTCTTTTATGTCTGATTCTATGAGCTGGAATGATTTATGTGTCCATATCGCAAATATGGAGGAGGCCAGCGTGAGAATAAAGAGCAAAAGAGGCGTGACGGCCCTTGGGGCGCTCGTGGCGCACAAAGGTGGGCGTAACGGGGGCTGTGGGAACGCGAGGGGGCTAATTTAAGGGCTCGGCGATAATTGCAGGTTACCCCGAGCAGCACTCTCTGTCTCTCTCCTGCTTGAAGCGCTCGTCGTGTGCGTGCCAAAAAGTGCCTCTGGATGAAAAGGGAAAAAAACGAGTCGCCGGGGCGTCCCTTAACGCGTCGAGAGAAATCAAAATTCAGGTCGTAAAACGAAATTGAAACGCGCACACTGCCAGATTTGGATGGCTCCCTTCGGAGTTTTTTCTCGCTCGCTCTCGCAACTGCACACAACAGGTTTGAGGTCTCGCGAAAACACACGGGGAAGCGAGAGCGAACACAACATAATTTTATTGTGCGCCATATCATTATGCAAAGTGTGATGGAACCAACACAGAACAACAACAAACTGAACAACTCGGCTTGGTGTGTATATGAAGCGGCGGGCGAGAGCAAAAGAGAGAAAGAAAAAAACAGTTCTCGGAATAAATTGACAGTTAGGGACGGCGCAAATAGAAAATAGGCTGTGCTGTTCCCCTTTTTTACTGCTGCTTGCATGTGGTTGTCTCAGAGCTCTCTTTTTTGGCATTAACTTGATACGCAGCACTGTGCGGGGGCGAGACGCATAAAACAGCGGCCTGAGGAAAATTTTAAACTTCATAAAAAAGTCCCCCGTGCAAGGAATAATACATTCGAAGCTCATGCTCGGAAAAGCGGCAGCGCCAGCAGCAGGCAGGTCAAAACAATAAAGAAAACGCCGAGAAGAAGTTGGAGCCGCTTCAATTGAATCCGGTGCAAATGCCAGCTTAGGAGTCAATAACTGAAATGACGTGATTCCGGAGACAGAGAAGAACTTTATTGCGCGAATAAGGAGAAAGAGAGAGAAGAGCTCCCAGTGCAAAAGGCGTTTTTATTAGCTGAGAACAAAGTTGATTTGGAGTAAGATAAAAGTGACGATATCGATCTGAATGCAGGGATAAAACTTTATGTGTCCGCTCTTGAATCAAATATAGATTTTTCCATTTTTCTGCTGTTTTCTTTGATCAAGAGATAACACAATTCGTTCAAAAGGGAACGTCGTCGTCGCTATTTTTGGCATATAGCACTTTTGAGTGATGGAATTGCGCTCGCATATTATTCATCTGAGGATTATATACATTTTTTTCTGCAACGGTTTTGTGCCGGCGCTGCTATGTTGTGTCAACAAGAGAAAAATTATATTCGCGGCGGAGGGTGGCGGTTGGTTGGTTGCGGCTTTTTTGGCGTATTACAAATCGGTTCAGCAATGCAGCAGTCCTTCTCCGCGCTCGCTCTCGCTCTCTCGCGCGCTGATATATTTGTGTAGCAGGCGTTTTACTTATTCATGTATTCCAGTGGTGCTGCTGCGAGTGTGTGTGCCATCGTGCTGCGCTGGTGGTGTGGCACAGATAACACGCGCCTCTCGAAAAAAGGCACCAACCGAGCAGAGACAAACCCCACGAAAAATGGGGAAAAAATCTCTCACGCCACCTGCACTTGGTCACCATTTGCTATATCAGAAAAGACTCCCTTCCATTGGTTGAACCGGGAAATGCGAG
>Ga0114940_10000618_pt1 | contig 15640 bp, 18 predicted proteins | sample ColdCreekSource_FD_87195 | JGI IMG/M metagenome (GOLD analysis project Ga0114940, IMG submission 87195) | Groundwater microbial communities from Cold Creek, Nevada to study Microbial Dark Matter (Phase II) - Cold Creek Source | ecosystem: Environmental > Aquatic > Deep subsurface > Groundwater ... | reverse complement strand
GCGCTGTGCAACATAAGCGGCTGAGGGGCTGAACAACCGCGTGGACAGGTCATGAACCTATGGGAAATTCACCCTTAAAACAGAGTTCTGCAAGAACCTCACTTATTACCGTATCGGCGGGAAAAACTATAAAATTACCTGGGAGGGTCGGTTGAATCGTGAAGGCACGGAAATCACGCGTGTCTCCAGACCGGAATCATCAACAGGATCCAATCATTCTCTGGTTCAGCAAATCCGTTTACGCACGAAGAATCCCTCTTTTTCAGAAAAAATTCGGACTGGAAAATCTGGCGGATCAACAAAACCAAAGGACCAAAAAAGTAACGCGGAATTCTCTTAGCCTGCAGATTTGAGTTCATTCGTCAGAAACGTCAGGGAGCGTTTCCATGAGTCAATAAAGGCGGATTTGTTATAGGATGGCCGTGTTTCGTTCATGAAGGCATGCCCGGCGCGCTCATAAATTTTCACGGTCACCTTTTTGTTCAGTTCGAGCATGGTTCGCTCGAACTGGATTACATCCTGCACTGGAATTCCACGATCTTCCGCGCCAAAAAAGCCGATCACCGGACAGGCAATTTTCGCCAGCGAATCGCGGTTGGTGGGCAAACTTCCATAATAGACCACACAAGCTGCCAGATCCGGACGCGCAACGGCGAGTTTAAGCGCATAACCACCCCCCATACACCAGTCCATCACTCCGACTTTTTGGCCATTTGCTGCTGGCAGTTGATGTAAATAGTCCAGGGCGGCTGACAAATCCCGAACCGCCCGATCCTCCGGCAGTCCCCGCATCAATTCGTGTGCTTCCTCCGCATCCGCAGTCGATTTCAACCGGTACAAATCCATCGCCAACACGGCAAATCCATTTTGCACCAGATCCGCTCCCTTGGTTTTAACCCAGTCGTTGAGTCCCCACCATTCATGAACCAGAATCACCGTCGGAAACGGCCCGTTACCATCAGGACTGCTCCACCATGCAGAAATCGTATCTGAACCTGAACTGAAGGAAATATTGGAACCCGCAGCCGCTCCCTCAAGAGAGGCAGGACGGATGATGGTCAACGTCAGAATCAGAAGACAGGGAAGGAAACGATGTATGTTCATGGAGGTTCCACTCTTCAGGTTGAGAAACGAAACTGATGTTTTGCCACAATAAATAGTTTTTTCCATGCAGGCAATTGTGCGCGATGCTCAAAAACCCGAAAGTCCCGCTTCTTCACTTGAAGCAGGATGCCATGGTAAATTTCGGTCATGATCTGCAAGGTAGGGCGCGCTTCCCCGGAAACCATGTCAACAATCGGCCTGGCGCGGACATAATATTCCTCTGCCCGCTTGCCAAATGACATCAGCAGATCATGGACCTGCGTGTTCCAGCGGAATTCCAGGAGATCGTTCTCCGATACTCCGTGACGCCGCAGGTCTTCCAGCGGGATATACAGCCTTCCACGCCCCGCATCCTCACGCATGTCACGCAGGATGTTGGTGAGCTGAAAGGCAATACCCAGCCATTCGCCGGTCTTTTCGGCCTGTGGATCCTTGTACTCGAACACACGCAGGCAGACCAATCCCACCATTGACGCCACGCGATAACAATATCGATAGAGATCTTCGAATGTTTCGTATCGTGTAATTTCCTGATCCATGAGCGCCCCTTCCACAATCTCATCAAAGTGCTCGTGAGGAATGGCATATCGATGAACAGTTTCTGAAAGGGCCGGCCATAAGCCATCCTGAAACTCTTCGGACAGATCTTGCGATGAAAATGCCCTGTGTGTCCGGGCGCGCCAGCTTTCGATTGCCGTTCGGGCGCTGGCGGGCGACAAGGCATCATCCGCCAGATCATCCAGTTGGCGCATCCATGCGTAAATGGCGCACATGGCATCCCGTTTCGGCCGTGGCAGGGTTAAAAACGAAAAATAGAAATTCCTGGCTTCGCGCCGTGTCAGCCGGTGACAAAACTCATAGGATCGCTCGAGAATTGCTCCCACTTCTACAAATCTTTTGGATTCACACCAACTCCCACAATCGAACAACCCACCATGGGTTCCAGACCAAGCTCCTCGGCGCGTTCCACCGCATCATCACTTTCCGTTCCGGGATTGAGCCATACCCGTTTGATTCCCTTGGCTGCAATCTCCTGCAGCACGGCCGGCACGAGATGTGGCGCCAGATAGATGCTTGCTTCTTCGACGGCACCAGGGATTTCACGGACAGATGGGTAGGCAGTAAGTCCCTCGATGGTTTTCTCCTTTGGATTGATGGGATAAACGGTCCATCCCTGCTGGACATAGGCGCGGACGGCCTTGTTTCCAAATTTTTCCGGGCTCGCGGAGGCGCCAACAATGGCTATGGTTTTCATCCGAAATGCCTGTTCCCAACTTCGAATTTTTAATTTCTAACTTTCCAACTTTCCCATCTATACCTCACCCAAATAAAACTGCCGAACGCGCTCGGTTGCAAGCAATTCTTTTCCGCTCCCATCCAGAACAACCTCCCCCGTCTGGATGACATATCCCCGATGAGCCACCCGCAGAGCCATGTGCGCGTTTTGCTCAACCAGCAAAATCGTGGTTCCGTTCTGATTGATTTGTTGAATGGTTTTGAAAATTGATTGGACAATCAATGGCGCCAGGCCCAGCGAGGGTTCATCCATCAATAATAACCGCGGACGGGCCATCAAAGCCCGACTGATTGCCAGCATTTGTTGTTCGCCACCACTCAGCGTGGCCGCGCTCTGCTTGTGTCTTTCACTCAGTCTCGGAAACAACTCAAAGATCCATTCGAAATCCTTTTCGATCTGCTGCTGGTCGCGGCGCAGGTAAGCGCCCATTTCGAGGTTTTCCAACACCGATAGATTGGCAAAAATGGCCCGCCCCTCAGGGACGTGGGAAATTCCCAAACGCACCACTTCGTGCGGCGCCATTCCATTCAGGCAGGTTTTCTGAAAGTGAATGGAACCATGGCTTGGCTTCAGAAGCCCTGATATGGCGCGAAGCAGCGTGGATTTACCGGCTCCGTTCGCGCCGATCAACGTTACAATTTCACCCGTTGATACGCACAGAGAAACCCCCTTCAACGCGTGAATGACTCCGTGGTGAACGTGCAATTGATCAATCTCGATCATGGAAATTAGTGAGCCAGAAATGGATTGAAGACACGGAGTTGTCCGTAGCGTTGATTGTGGTTGAGATCTTCCGTATAGAGGATTTCGCTCTCGAGTTCTTGGGCAGCCGCAAGGATGGCAGCATCCCAATATGAGATACGGAACTGATTTTTGAGCTGGATCGCTTTGAGTATCACATCGTAATCCACTTCCACGAGCGGTAGTTGGGAAAGAAGCCCAAGAAATTCCACAGCCTGTTGATCCATGAGCGGTTGTGCCATTTTCCTGGTGGCTGTGACGTAGAATTCCTGCATCACCTGGGTCGATGTGCCAAAGCCGCCCTTTTCCATCAATTCTCGAGCGGTTCTTGCCTTCTGCAACTCGGAGGGATGCTTCGAGAATGCATAGACTAAAATGTTGGTGTCCAGAAAAATTTCAGCGGTCATGAAGCTGGTCACGAGTCCATGTGATCTCTCCAACGCGGCCGTGCACCTGGTCCAAAAGCCGGGTCAGTTGCTTGCGAAATCGCGCCTTTCTTGCCCTTTGAGAGGTTAATTGCTTCAGGTATTCCCGTACCAATCCGTTTACGGTTGTATCCTTTTCCACTGCCATCCGGCGCGCCTCACTCAGGATGGACTCATCAATCACCAGCGTAATGTTTCGCTTCATCATTTACACATAAACTGTGTACCCGTGTTTGTCAAGAAAATCTTGATTCTGTTCGAGAAACGGGCGCATTTTAAGTTGGCGCAACCTGCAACCTTGAAATCCTAAGAAGATTGTAAGCCGCTCCAACCCATCAACCTCTCGATCCTTAACTTCTGCCACATGCGGACATATCTCCTCCGCTTATGATGTTGTTGAACCCGGAACAGGACACAAGGTCGGTGTGCTGAAACGAAAGGGCATCAAGTCCATCCTGAAGGATGAATGGGTCATCATGGACGCGAACGATCATGAGATCGGATTGATCCAGGAGGACAGTCTGGCACTTGCCCTGCTTCGACGGTTTGTGATGGATCTGATTCCACAAACGTACCAGGGCAGCATTGGCGGAACACCGGTTTGCAAATTCAAACAACACTTCAATCCATTTGTGACGAAAATCACCCTTGATTTTTCCCAGGACACCGGCAATTTGCTCGATCGACGACTGGGAATAGCCGGCACCGTGCTTTTGTGCGCGATTGAAGGGAAACAAAAGTAATCTGAAAGGCAAACTTCTGCGAATATTGACGCTCAGGGAATTTAATTGAATAAAACGGACTCTCATGACGTCCCATTGAGTAGCTGCCCTTTACTCACTTCACTCAAGAAATAAGGAAATTTATGAAATCATTTTTCTTTTTTATTTATCTGGTTTCTCTCGGAACAATTTTAAGCCCTCTGCCGCTTTATGCCACAAGTGCCGGCGCCGGTGCAGGAGGCGCTCCCGGTGGAGTTCCCCTTCATATTGATTATCCACCAACCTCACAGCAAACACAGGAATCTCAAAAATTCCAGAAAGATCTGAGAGGGATCCAGGCGAGGTTGAGCGAATGGGTAACCAATCGGAATCAGCTGGGGCAGACCGGCAAAGCATCTTCTGAAAATCAAAGGCACCAATTGACCGGCATTTATGATGATCTAAGAGGGTTTAGACTCTATCTCCTGGAAGTTGCGATGACGAACAAAGTAACTTCTCAACAAGCCAGCTTGCTTGCGCGCAGTCTTACGAGCCTTTATCAAACATTCCACAACATTATTTCTTCAAAAAAGATGGGCGAAGATAGCAATCAAGATGTGGCTATTTTATTTTCTGATCCAAGCCTTCCAACGGTGCCATCTTTTAAAGCAATCTTTGCTGAATCGAATGCGCTTTCACAAAGCCCCTTGTCTTATGATCAAACAACATATACCCCACAGCAGGTGGAGGAACTGCTTGGGTTTCAGGATTATATTGATAAAGCATGGTATGTCTTGTGGCGCCTGAGAATCAACGATGGCAAAATATCCCCGAACGATCGGTGGCTTTTCGAACAACGTCAACAACTCATCAGCGAAATAAATCAGAGCCTGAGCCAGGTCGATCAAAGACTGGCAATGGACCGTCAACTTCTTCGACTGAATAATGAAGATATCACTTCTATCAAAGAGAGCTTAAACAAAATTATAAAGCCTTTGGTTCCCAATTTTAAGCCGCTTGGCAGCCATTAACCATCATCACAGCCATCCCATAATTTTGAAAAACAAGGGTTTCACGTCCTCCTTCCAGAGGGAAGTCTGATTTGATCTGGAAATAACCATGAATGGGACAACTCTTGAAACATGACATGGTTGAATATAGGAACTCAAAAATACGACCCGTTCATCGGAATGGACAAGAAACTGGGCCCCCGGATCCTCTCGGAGGGTTCACGGGTTCAGGTCCACAAGCGGCAATCGAAGGGTCGCCGTCGTCCATTTCCGAGGTTGAGAATCGATCCGAATGGTCCCTCCATGCGCTGTGACAATCCACTGGACAATGCTCAGACCCAGACCACAACCCTCAACCTCGCGATGGTGACTCTCGTCGCATCGAAAGAATCGGTCGAAAACTCTCGTCTGCATCTCGACCGGGATGCCCTCTCCGTTGTTGCCAATTTCCAATTCTGCAAATCCTTTACTGGCTCGTAGAGCCAGGGTCACCTTTCCCCTGGGACAATTGTATTTGATTGCATTATCACTCAGATTCAACAGTACCTGGCGCAGGCGATGCCGGTCGCCTCGCACGGTCGCCTCCTCACACTGGAGAAGTTGAACGCCGATGTCTTTCGATCGCGCAAGAATTTGGGAATCTTCGTAACAATCGCGGACGAGTTCATCCAGACGCACGGGTTCCTGCTTCAACAAAATCTGTCCGGCATCCGCCTTTGTGAGCAATGCAAGTCCATCCACGATCATCGTCAGCCGCTGAACCTCATCCATTTGATTCGACAAGCGCTCGCGACGGGAGTCCGTAAGGCCCTTCTCCACGAGTCCCATTTCAAGTTCGCCTTGAAGAATGGTCATGGGCGTCTTCAGTTCGTGCGAGGCATGGAGGGTGAATTCCCGGATTCGCTGGAAGGAACGATCCAATCGCGCGGTCATGGCATTGAATGTATCCGTGAGCCGATCGAGTTCGTCGCCATTTCCACTTCGATCGAGTTGCGTGTGAAGATTGCCTTCGTGAATCTGTTCGGCCGCCCGGGCCAGCAGGGTGATGGGTGAAAGAACCCGACGCGTCAGCCACCATCCCCCACCTAGTGCCAGCACAGCCGTCGGGATGCCATACCAGACCATCAGTTCAACGATCTCCTCGAAGTCATCGTCATCCATTCCCGACCTGCGATGTTCCAGGTACCAGAACAGACCCAGCATGATCGACACGGAAAGGAACAGTGCGACGGCATACCACAAGGTGAGCCGGGTTCGGATGGTCATATCTTGAGTGCGTACCCTACTCCGCGGATGCTATGGAGCAACTTCGGACCGAAGTTCGCATCCATTTTTTCCCGAAGCCGCTTGATATAAACGTCGACCAGGTTGGTTCCCGGATCGAAATCGTAGTCCCATACCTTCTCCAAGATCGCCATCCGGGTACAGATCTGGCCATGAGATCTCATGAGACATTCAAGCAGACGATACTCGCGGGCCGTCAAATCGATCGATTTTCCGGCTCTCTGAACTTCCCGGGTTACGGTATTAACCGTAAGATCGGCTACCTGCAACAAAACCGGTTTCGATTCGGTTCCTCGTCGACCGAGGGCTCGCACCCGGGCAACCAGCTCGGCTAGGATGAAGGGTTTGGGGAGGTAATCATCCGCTCCTGCATTCAACCCCTCCACCCGCTCATTCACCTCACCCCTCGCCGAGAGAAGGAGGATCGGCGTCAGCATCTTTCGCTCACGGAGTTGACGTAGCACGCTCAGACCATCACATCCCGGAAGCATGATATCCAAAACAATGGCATCAAAGGGAGTTGAAGCCACAAGCATGATGGCATCTTTCCCGTTGTGAGAGACATCCACAGCGAAACCTTCCTGTTGGAGTGCTTTACGAATGAAGGAAGCTGTCTTTTTCTCATCTTCGACAACCAGAACGCGCATCCGAAAAATCTAGTATTTCAAGTGCAGGTTCGCAATCACCGAGTCAAGATCACCGCCAAGACTTGCTCAGCGGCGATCTTTTAAAGAGAAAGGATATACTCTTTCTCTTGAACTCTCAGTCTTTATCTTCCTGGTCGTTATCTTTCTCCTCATTTTCTTTATCTCCTGACGCTTCCTTCTTCTGAGAAACAACCTTTCCGGTTTTGGCATCCACCAGAACTTCTGTGTCATCTTTTGAGTCAGGTGTGCTAATATCAACGCACCACACGAACAGTCCGTCTTCATCCTCGAGTTCACTCTCTTTCACGGTGCCATTCTTCACTTGGGCAAGAGCGATTTTTTCAGCTTCCGCCTTCGTGATTTTGGCCTTCGCCTCGAGCTCCGCCTGAGACGTGTCCCCGGCCGTGACCTGACTCATGGCAAGGACAAGAAGCGTGAACAGGGAACATACTGCGATTGTTAGTTTCATAATGAACCTTGGGTTGATGGTTTTGATGTACGGTCGGAATCGTGAACGAGTTTCATGAATGGATCATGATGCCCTGATGACAAAATTGTCATTTTGGGATGACCATCGCGTGGATCATCTGTATCCGATTTTCCGAGACGCTTGCCAAAGTTCAACCAGGGGAAAGGGGGTTCTCGTTGTGCCCCTTGGTTTGCACAGCATGAATTATCCGTACTTCTTCGTAAACTTGATCTTGCTTTCCGCAGTCTGAGAAACAGCGGCCTGAATGCCTTGCGGTTTTTGAGGTGATGGTTGAGCTCCGGATGGCCTGGCCGTTTGCTGGGGTGGCACTGATGGGTCCATCTCATTATCAAAGATATCTTCCTCAGCAGTTTCGGCGGCTTCCGTGGCTTTGCGCGCCTTGCCGAATTCTCCGGTTTTACTGGCGATTTCTGCAAAAGCGGCTTGTAATTGGTAGATGGTGCCGGTGAGCATCTTTTCCTCTTCCTTCGCCAAATTACCCTTCGTCCTTTTTTGAAGAACACCCAGTATATCAATCATCATCTCGGCGCCGTTGAGATCCGGGGGACGCTGGCGCCCTTGTCGGTCGGGCACGGCCCCCAGCATGAGAATGGCATTCTGAGTCAGGATTTCGACAAGCTGAGCAAAGAGCATCGTTTGTCTGCGCACATCGTCCGGAGTGCTTTTGGAGTCATTCATTTGTGGAAAGGTAGGTAAATGCTGGAGAATAATAAATCAAAATCTCACTGTCCCAGCCAGCTATTGAAGAAATACGCGTTGAACCGGGAGCCCCAGAAGGGCCAAAGGAGAGCCGCGAAGGCGAGGTATGGCCCATATGGCAGCCTTAATCCCCACTCTCTCTTTCCAATCAACATGGATGTTAATCCAACCAATGAACCCGTCAGGGATGAAACCAGAATCACGAAGAATATGGCTTTGGGTCCCAAAAAAGCGCCGATTGCCGCAATGAACTTCACATCGCCAAACCCCATCGCTTCACGGGGGACATAAATGATTTCGGTGGTTGCCGTCAGCTTTCCGAGTTCGCCGAGACGAAAAACCTCCTCGTCAACTTTTACTTCCTGCCAATCAACCTGAATCTCCGCTGTTTGCCAGGTTTTCCCGCCAAGATGCACGTCTGTTCCAGTGAAGGTCAGCACATCCGTTTCCCGCGAGAAAATGTCCTCCCAGCGTTCACTGTTTGATTCCATGCCAATGCCTTCTGGTGTAAGTGACACCTCTGTCGATTTTGGCAATGCCAGTTTCTTGACGCCAAGAAAACGCTTGCCCAGTTCGAGCACCACCCAAAGCGTTCCATAACATGCTCCCGCACCGGCAAGACTCCAGAGCGTGGCCATGACATGCGACATTTCGTTTTGCAAAGAGGGTACAAACGCACTGCAAAGAATGCCGGCAACGATACCGCCCAAAGTGATCTCATTGGGGATGATGTAGTGCTCGAAATCGATGAAAGTTGCGACAATGAGGCCGGAAACGAAAAGAGTATATACTGCTGCCTGCGATGGATGAAATTTCTCCCAGATCACAGCGAACAAAATGGCTGTCAGGAGTTCGACCAGCCAGTAACGGACAGAAAATGGCGCCCTGCAATACCTGCATTTGCCACGGAGGAAAAGATAACTGATCAATGGAATATTATCAAACCAGGCAATTTCCCGGGTGCACGAGTAACAATGTGAAAGTGGGGCGACAATCGAGTGACCTCTGGGCATCCGGTGAATACATACATTTAAAAAACTCCCAACAATGGAGCCGAAAACAAATGCGGTGACAGGCAAAAACCAGATGGGCATGACTTGTTGCATATCGGCCCACGTTGCCAGTTGAAGGATTGGATGTATTTCATCCATATATTTCCTTTTCCAACGCACAACGCATCACCTTGATCGGCGCTCTGTGTCCGGTCCAGATTTCAAACGCCCTGGCTCCCTGGTGAAGCAGCATCCCAAGGCCGCCGGCCGTCCGGCACCCGGTTTTACCGGCAGCCCGCATCATGGATGTGATGGCCGGCCGATAAACCATATCGAAACAAAAAACGGGCCTGAGTCTCTCAAAATCCCGATGGGAGACGGGAAGAGGATCGGAGTTTTTGAGCCCCAGACTTGTGGCCTGGATGACCAGGTCGCACTTTTCCGGTGCAAAAACACAGGTCGTTCGAATTTTCAGGGCAAGAATACGGCGGGCCGTGGCAAGCGCTTTCGAGCGGGTCCGATTGAGAAGGATCAGTTTTTTGGCGCCGGCTAATGCCAGCTGAATTGCAGCGCTGCGGCCCGCTCCGCCGCATCCGATGATCGCCACCGTTTTGTCCCGGGGTCGAAAGGAAAACTCTTCGTCCAAAGCCATCAGCAGGCCATGGCCATCCGTGTTGTAACCACGAATAACGGGTTGATGATTCATCATTGAAAATTGAAGCGTATTTGAGTTTCCGAGCTGGACGACGCCCTTTTCAACATAATTCAGATATCGCATCGCCAGAATTTTGTGCGGGAGTGTCAGGTTCACACCCGCCATGCCCGTCGCCGCCAGACCGCGGAGTGCATCTCTGAGGTGATTGGGATGTACATCAAAGGCCAGATAACGCCAATTCAAACCAAGGGCATCAAAGGCGGCATTGTGCATAACCGGCGAAGCCGTGTGTGCAATGGGATGACCCAGCACTGCAACCATTCGTGTGCGCCCATTGATTTGTATTTTCACGTCCTTCTTTCAGGATCAGCCTGCATTTCTCACCAATAGGAAAAATGATGACACTTTGTTAGATTGTAGGGCGACGGGCCCCGTCGCCTTCCATGAAATGGCGGGCGGAGCCGCCCGCCCTACAAAATTCCGGTGAGAAATGCGGGTTAGCCGTCACTACAGGCATCCTGCCAGATCTACGGGGTTTGTCATGCGCGAAAATCAGTATCAATTTTCCGAAAATGAGTTATGTTGTGTTGCCGTGGAAGACAATCTGTTTTTCCGCAATCAAAAAAAGATGAATCAAGTCTTGCAGGTGTCAGCAAAATTTGTTTCAACGCTCTTCGTGGATTGTTCAGCTTTTTGAAATGACGACTAAAAATGGAGCGCCGTGGAGCACTCAGGATGCCCTGACGGTCTACAATATCGAAAACTGGGGCGGTGGTTATTTTTCGGTCAATGAGCATGGGAACATTTCAGTGGCGCCCATCCAGGGCAAAGGTCCCAGTCTCGATTTAACCCACGTGCTGGCCGAAGCCAGAAAGCGCGGTCTTGTTTTGCCACTGTTGGTCCGGTTTCAGGATCTGTTGCGTCACCGTGTTGAATCCATCAATGAATCCTTTCGCGCGGCGATTGTAGAAAGTAATTACAAAGGACGTTATCTGGGGGTCTTTCCTATCAAGGTCAATCAGCTTCGTGAAGTTGTGGAGGAGATCATTGATGCCGGCAAACCGTATCATTTCGGACTTGAAGTCGGCAGCAAGCCGGAGCTTTTTGCGGCGCTGACAGTCCACCAGGATCCGGAGAGCCTGGTTGTTTGCAATGGCTGCAAGGATTCCCAGTTTATTCGAACGGCGCTTGCCGGTTGCAGACTTGGAAAGAAGGTGATTTTGGTTGTCGAAAAGATTGAAGAGGTCAGTCACATCATCGCAGTATCAAAGGAGGTTGGGGTGGAACCGGTGATTGGGATGCGGGTTCGTCTCCAGGCCAAGAGCGCCGGGAAATGGGCCCTTTCGGGAGGGGAACACGCCAAATTTGGCCTTTCAACCGCTGAGTTATTGGAGGCTGCTGAACTGCTTCGAAAGGAGAAGCTGGATCATTGCTTCAAACTGCTTCACTTCCATATTGGCTCACAAATTCCCGACATCGCCATCATTAAAAAGGCGGTCCGCGAGGCAGGTCGCTATTATGCCAAACTGCGGCAGATGGGTTGTGCCATTGAATATATTGATGTGGGTGGTGGACTTGGAGTGGACTACGATGGCAATCGGTCCTCCTCTGATAGCTCCACCAATTATTCGCTTCAGGAATATACCGCCGACATAGTTTACAACATCATGGAAATCTGTGATGCCGAAAATGTGCCTCACCCTCACATTGTGAGTGAAAGCGGACGGGCGGTTGTGGCGCATCATTCAGTGTTGCTCGTCGATCTGTTCGGCTCGATCCAGAAAGACAACCCGGCCTCCCTGGTGTGGCCTGAGAAGGATGATGTCAAAATTGTCCAACAGCTTTTTGAGATTCGAAACGGTCTCAACAAACGAAACCGTCGCGAGTATCTTCATGATACCCAGGCGTTGAAGGAGGAGGCGCAGTCCATGTTTGATCTCGGGCTCATGGATCTGAGAATGAAAGCAAAGGTCGAACAGCTTTGCTGGCAGGTTATCACGCAGGTTGTCACTCTTTACAACGGCATGCGTGTCATGCCCGAGGAGATTAAGAATCTGGAGAACCAGATTTGTGATCAATACCTGTGCAACTTCTCCGTGTTCCAGTCCCTTCTGGATCATTGGGCGTTGGGCCAGCTTTTCCCGATCGTTCCCATCCACCGTCTCAATGAGCAGCCGACTCGTAATGGAATCCTGGTGGATATCACGTGTGATTCCGATGGGAAGATCTCAAAGTTTATCGACCTCCAGGATGTCCGCGAGACCCTGCCGTTGCATCCGACGAACGGTAAGCCCTATCATATCGGGATTTTCCTGATGGGCGCTTATCAGGATATCATGGGTGATCTGCACAATCTCTTTGGTCGTGTGAATGAAGTTCATGTATTTTTGGATCCTGAGGAGGAAAGCGGTTATTATATCGAAGAGGTCATTGAGGGTTCAACCATCGGGCATGTCCTTGGAATGACCCAGTACGATTCCAATGAACTCGTGCGTAAATTCAAGCTTCAGGTGGACCAGGCCATCAAGGAGAGCCGCGTCAAACCCAGTGAAGGCATGCGCCTGATTGATGAATACGAAAAGGGCCTGAAGGAATACACCTATCTAAATCTGGCAAAGGCGTGACTTCTGTTTTTAGATCACGCCATCCCCATTCGGGCCCTGCCATCGGCGGAAATCATGCTCTGATTCCATGGAGGATCCCATACGACCTGGACATCCGCTTCCATAACACCCGGCACGTTGAGGATTTTCGCTCTGGCATCGGAGGCGATGGATGGCCCCATGCCACAACCCTGAGCTGTGAGTGTCATTTTGACATCCACCCGGCTCCCACCGTGGGACAACGGAGAGACTTTCATATCGTAGATCAGACCCAGGTCCACAATATTGACCGGGATCTCAGGATCAAAACAGGTTTTAAGTTGCTGCCAGATTTCTATTTCGTCAACAGGACCAATTGAGACCGCGCTCGGTTTTTGACCTGCACCACCGGTTTGGAGGCCAAGGGCGTCCGCGTCTTTATTTGTGATGCGAAACATCCCTCCCGAAGTCGGCACGACCGTGTAACTGCCACCCAGCGACTGGGTGATGGTCAACCTGGTTCCTTGGGACAATTTCGTCTGAACGCCGCTTGGAATCTGAACGGCTTCGCAATCGCGCGACAGGATAATCATATCGGAATTGGGAATTGTCATGGGAAGGTCTTAAAGACTGTTTTAAATTCAGCGATGGTCTGTCAACGTCTCATTTCGATGGTGTCAACAAGAGCGTCAAAAACCACCTGTTCCTCTTCCGTGGCGCCAAAATACCAGAGATGCAACATGGATGGCAGTTGATATTTTTTCCCCGTTTCCGATTCAATCCAGCGGCTGCAGCTCCACACGCTTTCCCGCCAGATCATTCCGTTGGAATCAACCCCCCAGATGTTGTCTCCGCGCTCGATATCTCCACGGGAGGTTGTGTTGCGGCGCATTACGGTGAGGTCATGCTCATTTTTTGAAAACAATCTGGGGCGCTGCCCCTCATAGATGCCAAGCATCGCCTTTGACTGGCCCATACGAAAATAATGGACCGCGTAACCATCCCCCTGTTCGGGAGCTACCGTGACGTAATCCGGATATTGGAGAATGAAGGAAGCTCCCTGGTAGGTTTGGTGTGTTTGCTCCTTCGGCTCCGTTGTCTTGCAGCCGGCCAGGAAAACGGCACAGAGAATTGATATGGAAACACCATACACCTTCATAAGCCCCAGAATATGCCAGAACCCGGGAATACTGCAAACCATTCCCGGAAGCGGCTTCCGTTCCATCTGCAGTATGTGTTATAACTAATTTCAAGGTGGTTCCACGAAAATGATGCGATCTGCGGGCAAAGTCAGCCTTGCTGTGCTTTTCAGTCGGATTCTTGGTTTGATACGAGACCAGGTGTTTGTCTTTTGTTTCGGAGGAGGCCGTCTTAATGACGCCTTCCTGATGGCCTTTCGGATTCCAAATCTTCTTCGTGATCTTTTTGCCGAGGGAGCCCTCTCTTCAGCCTTTGTCACAGTGTTTGCGCGCACAAAGGCCCGTGATGGAGATGCGGGAGCATGGACGCTTGCGCGGCTGACAATGACCCTCCAGTGCCTTGTTCTTGGGATCATTGTGATTCTTGGTATTCTGTTTGCGCCTCAAATTGTAAAATTGGTGGCTCCTGGTTTTGCACCGGATAAAATGGAATTAACGGTTATCATGACACGGATCCTGTTTCCTTTTATTTTATTTGTGGGAGCGGCGGCACTGGCCATGGGTGTGTTAAATGCGTATGGGCGTTTTGGCTTGCCGGCCTCTGCATCTTCGTTTTTCAATCTGGGATCCATCGTGCTGGGGTTGGGGCTGGCATATACCTTCGATCCTCACTTTGGAACCACAGCCATGATTTGCATGTCTGTTGGAACACTGGGAGGAGGGGTCCTTCAGTGGCTGGTCCAGGTACCCGCATTGCGGAAACTCGGTTACCGTTATAGGCCTGAGTGGGATCTGAAGAACCCAGGACTGCGCGAAATCGGAAGGTTGATGGGCCCGGCGGTTATTGGGGTGTCGGCTGTTCAGATCAATGTGGTGGTCAACAGCACTTTTGCGTCGGAACTGGGTGATGGGCCGGTTACCTGGCTATCTATTGCGTTCCGGATGATTCAGCTGCCCATTGGCATGTTTGGTGTCGCGATATCGACAGCAGCACTACCGGATCTGGCGGTGGACGCAACCCTGGAAAACAAGGACCTGTTTCGAGATCGGGTTGAACGCGCTCTCAGATTGAATGCAGCGCTTTGTATTCCATCTGCCTGCGGGCTCGCGCTTTTGAGTGTTCCGCTCATCGCCGTTTTATTCGAACATGGAAAGTTCGATTATCTTGGCACCATGGAAACAGCGCGGGTATTGACCGCATATTCAGCGGGTCTTATTGGCTATGCATCGGCAAAAATTCTGGCGCCCGCCTTTTATGCGCTGAATCGAAATGTTGTGCCAATGTTTGTTTCGCTCGGTTCCATCATTGTCACCATCACATTGAATTGGTTTTTCGTAAAAAGATTGCATGTGGGACCTGCCGGCCTGGCTTTGGCAACGGCATTTACCTCCCTTTTCGGAGCGGGCATACTTCTGGCCGTCTTGAGCCGTCTTATCGGTGGTATTACCCGGGACACTTGGAGGTCGCTCGGCAAGGTGATGCTGGCTTCAGCCGTAATGAGCGCCATTGTGGCGCTTTCTCAATGGGTTTATGATATCCAGGAAGTCGGGCACTATTTCCTGGGAAATCTGTGCCGGCTGACGCTTGGCATTGCAGCCGGAAGTGCAGTTTATCTGTACGTGGCACGACGGCTGCATCTGGATGAAATATTGGAAATGGAACAGATGCTTGCAAAAAGGCTCGGCCTCGGTGAAATGCCAGGACCACAAAAGATGACCGGAGGTTGAAGGGCACCTCCGGAAACTCACCTTAAATCAATGAAAACAAAGCTCGATCCGATTTCCTCTTGGCGCATGGGAAAAAGTTGGTGTTGGATCACCCTCAAAACAGACCCGCAGGAACCTCGATATGAAACCTTTTAAAGCGAAAACCG
>Ga0114940_10000617_pt1 | contig 15642 bp, 16 predicted proteins | sample ColdCreekSource_FD_87195 | JGI IMG/M metagenome (GOLD analysis project Ga0114940, IMG submission 87195) | Groundwater microbial communities from Cold Creek, Nevada to study Microbial Dark Matter (Phase II) - Cold Creek Source | ecosystem: Environmental > Aquatic > Deep subsurface > Groundwater ... | reverse complement strand
GCCTATCATTTTGTCGCGCAATGCGCCGCAATACATGGTCGAGTTGTTCCGCAATGAAGTGCCAGAAATTGAACAGGGCTTGCTTGAGATCAAATCTTGCGCCCGTGACCCAGGTTCGCGCGCAAAAATCGCTGTGTTGTCACACGACAAACGCGTTGACCCGATTGGCACTTGTGTTGGTGTGCGCGGCACCCGCGTAAATGCTGTGACCAACGAACTCGGCGGCGAGCGCGTTGATATTGTTTTGTGGAGTGAAGATCCGGCACAATTCGTTATTGGTGCTTTGGCTCCCGCTAATGTCACATCGATCGTGGTTGACGAGGAGCGTCACGCCATGGATGTGGTGGTTGATGAAGAGAACTTGGCCATTGCCATTGGCCGTGGCGGACAAAACGTGCGCTTGGCGTCTGATCTGACGGGTTGGAAAATCAATATTTTGGATGCTGCTGAGTCTGCCCAGAAGAATGCCAGCGAGACAGACTCCAGCCGCAAGTTGTTCATGGAGAAACTTGACGTGGATGAAGACATTGCCGACATCTTGATTGCAGAAGGCTTTACCAGCCTCGAAGAAGTGGCTTATGTGCCATTGCAAGAGATGCTGGAAATTGAAAGCTTCGACGAAGACACAGTTAACGAATTGCGTACACGTGCCAAAGATGCTTTGTTAACGATGGAAATCGCAAAAGAAGAAAACGTAGAAGAAGCATCGCAAGATTTACGTGATTTGGAAGGTTTGACACCTGAATTGATCAGCAAGCTAGCCGATGGCGGCGTTCACACACTTGACGATTTGGCTGATTTGGCTGTCGATGAGTTGGTTGAAATTACAGGTCAGTCTGATGACGAAGCCAAAACGCTGATTATGAAAGCGCGTGAACATTGGTTTACCAATGACGATACTTCTCAAGCAGCTTCTCAAGCGGCACCTAAAGCTTAACGGTTATGAAAGATTACACAGACTATGTCCACCACGACCGTTGCCGATTTTGCAGCTGAACTCAAAAAATCAACCTCTACTCTTTTAGAGCAACTCAACAGTGCTGGTGTTGCGAAAGCCGCCGCGACTGACGCTTTGAACGATGCTGACAAACAAAAATTATTAGCCTATTTGCAGACTAGCCACGGCACAGTCTCGGGTGAGCGCAAAAAAATTACACTAGTCAAAAAATCGACTACTGAAATTAAGCAGGCCGATGCCTCTGGTAAAGCGCGTACGATTCAAGTTGAAGTGCGCAAAAAACGTACTTTCATACAGCGCGACGAAGTGGCTGAGGGGCAGGCTGAAGAAGCAGCCATTGCGGCACAGAATGCATCAAATGAGGCTAAAGCTTTGTCTGATCATGCAGATTTGCAACGCCGTGAACACGAAGCGCAAATTGAGGCTGACGCTATTCGTAACGAAGAAGCGCAATTGGCTGAGCAGCGTCGTTTGAGGGAGCAACAAGAGCAAGAGCAAAAAGCAGCCGAAGTTGCACAAAAAAATTCTGTTGAAGCTGCAAGAGTTGCGGAACCAGTCGTTACAACAGTGAATGAAGTTGTTGAAGCTACTCCAGCCGTGAAAGTGACTAAGCGCGTAGGTAACAAGATTGCACCCGTTGTTGATGAAAAAGCGGAAAAGGCAGCAGCGGACGCGTTGGCGAAAGCCGCTGAGATTGCACATGCTGCCGAACTAGCAAAGACTAAAGCTCAAGCAGACGCTGACGCAAAAGCGGCAGCCGTCACAAAAGCCGCAGACGACGCCAAGGCGTTAATCGCAGCTGAATCTGCACGCGCACAAGATCTCGGCGACCGTCGCCGCAAGGCTGAAGCTGAAGCAGCAGCCATTCGCATGATGATGTCTGCGCCAGCTAAGCCACCTGTTGTGGCTAAAAAGCCTGAGCCACCAAAGGTTGCAATCAAAGGTACATTACACAAACCCGCCACAGGTAGTACGGTTGCAAAACCTGGTGTCAAGCCTGCACCGGGTGCGCCCGGTGCAGCAGCCGCGCCGGCAGGTACTGGTAAAGAAGTTAAGTCAGCCAAACTGTCAAGCAGCTGGGCGGGTGATCCTGCTAAGAAGAAAGGCTTGCCGACACGTGGCGACACGGGTGCAGGTGCAAACCGTGGTTCAAACTGGCGTGGCGGTCCTGGTGGTGCTCGCGGTAAGCGTGGCGACCGCGGTAACGATCATCGCGATGATTCATCTCAAGCACCAGCAGAGGTGCGTGTGCTGGAAGTTCATGTGCCTGAAACAATTACTGTTGCCGAGTTGGCGCACAAGATGGCTGTCAAAGCCTCAGAGGTCATCAAGCAATTGATGAAACTCGGTCAAATGGTCACTATCAACCAGCCTTTAGATCAAGATACCGCCATGATTCTGGTGGAAGAATTGGGCCACAAAGCGGTGGTTGCTGCATTGGATGACGTAGAAGCATTTACTGACGCTGAAGTGTCGTCTCAAGTGGCTGAATCATTGCCACGCGCGCCAGTGGTTACAGTGATGGGTCACGTTGACCACGGTAAAACATCATTGCTTGACTACATTCGCCGCGCCAAAGTGGCGTCTGGCGAAGCCGGCGGTATCACGCAGCACATTGGTGCCTACCACGTGGAAACACCGCGCGGTATGATTTCTTTCTTAGATACGCCAGGTCACGAGGCGTTCACAGCGATGCGTGCCCGTGGTGCAACAGCGACTGATATTGTGATTTTGGTGGTTGCTGCTGACGATGGTGTGATGCCACAAACCAAAGAAGCAATCAAACATGCTAAAGCCGCTGGTGTACCTATCGTTGTTGCTATCAACAAGATAGATAAGCCCGATGCCAACATGGATCGCGTCAAGGGTGAGTTGGTGACTGAAGAGGTCATCCCTGAAGAGTTTGGTGGTGAGTCACCATTCGTGGGTGTTTCTGCACGTACTGGTGAGGGCGTTGATGCGCTCTTGGAGCAGGTACTCTTGCAAGCTGAGGTTTTAGAGCTGCGTGCGCCAGTTAATGCTATGGCTAAAGGCTTGGTGATTGAAGCTCGTTTGGATAAGGGTAAAGGCCCTGTTTCAACTATCTTGGTGCAATCTGGAACCCTCAAAACTGGTGATGTGGTGTTGGCTGGTTCAACCTATGGGCGCGTTCGCGCTATGTTGGATGAAAACGGTAAAGCCATCAAAACCGCTGGACCATCAATTCCTGTTGAAATTCAAGGCTTGACCGAAGTGCCGCAAGCGGGTGATGAATTCATGGTCATGGCTGATGAAAAGCGTGCTCGTGAAATTGCGACTTACCGTGCGGGTAAATTCCGCCACACCAAATTGGCAAAGCAACAAGCGTCCAAATTGGAAAACATGTTTACCGACATGACAGCTGGCGAAGTCAAACTTTTGCCGATCATCATCAAAGCCGACGTGCAAGGTTCGCAAGAAGCTTTGGCTCAGTCTGTGCTTAAGTTGTCTACTGATGAAGTTAAGATTCAAATCGTTTACAGCGGTGTAGGTGGCGTTAGCGAGTCTGACGTTAACTTGGCTATTGCATCTAAAGCCGTGATTATTGGATTCAATACTCGCGCTGATGCCAATGCTCGTAAAGCCGCTGAAAACAACGGCGTCGATATTCGTTACTACGATATTATTTATGCAGCCGTTGATGACTTGAAAGCCGCACTGTCTGGCATGTTGACACCTGATAAGGTTGAAGAAGTTATTGGCACAGCCGAGATTCGTCAAGTGTTCCGCGCGAGTAAAGTCGGTGCGATTGCGGGTTGTATGGTTACGTCTGGCTTGGTCAAACGTGTCGCGAAATTGCGTTTGTTGCGCAACAACGTGGTTATCTTTACAGGCGAACTGGAATCACTCAAGCGTTTCAAAGACGATGCAAAAGAAGTGCGCGAAGGCTTCGATTGCGGTTTGAACATCAAGGGCTACAACGACATTCAAGAAGGCGACTTCTTGGAGTTCTTCGAAATCCGTGAAGTTGCTCGTGAATTGACATAACAAGTTAACTTGATAACTTGATAACTTTCCAAATTCATCATGGCTGTTAAAAAATCTAAAACTCCGAACCGCAGCTTTAAAGTTGCAGATCAAATCCAGCGCGATTTGACGGAGTTGATCGCGCGCGAGTTGAAAGACCCGCGCGTCGGTATGGTGACGATTCAAGCAGTTGAAGTCACACCAGACTACGCCCATGCAAAGGTCTTTTTCAGTGTGTTGATTGGTGACAAAAACGAGTGTGAAGTTGCGCTCAACCAAGCTGCTGGCTTTTTGCGCAATGGTTTGTTCAAGCGTTTGCACATTCATACCGTGCCAACCTTGCATTTTTTGTTTGATAGAACAACAGAAAAAGCGGCAGATATGAATGCATTGATTGCACGCGCAGTTGCGTCGCAAGTCAAAGAAGATTGATGTGAGTGCAGAGGGTAACTTGGAATTAAAGACTGAGGATTTATTTGTAGTACAGAAGAAAAAAACAAGTGTACGAACAGGCGAACGAATCAAAAGAAGACCTGTTCATGGTGTCTTGCTGCTAGATAAGCCGAAAGGTCTTTCTAGTAACGATGCTTTACAAAAAGCCAAGTGGCTATTGAAAGCTGAAAAAGCTGGACACACGGGAACATTGGATCCGCTTGCAACTGGTTTGCTGCCGCTATGTTTTGGGGCGGCGACAAAGTTTAGCCAACTGCATTTGGATGCTGATAAGAGGTATGAAGCCGTTGCCGCGTTGGGTGTAAAAACAACAACGGGTGATGCTGAAGGTGATGTGCTAGAGCGTAGAGATGTGAACGTGAGCGATGAATTATTGCAATTTGTTTTGCAACAATTCAAGGGTGATATTGCACAAATTCCGCCCATGCACAGTGCGTTGAAGAAAGATGGGAAAGCCTTGTATGAATACGCAAGAGCAGGTATTGATGTAGAGAGAGTTGCTAGAAGTGTAACAATTCATACTTTGACCGGCGAATTAATTGCATTTAATGCTATAAAAATGATAGTTAAATGCAGCAAAGGAACGTATATACGTACTTTGGGTGAAGACATTGGAGAGAAGTTGGGTTGTGGTGCGCACTTGAGTAGTTTGCGCAGAATTGGTACCGGTGGTTTTGATGTTGCGCAATGCGTGACTTTGGAGCAGCTAGAAGCGATGAGTGAAGATGAGCGCTTAGCATGCTTGTTGCCAGTTGAGTCGCTTTTAGAAGGACATCGCCATGTCACATTGGATGCTGAAAATGCTGCACGGTTTTTGAACGGCGTTCGCAGACGAGGAAATTGGTTGCCTCTTATAGATGGTGAATCTGTGGCAGTATTTGGTGAAAACCCTGAAGTTTTATTGGGAACAGCTCAAATCATCAAGGACGAGCTTGTTCCGGGCAGATTGTTAAGCCCACAGGATATTGAGCAAATTTTAAGTGCGTAAATCTAAACGCATAACAGTATGCACCGTATAGGTGCAGCGAGACAAGTATTCGAGTTTTGATTTAGGAAATTAGGAAGCTAGGAAGTAAGAAAATGACACAAAAACAAATTCGCAACATCGCGATCATTGCTCACGTTGACCACGGTAAAACAACCATGGTTGACCAATTGTTGCGCCAATCTGGCACTTTTGCCGATCACGAAAAAGTCGTTGACACCGTGATGGACAACAACGCCATTGAAAAAGAGCGTGGTATCACCATTTTGGCTAAAAACTGCGCAGTCAGCTGGGAAGGTACTCACATCAACATCGTTGATACCCCTGGACACGCGGACTTCGGTGGTGAGGTTGAGCGCGCTTTGTCGATGGTTGATGGCGTCGTTTTGTTGATTGACGCGCAAGAAGGCCCAATGCCTCAAACGCGTTTTGTGACTAAGAAGGCCTTAGCGCTTGGTTTGCGTCCAATTTTGGTTGTTAACAAAGTTGACAAACCTGGTGCGCGTCCTGATTTCGTTGTCAACGCGGCATTTGACTTGTTTGACAAACTTGGCGCTACTGACGAACAATTGGATTTCCCAGTTGTGTATGCATCAGGTATCAACGGCTGGTCTTCTATGGATGAAGGCGCGCAAGGCGAGCAATGGGGTCCTGACATGTCGGCTCTGTTCAACACCATTTTGGCTCATGTGCCAGCCCAAAAAGGCGACCCAGCAGCACCGTTGCAATTGCAAATTTCTGCACTCGACTTCTCAACATTCGTGGGTCGTATCGGCGTTGGCCGTATCAGCCAAGGTACCATCAAGCCAATGATGGACGTGGTTGTCATGGAAGGCCCAGATGGCAAACCTGTCAAAGGCCGTGTCAACCAAGTTTTGACATTCCAAGGTTTAGAGCGCGTGCAAGCAACTGAAGCTGGTCCTGGTGAAATCGTACTGATCAACGGACTCACAGACATTGGTATTGGCGTCACCATCACTGACCCAGCCAATCCGTCACCTTTGCCGATGTTGAAAGTGGACGAGCCAACATTGACCATGAACTTCTGCGTAAATACCAGCCCGTTGGCTGGTCGTGAAGGTAAGTTTGTGACAAGCCGTCAAATTTGGGATCGTTTGCAAAAAGAACTGCAACACAACGTCGCATTGCGCGTCAAAGAAACCGATGAAGAGGGTATCTTTGAAGTTATGGGTCGCGGTGAATTGCATTTGACGATTTTGCTGGAAAACATGCGCCGTGAAGGCTATGAGATGGCTGTGACTAAACCTCGCGTTGTCATGCGGGAAGTCAACGGCGAAAAGCATGAGCCAATCGAATTGGTGACTGCCGACATCGAAGAGCAACACCAGGGTGGCGTGATGCAAGCCTTGGGCGAACGTAAGGGTGATTTGGTCAACATGGAGCCGGACGGACGCGGTCGCGTTCGCTTGGAATACCGTATTCCAGCGCGCGGTTTGATTGGTTTTACCAACGAGTTTTTGAACTTGACGCGTGGTTCTGGTTTGATTTCCAATATTTTTGATAGCTACGAACCGCACAAAGGCGATATCGGTGGTCGTAAAAATGGTGTTTTGATTTCTATGGATGCGGGTGAGATTTTCACTTACGCTTTGGGCAAGTTGGACGATCGTGGTCGCATGTTCGTCAAGGCGAACGATCCAGTATACGAAGGCATGATTGTGGGTATCCATAACCGTGACAATGATTTGATCGTCAACGCGACACGTACTAAGCAGCTGACTAACTTCCGCGTGAGCGGCAAGGAAGATGCGGTCAAAATCACACCACCGATTGACTGTACTTTGGAGTACGGTGTGAAGTTTATTGAGGACGACGAAATGGTTGAAATCACACCTAAATCGATTCGTCTTCGTAAGCGCTATTTGACTGAAGGTGAGCGCAAGCGTTCAGGTCGTAATTTCTAGGATTCTTTGAACTAATTAGAGATTAGTTAACAAAGCGAAGGCGGTTTGCAAGTTTTGCTTACCGCCTTTTTTATTGAAACTAAGTTTTTGAAAAAATCTGTATTCTTATGAAATTGAGCCATAAACAAGCTGTCATGCTGATGATTGCCTGCACCATGATGTGGTCTATTGCTGGTGTAGTCACGCGCCATCTAGAACAAGCCAAGAGTTTTGAAGTGACGTTTTGGCGTAGCTTTTTCACCTTGGTGTCGCTGCTCATCATCCTGCCTTTGATTCACGGTAAAAGCTTGCTATCTAAATTTAAGCAAGGCGGGGGGTATTTGTGGGTGTCTGGTGTGTGCTGGAGTGTCATGTTCACGGCGTTCATGACAGCGCTGACCATGACCAGTGTCGCCAATGTTTTGATTACGCTTTCGTTGGGACCCATGCTCACAGCTTTGTTTGCACGGATTTTTATTGGTCATAAATTACCATTGCGCACCATCATCGCGATTGTGGTGGCGGGTTTGGGTATTGCCTACATGTATGCCGCGCAAATCGATTTGAGTGATGTGAAGCAGCTCGCTGGCATGCTGGTGGCGCTTGGTGTGCCCATAGCCGCAGCAGTGAATTGGACGCTGGTGCAACACTCGCAAGTACATGGGCATGAAGTTGATTTGGTGCCTGCTGTGATGGTGGGTGCGTTGATATCGAGTTTGATTACTTTCCCTTTGTCGATGCCGTTTCAAGCGTCTGGTCAAGACGTAGCTTTGCTGGCTATGCTGGGCTTGGTGCAATTGGCTATTCCGTGCACTTTGGCTGTAGTTTGTGCTCGATTCCTGAAAGCACCCGAAGTGTCGTTGTTAGCACTTTTGGAAATCATTTTTGGAATTGCTCTGGCGTGGGTCGGTGCAAACGAAAAACCAGGCTTACCCGTTTTGTTGGGTGGTGGCTTGGTACTGGGGTCTTTGGTGTTTAACGAATGGCTTGGTATGCGGGAGCGAGCTATGATTAAGGTATGAACAAACAATACGGTCGTGCAGACCTCGCTCGCATAGCAGCCAAAGCCATGGTAGACCGTGGCTTGGTGGCTGAATTTTCAACCGCATCTTTGAACCAACTTGCAGCTTTTGATGAGTCCCATCAGGAAGTTGCTCCTGATATTCGCGATTTGCGCGCTTTGCTGTGGTGCTCCATCGACAACGAGGAATCACGCGATTTAGACCAACTCACAGTTTGCGAGCGCCTAGCCAATGGAGCCGTTAAAGTTTTAGTTGCCATTGCGGATGTGGATACCTTGGTAAAAAAAGGCTCACCTATTGACGACTGTGCGCAGCAAAATACCACCTCGGTCTACACGGCAGCGCGTATTTTCCCCATGCTGCCTGAATTACTTTCAACTGATTTGACCTCTTTGAATCCCCGCGTTGACCGCTTGGCCATGGTTACAGAGTTGGTCTTTGATGCGGAAGCCAAGATTTCATCGTCAACCATCTACCGTGCCAAAGTACACAACCAATGCAAATTGGCTTATGACAATGTTGCTGCTTGGCTAGACGGCAAGGGCGATATGCCGGCAGGCGTGCGAGCTGTTGCGGGTATGGACGAGCAAATCCGCGTTCAAGATGCGGTGTCGCAAAAACTACGCAAACGCCGTTTTGAGCAAGGTGCACTGGAATTCAGAACGATTCAATCGCGCACCGTGTTTTCGGGCGATCAAGTGGTTGATGTTGAGCAACAGCAGCCCAACCGCGCCCGCCAGTTGATAGAAGAGCTGATGCTGGCGACCAATGGCGTGACAGTAAGGTTTTTAGCATCCAAAGGCTATTCTGCATTGTGTCGCGTTGTGCGTTCGCCTGAGCGCTGGCTCAAAATTGTCGAAGTCGCTAAAGACTATGGCGAAGTCTTGCCAGTCGAGCCAGACTCCAGAGCGTTAGAAGCATTTTTGAGAAAACGCCGCGAGGCAGACCCAGTGCGTTTCCCAGATTTGTCGTTGGTCGTGGTCAAACTCATGGGCGCAGGTGAATATGCAGTGCAGTTGGCGGGCGCAGTTCCAATCGGACATTTTGGTTTAGCTGTACGCGAATATTCGCATTCGACGGCACCCAATCGTCGATTTGCAGATTTAATCACCCAGCGCATGCTCAAAGCCGCGATTATTGGCGCACCAACTCCCTATTCAGATGCTGAACTAGAAGCGTTGGCTAAGCATTGCAACGAGCAGGGCAGCGATGCCAACAAAGTCGAGCGCCAAGTGCGTAAATCGGAAGCCGCACTGGTGCTGCAAGCACGACTTGGTGAGATTTTTGACGGCATTGTGACCAGTGCGTCCAGTAAAGGCGTGTGGGTGCGGGTGTTTCATCCCCCGGTGGATGGTCGTTTGCATGGGGCAGGTGTTGCACCGCACATAGGACAAAAAATCAAAGCACGTTTGACCTTGGCAGACGTAGAGCGCGGGTTTATTGATTTCGAAGAAGTGAAGTAGAAGTTTAAAAAATTAAATTGCTAGTGAAATGACAAATAAGATGCCAAATAAGGTACAAATTCCAGAAGTTCGATGTGAGGTTCATGGTTTTACGGGATTCATCAGTCTCAACCGCCCTAAAGCACTGAACGCACTCAGTTTACCCATGATTCGGGCTTTGATGGCGCAATTGCTGGCTTGGAGAGACGACAAAACTATCCAACAAGTGGCGATTCGCGGCATGAGCAAGCCTACGGCGGAAGGTATTGACGTTCCTTTTGGTAATTTCAGCGCCGGTGGCGACATTCGCTTTTTCCACCAAGCCATTCAAACTGGTAACCCTGAACTTGAAGACTTTTTCACCGAAGAATACGCCCTGAATCACCTGATTGCCAACTATTCAAAACCTTACATTGCTTTCATGGATGGCTTGGTTTTCGGCGGCGGCATGGGCATTTCGCAAGGTGCAAGCCACCGCATCGTTACCGAACGCACCAAAATGGCCATGCCAGAAACGGGGATTGGGCTGTTCCCAGATGTAGGCGGTGGTTATTTTTTGAGCCGTTGCCCAGGTTTTGTAGGTGAGTATTTAGCGTTGACGGGTGTGCAAATTGGTGCTGATGAAGCGCTTACATACAGTTTGGCTGATGCCAAAGTTCCCTCGGACGCTTTGGCAACGCTATGGCACTCACTACAATCACAATCTATAACTGAAATTGCTATTAATAACATAGCTACTCAGGCAGATAATACGCCGGCTACAGGTCGTATTATGACTTTAATTGATACCTATTTTTCAAAATCCACGGTTTCTGAAATTTTAGAAGCACTAGAAGCCTCAAATCAAGCTTGGGAGCAACAAACCGCTGCTACTTTGCGCAGCCGATCGCCACTGATGCTGCACGTTGTTTTAGAGCAAATCCGCCGTGGGCGGCAGCTCAATTTAGCGCAAAACCTTCGAATGGAGCGCGGCATGGTGCGCCATTGTTTTTACACCGCGCATTTGGGTCGATTTGGCAATTCCTGCGAAACAGTAGAGGGTATTCGCGCCTTGGCTGTGGACAAAGACCACCAGCCGCGCTGGAATCCTGCCAGTATCGACGAGGTGACTGACGACATGGTTGCCCCGTTTTTCGTGAGCCCGTGGCCTGACTATGCGCATCCTTTGGCGCATTTGACCAAGCATTGAGACAAAGTCTGATTTACACTTCCCAGCATGACGACCCATTTAGAAGCTGCCGTAGCCAACACCCAGCGTGACAATGACTATTTCACGTCCACTATTGTGGGTTTGCCTTCTGAAGTTGTTATGGGGCGGGCTTATACCAAGCGCAAGCTAAGCCACCACCCAACCATCGCCATTGACGCCGTCACTGCTGCGGTCTGGCATTCTGATGCAGCGCATGGAGTCCTCAAAAAACGCATCAAAGCATCGCCCAAAACAATGGGTTTGCCTTTTCCAGCGGGTAACTTTGCGCGTAGACGCTCAGAGAAATCTAGTTTCTTGGTATTTTTATTGGGTTTTTCGCTCTGTGCGGCGCTGTGCTATGCCTATATAAATCTACCGTGGCTGCAACAATTACTCATTTTTTAACATGACTGACTCTTTACAATCGCCCGCGCCGCAGCAAGACAATTTGGTCATAGACCCGCTGGGCATGAATATTGTTAACCGTATCGCACCCGATTCCACCATGCAGGGTGATGTGTCGTTTTCAGGTGGGTTGATGGTGCAAGGTAATCTGGCTGGTGCTGGGTTGGTTATGGGGCGCTTAGTGGTTTGGCATGGCGCACAGGTGCAAGGGCATTTTCGGGTGATGGGTGACTTGTATGTTTTTGGACGCATCGGGGCCGTCGATGCTGATGCCAACAACACCGTTATCGAATGCATGGGCACAGCCTATATTGCCAGTACAGCGGCAACGACGGGTACTATCACCGCGCAAAGACTGCGCTTGTACGAGGGCGCCGATTTGCAAGGCCCCTTTAAAACCATCAAAAACATACAATCGCTGCCAGAATTAGACCAAAGCACTTGAATCTAGCTATCATTCAATCTATTCACAAGTAATACGGTATTTTTAGAGATACAAAGCATGATCAATTATCCAAATAACCACCAAAATGACCAACCTGGCATGACAGCGCTGGGTCAAGCTATGCCTGACGTATTAAAAACACCGGTTTTGACCCAAGTTGAAACACTGGTTGTGGATGAGGCAGAAGCCAGCTCAGTCGCAGGTGATGTGGTCAAAATCGGCAAACTTTGCATGATTGAGCAAGGTATCACTTTCACAGGTAATGCAGCGCTGCAGGGCACATGTACCATTGCGGGGCAAATTGTGGGCAACTTGAAAGAGCAGACGGGCGCAACGTCTCAAATCGTGATTACGGAAAGCGGCTCTGTCAAAGGCGATATTTTTTCGCACAAAGTCTCTGTCATGGGCACGTGCAATGGCACGATTGATGCCAGTGGCGGTAGTGTTGATTTACATGCTAAATCGGTCGTCAACGGACATATTCGTTATGGACAGCTGCAAGTCAACGGCGCAGATTTGAACGCGACGCTTGAGCGCGTTGCGAAAGTCGCTTCTTAAAAAAGTAACGTTGCATCAAATTAAACGTTCATAAATAGTGATTACGAGTGAAGAGTTGAGGGTGGCTGCGCTTGCCGCATCTGCCAAGCGTGGCAAATGGGTGGCTAGGCGTCGCGTTTTTCGTCGTTGGCTGGGTTGGCTGGCTTGGAGTATCGTGCTGCCGGTGATCGGTTTACTGTCGCTGATCGCCGTGCTGGCTGGCTTGGCATTTTGGCAATATATGGGGCACGATGCGGCCTACACAGCGGTTCAAAAATGGGTTCAGCAAGAGTTTGGCAACTTCAGTGCAAGTTCGTTGGCCGTCAATGCACCCCACGCAAACCATGCCAATAGTCCAGCATCTTCCAACGCCAGCATGATCAATTTAACCGATGAAGCCACTCCTGATTTGCAAATTGACCGCCATTTGACCATTAAAAATGCGCCTGCAAACTAATACTCATCCAAGCATTCAAAGCCACATAAACCTAAAATAAACCCAAAGGATCTAACCATGAGCACAGACAACAGCACACCTCGCCTCGTACCCGCCGACCGCCTCAAAGCCATCAGCAGCTTGATAGGCGAGGGAGCGGTGTTTGACGGTAGCTTTCAAAGCAGCAAAGATTTGGGCATCAAAGTCGATGGAAAGCTGATTGGCAACATCGTTTTTGAACAAGGTGGCGCTGTGCACATTGGCGCGACTGGTGTGGTGGAAAACACCTCGATTGAGGCAGATTACGTTTTCATCGAAGGCAAAGTCAAAGGCAGCATCGTTGCGCGTAAATCGCTTGAAATCACCGGTTCCGCAACCGTGATTGGCGACGCTTCTTACGACGCTTTGGTCGATATCCATCCTCGCGCCCGGATTCGCGGCAAGCTGGAATACCGTGGCGATGTGGATGCAGCTAACTGATTTTTAGATACTAAATACGCCTTTATCCGGCGTATTTGCTGCCTCAACAGCTATTAAAATTATAGCATTTGAATTACTTGTTCCGCGTCTTCATCGCCCGCTCAACCTCGCGTTTACCTTCGCGGTCTTTGATGGTGTCGCGCTTGTCGTGCTCAGCTTTGCCTTTGGCGAGTGCAATTTCACACTTCACTTTGCCACCTTTCCAGTGCAAGTTTAGAGGCACGAGGGTGTAACCTTTTTGCTCGGCTTTAACGATGAGTTTGTCGATTTGCTCACGGTGCAGCAGCAGCTTTTTGGTGCGCACATTGTCTGGGTTGACGTGGGTGGACGCGGTGTGCATCGGGTTGATCTGACAGCCAATTAAGAAGAGTTCGCTGTTACGAATCACCACATAACCATCCGTCAACTGCACTTTGCCTTCGCGCAACGATTTGACTTCCCAGCCTTCCAGCACCATGCCGCATTCAAAACGGTCTTCAAAAAAGTAGTTGTAAGCGGCTTTTTTGTTGTCGGCAATGCGGGTTTGGACTGGTTTGGCGTCTTTGGCCTTGCCGGCTTGCGGTTTTGGCTTGGTCGGCGGGGAAACGGGGGAAGATGCTTTGGCCATTTCTGCTTGTGCTACTTAAATACTTGCGATAATCAGGTGATATAAATTGAGCGAATTTGCAATAAATTCAAAACCCATTTTCCATGAAATCCGTCCATAAGTCCGTCCTCATCTGGTACAGCGCTGAAGAAATGTTCAATTTAGTCACTGATGTGGATAAATATGACCAGTTTCTGCCCTGGTGCGACCACGCAGCGGTTATCACCGTCACGCCCGAAGGCATGCAAGCAGAGGTTGGCATTGCCATGGCTGGCGTCAAACAGACGTTCACCACGCAAAATACGCACATCATCAATGACTCGGGCAGGCAAATCGCGATGAAGTTGATGAATGGCCCTTTTTCAAACCTAGAAGGCTCTTGGACATTCACCCCCGTGGGCGATGCCGCTCAGCGCGCCTGCAAAACGGAGCTAAACCTCAATTACGGTTTTGACAACGCGGTATTAGCCGCTTTGGTAGGCCCTGTTTTCGACAAAATCGCCGCCAGTTTGGTCGATGCGTTTGTGAAGCGGGCGGATCAGGTTTATGGATAAATCATTGGAAAAAATGACAATTTCGGTCACTTTGGCGTATTCACCCGCGCCGCGTGAGGTGATCGAAAAGGAGCTGGCTTTGCCGGCTCACAGCAAAGTTCAAGATGCTCTGGAGTTTGCTAACTTGCAGAAGTTCACGACGGATGAGAGCTACACACTGGGCATTTGGGGCAAAAAGACAACTTTGAACCATGTATTGCAAGATTTAGACAGGCTAGAACTGTACAGGCCGCTCAAAGTTGACCCCAAAGTCGCACGACGAGAGCGCTTTCAAAAACAGGGAGCGAGGACGACGGGTCTATTCGCAAAGACGCGTGCTGGTGGCAAAGCCGGGTATTGAATTCAGCTACCCCGTCGCTTCGCGCCACCCCTTCTGAAGAAGGGGAACGAGTACCAAAGGCGGAAAATTCCCCTTCATTTGAAGGGGTGGCGCGTAGCGACGGGGTAGCTCTTTTGCTATAATTTTAATAGCTGCTCTGGCAGTAAATACGTTGGCTATAGGTGTTCTTGATCTAAAAAAATGGTTTTAAACGAAGTCTATTTGCAATCTGAGGCAATGATACCTTCAAGTCGCTTTGCCTCAACCATGCGGGCGGCTTCATCCATGATGATTCGCTCACCTTTTGCATTAGCAGTGGCAACTGGTCGGCCAGTTTCGAACTGACTTTTGGCAGATTTGGCGCGTTTGCAGTTGTCAGCTTTGGCTGCATCAACCTTTTCTTGTTCAGCTTTTTTCTTGACGGCTGCTTCGTCTTCAAGTTTCTTCTTAGCGGCTTCTAAGTCTTTGTCTTTGCTCGTTTCTGGCTTGGCTGCTGTGGCTGGTGCTTTAGGTGCAGTGGCAGATTTGGCTTCATCAGAACCTGCCTCTATACTGGGTTTTTCACTTACAGCTGTGCTTTGTGGCGCTGTTGCCTTGCCAGGCTGTTGTAAAACGCGTTTTGCTGGAATATTGGCTGGCGGCGGTTGGTCACTGAAGACTTTACGTCCCGAGGCATCCAACCACATATATTGCGCTGTGGCAGACGCAGTGAAAACTAGGCCAAAAATGGCGACTAAATGCGGCAAGGTAAATCGTAAGAAATTCATAGTTCTAAGTTTAGCCTGAACTTGCCGTTTTTGCGAGTCACATCCTTATCCCACGAGATATGAGCCTGAAGCGAAGTACGTGATTCCACCGAGGAGTGAGCCTGAGCAGCGAATTTGGGTTGATCATATTTCATATGGTGATCAACATGGACGAAACCCGTCTTCAAACAATCTC
>Ga0114940_10000616_pt1 | contig 15694 bp, 12 predicted proteins | sample ColdCreekSource_FD_87195 | JGI IMG/M metagenome (GOLD analysis project Ga0114940, IMG submission 87195) | Groundwater microbial communities from Cold Creek, Nevada to study Microbial Dark Matter (Phase II) - Cold Creek Source | ecosystem: Environmental > Aquatic > Deep subsurface > Groundwater ... | reverse complement strand
GACAGTTCTGTGAAAACAGGCACTGCCCGAGAGGTTGGATAATATACAATCAACCAGCACGGGCATCGATTATAACCCCCAAACTCATTGTTAAAGCGCCTGCTTCATTGCTTGGTGACCATAGCATCAGTGACCCACCCGATCCCATCTCGAACTCGGCCGTGAAACCTGATTGCGCCGATGGTACTACCGCTTAAGCGTTGGAAGAGTAGGGCGTCGCCAGGCATTGCAGCAGGCGCTTTGATAATAAGCACGGAAAAAACCCATTCATAATTCAAAAAGGCGGATCCCTATCGTTTATTCGATAGTGTCCGCCTTTTTTCGTTTTTGAACGTCTGTATTTCTGGCGTTCTTATGTTGAGGGTTAAAGTTCCCTCTGCTGTATCGCGCAATCGCTATGGCAAATATAAACTTTCTAGTGGCTTTACGCCATTTTGTTGGTGGCGCGGGATGGAGCAGCCCGGTAGCTCGTCAGGCTCATAACCTGAAGGTCGTAGGTTCAAATCCTACTCCCGCAACCAACTTAACTTGCGATTGCTGAAATTCAGCATCGTCAAGTTTATTTACCCTCAAAAACCCCGCCGATGAGGCGGGGTTTTTGCTTTAGGGACATGCTCAATATGCCAGCAAGGTCACCGCGCACATCAATTTCAAGCTCTCCGTTTTCCGGTGTCAGGATGATTTTATCGATTAGGGAGCGGAAGGCTTCGGAAGCAGCCAACTGCTGTTCCTTCGCACCCGCTTGGAGTGAGCTATACAGTTCAGCCACGCGGACGCGGTAAAATGTCGCCATCTCTGGATGCAGCAGAGGAGGTGGTTCCGTCGCCGTAGCCAGGAACGATTCCAGTTCTTTCTTGCGCGCACCGAGTATGTCGCTCTTCTGCTTGACCAACTCAATGGGCATCGCATCCTTCAAATAGAGGTCCATAATCTTGTCGAGTTCACGTTTGATACGCTCTGCTTCAGCCTTTGCGCTATCGATGGAGGCAGAAGCGTCCATCCTCAATCGGTTCATTTCACGGGTAAACTCAACGCAGAATTCAGCAAAAAGGGCTGGCTCCATCAAATGATGCCGAAGGGCAGCCAGAACCCGTTTTTCAAGTTGATCCCGGCGAATGTTGACACGGTTGTCACATGTTCCCTTGTTGCGGGCTGTCGAGCAACCGAGCAGGTGTCCCGAGACCATCGAATAGCCGCCGCCACAGCAACCGCATTTGGTCAGGCCGGAAAGAAGGTATTTGGGACGCGTGCGATCCCAGAATTGGTTTTCACCTGTTTTGCCATCTGAATTCCGTTTAACCTTGATGGCGGCTTGCTTTGCTTTGACCGCATCCCAAGCATCTGAATCCACAATACGCAATTCAGGCACGTCAGTAATGATCCATTCATCCGCTGGATTGAGGCGTGCTTGGCGCTTCCCCGTGTCTGGATCTTTGACAAAACGCTGCCGGTTCCAAACGAGTCGGCCAACATACATTTCATTGTTGAGAATGCCGGTGCCGCGCTTCGCGTTCCCGATGATGGTTGTGAAGCCCCAGTCGCCGCCAGTTGGTGCCGATATGCCTTCTCGGTTCAGCTCTACCGCAATTCGTTTGGGGGATTTGCCACCGATATAATCCTGAAAGATCCTGCGGACAACGTCTGCCTCGATGGTGTTGATTGCGCGGTCCCCGCGATCAGGCTCACCAATCGCGTTGAGTTTTCGCACGACGTCATAGCCGTAAGCATTTCCACCGCCCGATTTGCCAAGTTGGATGCGTCCTTGGAGTCCGCGCCGAGTTTTGTCAGCCAAATCCTTCAGAAAGAGCGCGTTCATTGTCCCTTTCAGGCCAATGTGGAGGTGTGATACTTCGCCTTCGGAGAGTGTGACGATTTTCACCCCGCCGTAGGCCATCCGTTTGTACAGGCCCGCAATATCCTCTTGGTCACGTGAGAGTCGGTCCATTGCTTCGGCGAGAACAATGTCGAATCGTCCGTTTTGTCCGTCCAATATCAACGCTTGAATGCCGGGCCGCAGCAAGGAAGCGCCAGAGATGGCATGGTCAGTATATTCTTCGACGATCTGCCAGCCTTGCTTCTCGGCATGGGTGCGGCAAATCCTCAACTGATCGGCGATCGACGCATCTCGTTGATTTTCGCTCGAATAGCGGGCGTAGAGCGCTACTTTCATGGGATGATATCCTGCGATGAACTCAGGAGTAATCTTTCAGCTGCTCCCGCATATGTTCGGAGTGTAAGTCCTGTGCTGCTTGGCGCGCAAGGGCTTTCACCAATGCGACCATACGGGGATCGGGGCCGTCGCCACTGGATGACAAAACCATCTCGGTTGGCTCTGAGCGAACCAATGACAGTTTTGCAGACGTAGCCGATCTGAATGCGGAGCCGTTCATAAGCGCCAGGATCACCGGTAATTGGTCGCGTTACAAAGCAATTCAGCAGCGTTTGCACGGCGATACTTGGCGGGAAACGGGTGCCTAGCGGCGTCAGAGGCGAAGTGTAGCGTGCCATATCGTAGCGCAGATACTTACGCTTTTCTGTGCCCAGGAGCCCGCTCGTTTTTATTTGAGCGTAGGCTTGGCCGATTTGTCGGTGTAAAAGTGGTTGAAGGCAAAGATACGACGAATCAGCAGGGCTATTTCCGGGCATGCGTCTCAATTTCAGCCCACAAACGCACGTTCAATCACATAATGGCCCGGCTTTGCATTTGAACCTTCGGTAAAGCCATCCGACTCGAGTCGCGCTGCGAAGTCGCGGATCATGGCCATGCTGCCGCACATCATAATGCGGTCTGTTGTCGGGTCAAAGCGACGCGGACCTGTGACACCATCGAAAAGACGTCCGTCATCGATCATAGCAGAAATACGCCCCTGATTACGGAAGCTCTCTCGGGTGACGGTCGGCAAATAAGTAAATTGGACCAGCGCCTGATCCTGAACTAGCGGATCGCCAGCGAGTTGGCATTCAAGGACGTCACGGAACGCAAGGTCGCTCACACGGCGGACCGAATGGGCAAGGATGATCTGTCCAAAGCGATCATAAACATCAGGATCGCGGATGGTGCTGAGGAACGGTGCGAGGCCGGTTCCTGTCGATAATAAAAACAAGCGACTACCCGGTATCACCGCATCGGATACCAGCGTACCGACCGGCTTGCGTCCGAGGAATAGTTCATCGCCGGGTGCAATCATCTGCAATTGTGATGTGAGCGGCCCGTTCGGTACCTTGATCGAAAGAAACTCAAGCTCATCCGCATAAGCGGGGCTGGCGATCGAATATGCGCGCAGCAAGGGGCGGGTTGCCCCGGGCAGACCTATCATTACAAATTCGCCCGAACGGAAGCGAAAACTCGCAGGTCGCGTTATGGTGAAGCTGAACAAATGTTCATTCCAGTGACGCACGGATTGTACCCGCTCAACGGTCAATATGGACGACGGGGCCAATCGGGTTGCCTCCTTTATGCGATCACTCATGAGACGGAATATCTTGTTGCGCTCGCAGACGTCGCGGCGCTTCTGGAATAAGGTTCGCATTGTTCAGGTGAAGCGTGACGGCGACCAATGCTTTCAACAGCGCAGGAACTGAATCTTCAGCGATGATGAGCTCCAGCGTTTCGCGAAGTCTCTCTGGCCGATCACAGGCAATGGAGCGAACAAGGGCCAGCAACATTGCTTCATCTTCAGCAACGATCAAGCAATTGATGGGTGAGAATTTAAGCGTCATCAAGCTATCGCGGCTGAGCAGCATCATCGCCATGTGGAAATGGGGCAGCGCTGCGATCATGCCCCATTTGGCGAAAGCGGGGCCAATCGCATTGGGCGGACATTGCCGCTGGCTGATCGCGGTAACCCAACTCCGCATTGACCAGATGAGAAAGCGACCGCCATTATCAAGACTGGTGACGCGCTGATCGACAAAAGCATACATGAGCTTTCTCCTTATTTATGGGCTGTGAGCTATTTTGCGGGGGTTGTGACCTCGGCGATGATAGTCCGCGCGCGCTTGCTTGCGACTTCGGTTGTGAGTTTGCCGTCATTGATCTCGCTTGCCATATCCATCAGGCGTTCGGCGGCGGAGGAACCAGTTTCGGCCACTTCGTCCACGGCGATACCATTATTGGCAACAATCGCCTTGTCCCATTCGGCGCGAACGGCGGCCCAATAGGGGGATGTTTTGGTCCAATAATCATCTGCGGGTTTTGGATCGTAGATCGTGGTCAGCGTATAGCTGTTGAGCACGGATTCCTGCACGAATGGCACCAGTTTTCCGTCTTTCATCCCCATTTTGATATTATCCTGCCAGTGTATCCAGCCAGCAGGTGAAGGGGAGTGGCGGTTGATGGCGCGGTAGCGGTCATACACGGGTTTACGCACTGCATCGCGCCGAGCAAGCGGCCGCCATGTCCAGTTGGAGCGCCAGCGCGCAACGCCTGCTTCATCGCCCCATTCACCCCAACCACCGTAACGCGGACTATCATCGGTTTGCCATACGGTTTGCGACCAGCGGCCTTTGCGCATCCGTTCCGGCACGTCTTCAAGCGCCCATTTGCCGGTGCCAGTATAGACCAACACATTGGCAGGTTCATATGTCCAATCCTGCCGCCAATGTTTGATGACGAATGTTTTGCCTGCGTTCTCCACGACCAGCAGATGCTGGAGCTTGATCCTGCCGCCAGCGTCTTCGATCACGCGGATCACTTCATGGCCACCCGATATTTTGGCAGCAATGGGCGTATAATCTGATTGCCACGCCGTGGTTTCCTGAAAATCAAACTTCACTTTGTAATTGCCCGCCATCGCTAGGATGATTTTGCGGTCGGCTTGGAATTTGGCGTCTAGTGATTCAGTACTCCCTGCTACAGGTCCATCAGCATAAGCGGCGACGGGGGAAAGGGTGGTGAAAAGCGCGATGGCGATGGCGCGGGCAAATTTGCTGTTCATGATAGCGTCCCGTGATTAGAATTTGAAGGAGAGTGAAGCACTGGCGTTGCGGCCCGCTTGTGTAAAAGCGGCGGTTAGGGTTGATGTATCGGTCAGCCCGCGCACATCGTTCCAATAGGCGTAGCTTTCATCGGTGAAGTTGAAGATGCCCGCGCGCAGGGTGATAGTGTTGCTGATCTTCACAAAAGCGGTGGCATCTAAGATTGTGAAACCATCAGGGCGGAAACAAGTGGCAGAGCAGGTGCCCGCCGTCCGGCTCAATTCTTTTTGCGCGCTATGCGTCGCGGTGACCTGCCCGCCAAAGCGTCCTTCTTTCTGACGATAGCCAATGCCAATCACCAGTTTTAGTGGGTCAATTGTGGCCAGCGGGGTTTGTCCGCTGGGGCGCGTGGTATCGCCAGTCGCGTAGGATAAGGCGAGCGTCCCGGTCAGACCATTTGATGCTCGCCCCTCAAACCGTGCTTCGGCACCCTTAACCTTGACGCGGCTGAGATTGATAAATTGGAACTGGGTTGGATTAGCAGCCGTGCCTGCGCCGCCGACGACTTCTTGGCTGATGAAATCACGGTAATTCGCGGTGAAGGCCGTAAGATCAAGGCTGACCGCTTTGCTGGAAAGGCGCACACCCCCTTCAAAACTCTCACTGCGTTCTGGCCCCAGATTAGGATTGGGTAGCGAGGTATAGCCGAAGGCGAGATTTTCAAAGAACTGGTTTACTTGGCCCGGCTCTGGCGCTTTGAAGCCCGTGGCGTAATTGCCGAACAGGCGAACATCGCTGGCCACTTTCCAGACAATACCGAGTTTTGGCGAAACGCGCGATCCGCTCTGCTTGGCCGCGGCAAAGCTTGGCAACAGTGGATCATTTTGCGGGGAGAGCTTGAAATGATCGAACCGCAGAGCGGGATATAAAGTGATCGCGCCGTTTGCGATGGCAATTTCATCGCCGACAAATAGCCCGATGCGCGTGAAATCGGTTTTGGGGAAGGCGCGGGTTGGGAACACCTCACCAAAGGGCGGAATAGCCCCGTCGCGCAAGCCCTTCTGGGCTGTCACGCTGACATCCCCGCCAACGACAAGGCGGTGATTGATGCTGCCCGTCGCAAAATCACTGCGCGCATCGGCGGAGGCCCCGAAAACGCGATTTTCAAAGGTGTTCAGCCGTTCCCGGTCTGCTGCAGGCGTGCGGTCTTCATCGGTAAACTGAATGTCATTTCCGTCCTGCCAATAAACGGCGGCGCGCGCGAAATCGATCACGCCGTCCCCTTCCCAGCTCCAGTCAAGGCTTACCCGTTTACGCTTTCCGGTATCTCGGCCTGTAAGATTTTCAACCGTGGCGCTGCGGCCAGACAGCACATCGGTATAAAGAAAGGTATCGAGATATTCGCCCGTCAGGCGCAGCTTGTGGCCACTGGCGGGATCATAAACGATGCGCGCCAAAGTGGCGTTGGATCGTCCGTCTTGCGGATTGGGGGCTGTGCGGGTGGAGCCTACACCGCCAGCGATGCCAAGCACGCCTTTATTATCCTGCTCCTGATAATCGCGACGCGTATAGGCAAGCATGGCAGACCAATCGCCTGATTTTCCGGCAAGGATTGCGGTTTCGGAGAATTCATTGTCGGCGCTGCTATAGGCTGCACGCGCCAAGCCACCGATGTTTTTGCCGCCAAGGAGGAAATCTGCCGGATCACTGGTGATAAAGCTCACCGCACCAGACAGGCCGTCACTGCCATAGAGCGCAGAGGCTGGCCCGCGCAGAATCTCAACCGATTTGACAAGGCCAAGGTCAACATAATCACCGCGTCCTGCATTTTGCGCACCAAAGCTGAAGCCATCAGGCACGCGCACTCCGTCCACCTGGATCAACACGCGGTTGCCGCCAATCCCGCGCACCGTAAAGCCATCATTCCCTGCGCGGCCCGTAGCCCCAAGCGCTGCTGAAAAGCGGGCAGGCTGGCGCTGCACACTGACACCTGGTTCAAACCGCACCAGATCGCGGATGTCGGTGATAAGCTCATCGGCAATTTGCTCGTCAGTTTTTACACTGACGGTGATGGGTGCGTCTTGGATCAGAATTGGTGTGCGTGTCGCCGTCACAGTTATCTGGCCTTGGCGATCAACCCAGCCTTCTCCGTCATAATCTTGGGCACGAACAGGTGCGGCTGCAAGCGCCAAAGCAAGCGCAAGGGATGCGCAGGCAGGACGGGCATGGCGCGTGGTTTGAGCGTAATGTCCCCAGATGCCACATGATTTTCCTAAATTTAATTTGTTCTTATTGCCCCGCATCGGATCACCTTTACAAATTGCGAATGACTCGCAGTAGCGTTAGATAGGGATGAATTTGCCACTGCGTCAAGCCTGTATATTCTTCTAATCGCTATTGACTTTGCGAATCATTCTCAATAACAGCGGCGATCATTAAACAACTGGGGAAAATTTATGATCGATTCCGAACACACTCGTTTTGCCGTTTTCAGCGCAGGCTCGATTGCGGCTGCCATGCTGATGGCGGCGCCTGCTTATGCAGCAGAAGCCGACGGCGCCGACGCCGGGGCAGGCGAAACCATTATTGTTACGGGTCAGAAGATTAACACCAGTATTCCCACGGTGCGGGGGCCGGTCATTGATATTCCACAGGTGGTCAGCGTCGTTTCAGCAGAAATGATCAAGGAACAGCGGATTGTGTCGCTAGAGCAGGCTTTGCGTAACGTTGCGGGGGTGACGACGCAGGTGGGCGAAGGCGGCGTTGTTAACGGCGATCAATTTTTCATTCGCGGCCAAGCTGCGGGCAATGATGTTTTCACTGATGGTCTACGTGATTTTGGACAGTTCACCCGCGATGCATTTAACTATGAACAGATTGAGGTCCTCAAAGGTTCTTCCTCAACAGCCCTTGGGCGTGGTGTTGCCGGGGGGGCGATCAACACCACGTCCAAGACGCCGCGTGCAGAAGAGTCTTTCTATTTCGATGTTTCGGGTGGAACGGATGATTATCGCCGTTTCACCGTGGATGCGAACAAGCCCATTTCTGACACGGTTGCGGTGCGGCTGAATTTCTTGGCGCATGAAAATCGTGTGGCGGACCGCGATGTTGTAAAATCGAACCGCTGGGCCTTTGCCCCTGCAATCGGTTTCGGCATCGGAACTAACACCCGGTTAACCGCCATCTATCTCCACCAAGAGGAAGACCGGATTCCGGATTATGGTGTTCCAATTGCGGTGACAGCTTCGACGACCGACGTCGAAGTTCCGGTGACCGAGCTGGGCGTGCCTCGTTCAACATTTTATGGCTTTGCAAACGGCGACGCAGATGATGTGAATGTTGATACACTGACGCTGAAATTTGAACATGATTCGAGTGAGCATCTCAAATTCACCAGCGACACAAAACTGGGAAGTTACAAGCGCTTTTTTCGGCAATCTATTCCGGCCTGTCCGGCGGCTTGTTCTACCGCTCTGATTGACGGTAATCCGCTCACAATCCCAACCGTAAGTATCACGCAGCGCGGAGGTTTCGCGCAGGATACGGTGGGGATTCAGAACGTGTCGACTGTGCTTTACACAAAGCCACTGGGCGCTATGCGCAATGAACTTTTGATCGGCTGGGATTTTTCTTATCAGCAGAATGACCGCGATACCTTTAATAATGGCGCGGCCGTTATCAAAAACCTGATCAATCCCGTGAACGGTGGTTCAGTGGTTGTGCCGGGCACCGTGAACACGCGGCGCGATCAGCGGGCAACCGATATTTCTTTCTTCATCGATGATCGGTTCTGGTTTGCTAAAACCCTGTCAGTCAATCTCGGCTTTCGTTATCAGAATTTCAAAAGCACGCAGGATCTTTTTACCGCTGCAGGCGTGGTGGTGTGCCAGGGCTTGGCGCAGGTTGCGGGGCCTTGTTTCCAAAAAGACGTGAGCAAAAACAATATCTTCAGCCCCAAAGCGTCACTGATTTGGGAGCCCAACGATGATGTCAGCACTTATGTGACGTACAGCAAGGCGTCGGTTCCACAAGGCAATGCGATTGGCAATGGCAACACGTTGTCCACACAGCTCGCTGGGGCAGGCATTGGTCGCACAGATTTGCCACCAGAAATCACTGAGACGTTTGAGGCGGGACTCAAGCTGGCGTTGTTTGGCAAGCGTTTGCTTGTTCAAAGCAGCTTGTTTCAAGTCAACCGCGACAATGTGACGGTCACCGATCCAGTGAGCCTATTCACTGTATTTTCGGCGGAACCAAAGGAACGCCTGCGCGGTTTTGAACTGGGCTTGAGCGGCGGACTTACGCCTTCGCTCCGCCTTTCGGCGAATTATGCCTTTGTGGATGCCAAGATTCAGGAGGCTTTCGGCGGTAATACCGGCACAGTGACGGGGATTGTGGATCCATTGCTTGTCGGCAATCAAGTGCGCTTTGTGCCCAAACATGCAGCATCGATTTGGACAGCCTATAAGCCCACAGGAGGTGCGCTGAAGGGCCTAGAACTAGGCGGCGGTGCTTTCTACCAATCCCAAGTGTTCCTAAACAACGGCAATACGCAAGTCACGCCGTCCTACGTCTCATATGACGCATTGATCGGTTACACATTCGGCAAATTCCGGTTGGCGGTGAATGGCTATAACCTGACCGATAAGCTCTATTATTCACAAGTAAACGGCGGGCGTGTCGTGCCAGCGGCAGGGCGCAGCTTCGTGGCGAGCCTTGGGATTGCCTTCTAAATTTATCCCTTTTGATTGTTGCGGGAGCTGGCAGTTTGCTGCCGGCTCCCGATCCGTTTGAAAGTCATTCCATGCTGCTTAAAATCCCTTCAGTATTGCTTCCCGAAGAAGTTCAGCATCTGCGCAAAGTGCTTGCTGAAACGCAGTGGGTGGACGGCAATGTGACGTCTGGCGTGCAATCTGCGCTGGCCAAGAATAACCTTCAGGTGCCCGAGGACGCACCCGAAGCCAAGGCGCTGGGTGTGATTGTCCTGCGGGCGCTCGGCGGCAATGCGATGTTCAATTCCGCCTGCTTGCCACTGCGCGTCTTTCCGCCGCTGTTTAACAGATATGACCAAGGAATGGGATTTGATGCCCATGTTGATAATTCAATCCGCTATATCGCGGCGGCGCGCCAGCGGGTGCGAACCGACGTTTCGGCGACGCTGTTTCTGAGTGATCCAAGCGAATATGATGGCGGCGAGCTGGTGATTGAAGACACTTATGGGGAGCAATCCGTAAAACTTAACGCAGGCGATATGGTCATCTACCCAGCCGATAGTCTCCACCGCGTTGAACTCGTGACACGCGGTAGCCGCTGGGCCTCCTTCTTTTGGATACAATCGATGGTGCGCGAAGATCGCGACCGCGAACTGCTATTCCGGCTCGACCGATCAATCACCCTGTGCCGCGAGGAGCTTGGCGACAAGCATCCCGGCATATTGGGCATGACATCCAGTTTTCATAGCCTGATGCGGAAGTGGGCTGATTTGTGAGATTTCGAGTATTAGTAAAATCTTCAACTGCCCTTGTTCTGCTGAGCGGCAGCACGGCTTTTGCGCAGGCGGGTGCAGACGACGCGAGCGACAATGTAGAAATTGTTGTCACGGCGCATCGCCTGCCCGGATCGGTTAAAACCGATGTGGCCGCCGTTGAGGAACTTGATGAGCGCGATGTGCAAAATATCGGCGCTGGATCGGTGGGCGAGGTGCTCGACGAGATTTCGACGCGGACGGGTTCAGGACGCGGGCGCGGAGCTTCCGGCCCTGTCGTCCTGCTCAACGGTCGGCGTATTTCAAACTTCCGAGAAATCCGAGATTACCCGCCTGAGGCAATTCGCAAGATTGAGGTTTTTCCTGAAGAAGTTGCGCTGCAATTTGGCTATCCGGCCAATCAGCGGGTGGTGAATATCATCTTGGCTGAACAGGTTTCGATCATAGATTCCGAAGTGGAATTGGGCGCGCCGGATCGCGGCACATTTGTGGCCGCAGAGGTCAATTCCAGCCTGACCCACATTAGCAAGGGCAGCCGGCTGAGCATTTTTGGCCAATATGATCATACGGGGGCGATCACGGAGGCAGAGCGTGATGTTTCATCATCCCCTCTGCCGGTTGATGAAGCGCCCTTCCGCACCTTGCAGGGGCGCAGCTCCAACGCGCAAATAACACTCAACTGGGCCAAAGAACTGCCTAAGGGTGTCAATCTGAGCTTGGGCGGTGAAGTGTCGCACAAGACTGGGCGGAGCTTGCTTGGCCTTCAAGGTGGTATCATCTTCGTTCCAGCGTCCAGCCCCTTTGCGCGGGTTGCAGGTGCGGAAAATGTGGCGTTGGGCTTTAACGAACTGGGGGCCATCCGCCGTGCGAGCAAGACGGACAGCCTTTCCGCCAACGCAGGGCTGACCGGGGAGCTGGGCAAATGGCAATGGTCGTTCACTAATGACATCAGCCAGAGCATTTCGCGCAGCCAGACAGACGGCGAGGTAGCACTCGCCGCGCTGCAATCCGCCGTGAGTGCGGGCACGGCCAATCCGTTTGCCAATGATCTCTCAGCCTTTCTGACGCTAGGCAGTGATGACACCAGCCGAACGCGCAGCGGTTCTCTCGCGTCCACCGGGACAATCAGCGGTACTCTGTTCCGGATGCCAGCGGGGCCGGCAACGGTCAGCCTGAAGGTGGGATATGCCCGCACCGATATTGACAGCGAGGCGCGCAACAATGGCATTTTGTCGTCTGCCAACCTGTCTCGCGATGCCGAGAACGGCTTGCTCAGCATTTCGCTTCCCCTCACCAGCCGCAAGGAAAGCAAGCTGGCGGCGCTAGGGGATGTCAGCCTGCAACTGAATGCAGGGCGGACATATCTCTCCGATTTTAGCAGTCTGGATCAATATGGTGCGGGGATCAATTGGGCGCTGAATGATCGCCTGTCGGTCAGCGCCCAATATATAGCTGAGGACAAGGCCCCGAGCTTGGCCAATTTGGGCAATCCGCAAATCGTGACACCCAATGTGTCGATCTATGATTTTCGGAACGGCCAGACATTGGAGATCAGCCGCCTGACCGGGGGTAACGCAGCGTTGCGCCCAGAAGAACAGCGCGACATCAAGCTTGCGCTCAACTGGCGGCCAGCAAAGCCCGATGGCATGTATTTCAACCTAGAATATTTCCGCAATCGCAGCAGCAATGTGACGGCGGATTTCCCGTTGCTCACCGATGAGATTGAAGCCGCGTTTGCTGGGCGTGTTGTCCGCGATAGCAATGGGCGGCTGGTGTCGGTTGATGCGCGCCCGATAAATTTTGCCAAGCGCAAGAGCGATTCTGCACGCGTAGGCATTGGTTATCGCGGCAGTTTTGGGAAACCAGTGCAGGCTGAACGGACAGAGCTGGATAAGCTTGAAGCGCAATTGGGCCGAGGCGCTAGCGCGCGTCCGGGCGGCGGAACAGCAATCGGTGGTCAGCCGCCAACTGGACAAAACTCGCCGCGTCCAGGCGGCGGGGTTCGCCCTCAAAATGGTGGCCCGCTTGGCGGAGGAGGTCAGTTTCGCGGCCCACCGCCCGCTGATGGAACGGGCCGCTGGGATGTCGATTTAACCTACACCTATCAAATCCGCGACTTAGCCTCGATAGCGGACGGAACAGCACCGCTTGATTTTCTGGGTGGCGATGGATCGGGGCCGAGTGGCGGAACAAGGCGGCATAAGGCGGATTTGCGCGGCGGAATAAACCGCAACGGTCTGGGATTGCGAATGGCCGCCAGCTATCAGTCTGGATCGACCATCGAAGGCACACCGGGATTGTCGGCTACGCGGCTGGACTATGCCGATCTGGTGACCGTCAATGCGCGATTGTTCCTTAATTTTGATCAGCGCAAATCATGGGTCGCAGCAGTTCCGTTCCTCAAAGGCAGTCGCGCGTCGTTCAAAGTCGACAATATTTTCGATAGCGCGCAGAAAATCACGGACGGCACAGGCGTCATCCCGCTGCGCTATCAGGGGCCGTTTCAAGATCCCGTCGGCCGCTTTTTCGAAATCGAATGGCGGAAGAAATTCTAGGCGATGACACACGTAAGCTCAACTGCCCGCAAGGCAAAAGCAGACAGCAATTTCTGGAAGAAGCAATTGCGCCAATGGCATTGGATCAGCTCTGCCATTTGTTTGGCGGGCTTGTTGTTGTTTGCGGTGACGGGTGTGACACTCAACCACGCGTCGTCGATAGAGGCGGAACCCAAAACGACCACGCGCCAGACTGATCTGCCGCCTGCTTTGCGCGGGCAATTGAGCAGCGCAGTTGATGGCAAGCCGCTTCCCGAAGCACTGGCCAAAGGGATCAAGGCGGCCACCGGGGTTTCGGTGGCGCATGTCACCCCCGAAATGCAGGATGGGGAGCTATCCTTCGATCTGGCGGGGCCGGGGGTTGATGCGTTTCTCTCGATTGATCTGGAAAGTGGCCATGCCACGCATGAACGGATAGAACGCGGCACAATTGCCGTGCTGAACGATCTGCACAAAGGCCGCGATAGCGGACCTGTCTGGGCGGTATTCATTGATGTGATCGCCATTGCCTGTGTGCTGTTCAGCTTGACGGGTCTGGGCCTGCTTTGGGTTCATGCCAAGCGCCGCGCCTCAACATGGCCGCTGACGGGCGTTGGTCTTGCCATACCGCTGATCCTCTATCTCATTTTCATTCATAGCTAAGGAGTCCACCATGTTCCGTTTTAGAACCATTATTGCCGCCTTGTTGCTGGGAACAGCTGTTCCGGCGATTGCTGCGCCCAAAGAGTTTGTGGTCGAAGTGGAGCTGCCGCACATTCCGGTTGCCGAATATCACAAGCCTTATGTCGCGGGCTGGATTGAGGATAGCAGCGGTAAATCCATGGGGCCGTTGCTCGTTTGGTATGATGTGAAAAAGAGAGAGGCTGGCGGCAAGAAATGGTTGCCTGATTTGAAAACATGGTGGCGGCGTGGCGGGCGGAGCATGACCATGCCTGCCAATGGCGTCTCCGGCGCGACCCGCGCACCGGGCCGCAATATGCTTGCTATTCCAGCCGCTGCAACGCCGCTCGCCAAGCTTCCTGCAGGGCAGTATAGTTTTGTGATCGAAGCCGCGCGTGAAGGCGGCGGGCGTGAAGTGGTGAAGGCCCCGTTCAACTGGAAGCCCGGCGGCGCAGTGAAAGCCAGTGCAACAGGCACGGGCGAATTACGCACCATTCGCCTTACGTCACGCTGATAAGTCGATGATTGCCTCCAGCCCTATCGAAACACCCATGCGGCGCATACTGGTTCCGCCAGATGGGCTGCCAGTTGGGCTGGAGGTGCCAGATGGCGAGTGGCTGAACCTGTCAGGTGATGCGTTTGGCACGACGTGGCGGGTTGATGTGGTCTATGGCGGTGACACGCCCAAGGACTGGCTCAGCCAAGTGCAGGGGCAGGTTGAGGGCGTGCTTGAGGTCATCGATGCACAAATGAGCCTATGGCGGGCGGATTCCGATATTGTCCGTTTCAATACGGCTCCGAATGATGGGTCGTTTGTGCTGGCTGAGCCTATGCTTCAGGTGGTTGGACACGCTCTGGAAATTGCACGGCTGACAGACGGTGCCTTTGACCCAAGTTTATGCGAGGCAACCGAACTTTGGGGCTTTGGCGCTCGCGCTGTTGCGGCGGACGTGCCAGACATGAAGGACTTGCAGCGCGAGCGCATTGATTGGCGCGATGTGACGCTGGAAGGCAATATCATCACGGCGCGTTCGGGGCTTAGCCTTGATTTGTGCGCGATTGCCAAAGGCTACGGCGTCGATGCGGTGATGGAATTGCTACAATCCGTGGTGGGCGCACAGGCGGCTTTGGTCGAAATCGGCGGGGAGTTGAAAGGCTGGGGATTGCGGCCTGATGGAATGCCGTGGTGGGCAGCGCTTGAAGGTGCTGAAACCGAAACACTGGCCGCGCTGTGCGGATGGGCCGTAGCCACATCAGGTGATTATCGGCGCAGCTTCACCCATGAAGGGCGTGATTATTGCCACGCCATCGATCCGCAACCATTATCCCCCGTGCAAACTGGCGTAGCGAGCGTGAGCGTGTTTGATCCCTTGTGCTGGCGCGCCGATGCACTGGCTACCGCGATGATGGTGATGGGGCGGGAGCGGGCGCTGGCCTTTGCCGATACGCACGCCATCCCTTGCCTGCTGCGTTGCCATGCGAACGGCGGACAGACCGAAAATATGAGCCCCGCGCTCCAGCAATGGCTCGATACAGACGACTAACAATTTTCACCCCAAAGGAGACTTTCAATGAAGACATTTCAAAAAGGCCTTGCAGTGGCATTGCTGCTGGGCAGCGTGATGGCATTTCCGGCCAACGCGCACCGTGCATGGATATTGCCGTCCGCTACCCAGGTAGAGGGTGAAAACCCTTACATCACATTCGATGCGGCGGTTTCCGAGGGACTGTTCGATTTTGATCATATTCCGGTAAAGCTCGATGCACTTGTGATTACCGGCCCCGATGGACAGCCCGTCACTCCCGAAAATATCGCGACGGGAAAACGCCGCAGCGTATTTGATCTCAAACTCGCCAAGGCGGGCACGTATAGAGTTGGGATTTCAGCCACCAATTTGATGGCGAGCTATATGCTAAACGGTGAACAAAAACGCTGGCGCGGGGCTGAGGCGGACATGGCTGCTGCGATTCCAGCGGGCGCTGAAAATGTGCAGGTTACACGCACCGAAACACGCAATGAAACCTTCGTGACGCAAGGCGAAGCGACGCAAACCGCGCTGGCGCCTATAGGCAAAGG
>Ga0114940_10000615_pt1 | contig 15719 bp, 7 predicted proteins | sample ColdCreekSource_FD_87195 | JGI IMG/M metagenome (GOLD analysis project Ga0114940, IMG submission 87195) | Groundwater microbial communities from Cold Creek, Nevada to study Microbial Dark Matter (Phase II) - Cold Creek Source | ecosystem: Environmental > Aquatic > Deep subsurface > Groundwater ... | reverse complement strand
TGCCATCGGTCAGGTTGGCGTCTGCGCCGCCAGCAGCGGTGATGACGTTGCCATCAGCCACCAGCGGACCGTCTTCCTTTACGCTGTCCGCATCATCGCGGGCGGTCGGGACATCGTCGACGATGTCGATCGTCAGGGTGCCGGGGGTGTTGTCGCCGTCCTTGTCGGTCACGACGACCGCGAAGGTGTCGACCGTCGCGTCACCCATGGTGTTGTCGGCAAGGACATAGGTGTAGGTGATCGCGCCCGGGGCGATCCCGGTGATGGTCAGCGTGCCATAGGCGCCTGCAAAGGTCTGGTTGACCGCAGTGATCGCGACGCCGCCAATCGTTACCGTAGCCGGGCCATCGGGGGCGGTATAGGCGATGGTGCCCGAGGTCGCTTCGCTGGTGTCGCCGTTGGCGCCCGCTGCGGCTTCCTCGCCCGAACCTTGCGATTCGGTGCCGCGGGCCGGAAGTCCAGCCTCAGCAACCTGCGTCCCGGCTTCGCCCTTGACCGGCAGGTCGAGCGAGGTCGGGCTGTCGGCAATGGTGATGGTCAGAACGGCGGTATCGATGTCACCGTCGCCATCGGTGATGGTGTAGGTGAAGCTGTCGGTCACGCCGCCCTTGGTGCCTGGATTGCGGGTGTAGCTGTAGCTGCCGTCGGCGTTGAGCGTCAGCACGCCATAGGTTCCAGCGGTGGTTCCGCCAACCGTCCCGGCGGCAGCGCCAGTGATTGCGGTAACAGTGACGCCATCCGCGCCGGCGGTGTCCTTGCCGCCATCGGCCTCAGCGTCGGTGATGACATTGCCGGTTGCCGGACCATAGAGGCCGGCGGCGATCGCGTCGGCATCGTCGACTGCGCTCGGCACGTCATCGACGATGTCGATCTTGAGCGTGCCAGCGGTGTTGTCACCATCCTTGTCGGTCACGACCACGGCGAAATCATCAAACGTGGCGTCGCCCGAGGTCTTGGTGGCCAAGGTGTAGCTGTAACCGATCGCGCCGTTGGCGATGCTGGTGATGGTCAGCGTGCCGTAGCTGCCGGTGAAGGTCTGGCCCACAGCGGTAACGGCCACGCCGTCGATGGTCACCGTCGCCGGGCCGTCTGGCGCGACATAGGTGAAGGTTGCGGCGGTGGTTTCGGCATTCGAGCCCGGGTTCGATCCGCTGGCGAGCGCTGCTTCCAGCACTTCGGTGCCGGCTTCGCCCTTGACCGGCAGGTCAAGCGAGGTGCCCGCATCGGCGATGGTGATGGTCAGCGTGGTGCTGCTGGTATCGCCGTCGCCATCGGTGATGGTGTAGTTGAAGGTATCGGTCACGCCGCCCGGGGTGCCCGGATTGCGGACATAGCTGTAGCTGCCATCGGCGTTGAGCGTCAGGACGCCGTAGGTTCCAGCCGTGGTGCCATTGACCGTTCCGGCTGCCGCGCCCGAGACTGCACTGACGACCGCGCCATCCGCACCCGGAGTGTCAGCGCCACCGTCGCCTTCGGCGTCGGTCATCACGTTGCCGGTCGCCGGACCGTACTGGCCAGAAGCGATCGCATCGACATCGGGGCGTGCGGTCGGCACGTCGTCAACGATGGTGATGTTGAAGGTTTCGCTGTCGGTGTCGCCATCGACGTCTGTGACGGTCACGGTCACTGGCTGAACCGTGGTGTTGCCGCTGGTGTTGTCGGTCAGCGTGAAGGTGTAGGTGATCGCACCGGTCGCCGGGTTGTAGGTGACGATCGTGAAGGTGCCGGTCGGCATGGTGATGACCTGGCCGGGGCCGGTCACGGTGGTGCCGTTGATCTGAACCGAGGCGATGCCATCGGGCGCGGTTACGGTGATCGTGCCGGTGGTCGATTCAACCGGGGCTGGCTCGTTCGAACCCTCAGGCTCGGTCCCGCGCACCGGCAGGCCGGATGCGTTGACGATCGTGCCGACGTCCGACGACGGAACCGAGATGACAGTTGCCGGGCTGTCGGCAATGGTGATCACCAGCGTTGCAGTCGAAGCGTCGCCGTCGCTGTCAGTGATCTGATAGCTGAAGGTGTCGGTGACCCCGCCCGGCGTGCCGGGGGTGCGGGTGTAGGTGTAAGCGCCGTTGGCACCGAGCGTCAGGGTGCCATAGGCGCCGCTGATGGTGGTGCCGCTCGCAGCGAAGGTGCCGCTATTGCCCGCGCGTACGCCGGTGACCGTGGTGCCATCAGCCCCGGGAGTGTCTGCACCCGCCGTGCCGCTGGTGGTGCCGGCCCCGGTCGAGACATTGCCGGATTCTGGGCCATAGCTGCCAGCTGCGACGGTATCGGTATCGTTGCGCGCGGTCGGCACGTCATCGATGATCGAGATGGTCAGGTTGGCGCTGGCGGTATCACCATCGCTGTCGGTCACGACGACCGCGAAGACGTCCATCGGGTTGACGTTGGCATTGGTGTTGTCGGTCAGGGTATAGCTGTAGCCATAGCTGCCCGGCGCAATGCTGGTGATGGTCAGCACGCCGCGCGGCGTGGTGAAGGTCTGGCCGACCGCAGTGATCGCGGTGCCATTGAGGGTGATCGACTGCAGGCCATCGGGCGAATCGAACGCGATCGTTCCAGTGGTGGTCTCGCTGTTCGCGGCTGCGTTCGAGCCCTCAGGCTCGCCATTGCGGGCAGGCAGGCCCGCTTCGTTGACCGAAGCCGTTGCCGAAACCGCACCCGACGGTTGGTCGGGAGTGATGATGATCGTCGTCGGCGCCTTGTCGGGCGCGAACGGGAAAATTTCGCGCTGCCGCGGCTCAGGGAAGCTGAGTTCGGTATAGGGCAGCAGATCGCCGAGGTCATAGGCGGCCTGAAGCGGATCGACCGGGACGGCGAAGTTGCCGCCCGAGCTGCGGACCGGGCCAGCGGCTGGCTCAGGCTCTTGCCCGATCAGCAGCGCGGCAAGGTTGAGCGGCGGAACGGTTACGCCCTGGGCGACGATCTGCGGAACGAAGATCGCGCCATCGGCGATCACATAGACGCGGCCGTCAGCCAGCTCGATGACCAGATCGCGGCCCTGGACCTTTATGTCGTCGATCGACGCACCGTCGGGCAGCACGATCGTGTTTGCTGCGTCGGGGATGAGCGGAATACCACCGGCACGGATACTGGCAGCAGCCGCAGCTGCGATCTCGGGCAGGGCTCCACCCAGGTTCGCTTCGCCCAGCGAAACCTCGAGGTCGGTCTCTTGCGTGCCGTTGTATTCCATCGCCATCAACTCGCTTCTGCATGCGTCCGGATCGAATTCCGGATGCCGTGGTCGATCGCAGAACGCGCTGGAGACAGGTCATCGACAGGTGCTTTGGCCCAGTCGGCAACTGAATTGCCCAATTTGTTCTGCGACCTGAAGCGGATCGTGAGGCGCTTATCTCTCGGATTTTGTTGTCCGAATCGGATTGCGCTCATCGTCCGCAACCCAACTAGACCACGAGGCCGAAATGGTTGCAAGACTGTTAACCCAGTCCGGAAACCATGAAACCATTCGATTTTTCTGCGACTCGGGGTGACATGAACCACTGCTGACCAGGATCGGTGCAGGAACCGGCTGGGATTTGCCCGCCAACCCTTTCTGACTCGGACTTATTATGGCTTTCGATGGCTCTGGAGCGAGGTTAACCACGAATCGCAGGAGTTCGCCCCGAGCTGTATCGATCTGACGCGGATTGTTGCCGAGCGGCCACAGTGAATCGCTGGTCGAATCTCCATGGTACTGAATTAACAGAAGAATTTGTGAGAAAAGACACTGCCGCGAATCCGAATTGACTCTCCTGTCCGAATCGACGGACAATTCGCGGTCACCCAAATTTGGTGAAGGAGGCGCGGCGTGGATACGATTCAGCCCCTGCAGGCTTTGATCCCTGAACGACCCTTGCTGGGCGTATGGGTGCTCGTGACCTGCCTCGCTGGCGGAGCGGCCACGCAGAACCTTGCAGTTGTGCCGCACACGGTCGACCGGATCGACTACGCCTTCGGAGACGCGGCCAAGCTGCCGGTCATTCCAGCCGTCGCGCTGGCTGGCAATCCAGCGCCGAGCGCGTTGGTTGCACCGCCTAAATTTCGGCAATTCCGCAGCTTTGACCAGACTGTTCCGGCGCAGACTGAGGCCGAATTCGTAGCTCCGCTTCAGAGCGCGCAGGCTGCCGCACGCAACGCGGCGGCGGTGCTGCCGCTGAGCGAACCGGTGGCTGCGCCGCTGGCCGCCGCCGCGATCAAACCTGCCTTGGCGCTGTCCGAAGCGGCACCCACTGCCGTGCCGCAGACTGAAGCGATTGCCGAACCTGCGTTGGCCACGCCGCGCGTTGCGGCTTCATTCGACTCGGCATTCGAAAGCCTGGGCACGCCTGGCGCGGAAGTTGCCGGTGCTGACCCTGCTCCGGTTACCGCCTTGGCCGCGCCGACGATCGCCAACCCGCCGGGTCTGCGCGGGTTCGATCTGGCACGCGTCGTGCCGTCCGCCGCGCGCAAGCCCACCGCGCTGATCGCGCCGCGCGCCGCGGCCAAGCCTTCGACTTCATCCGCTCCCAAGCCGCGCAGTGCCAGCACGCGCGACCGGATTCTCGATGCGACCGTGTTTCATCCGACCACGATCATGATCGGCGGGCAGAACGCGGGTCAGGTCGATGTCCGGATCGGGGCTGACATGAAACCCTCGATCAAGGTCGGCGATCTGCTCGGCATGGTTTCGGCGCAGATGGATCCGGAGCTCGCCGCGCAACTTTCTGCGGCTAGCGGCGCTGCGGACTATGTCAGCTTTGCAATGCTGCGCGATGCCGGGTTCAAGGTCAGCTACAATGCCGGCGCGGACAGCGTCAGCATCGGCGTGGCTGACTGAATTCAGGCTTCTCCAGGAACTGACACTCGCCGCATCGCCATTGCGGCCAGCACCAGCGTCCCCGCCGCGAAGGCCATGGTCCAGATCGGCTGATCGGGGAACCAGGCCTTCATGATCGAGCCCATCACGGTTGCCACCAGCAGCTGCGGGACCACCACGAAAACGTTGAACAAGCCCATGTAAATGCCCAGCTTTGCTTGCGGCAGGCTGGATGCGAGAATGGCATAGGGCATGGCCAGGATCGAAGCCCAGGCAATCCCGATTCCGACTTCGCTGAGGATCAGATGCTGCGGATCGCGCAGCACGAAGAAGCTGGCATAGCCCAGCGCACCGGCCAGCAGACAGACGATGTGGGTGTTGGCCTTGCCGAACCGGCGCGACAGCCACGGCAGCAGCGTCAGTGCGGCCACTGCGGCAACGCCGTTGTAGGTGGCAAACAGCACGCCGACCCAGTTGCCGCCCTCCTGATAGGCCGCGCTGGCGGGGTCGGATGAACCGTAGAAGCGCTGCGCGACCACCGGGGTGGTGTTGATCCACATGATGAACAGCGCGGACCATGAGAAGAACTGCACCAGCGCGAGCCGCTTCATGATCTCCGGCATCCCCGAAAAGTCCCCGACGATGCTCGCCAGCATCGAGGTCTCGCGGCCCGCCCGGGCGAGCTGAATCGCGGCGATGCTTGCAAGACCGTATCCGGCGAGCAGTGCGGCCAGCAGGTAGACTTCCTTCTCCAGTCCGAGTTGCGATACTGCAAGCGCCACCACCCCGCCCGCGCCGATCCAGCCAAGGCTGCCGGTAAAGCTGCGGGCTGCGAGTGCCCGGATCGGCAGGCCGGCAGCATCTGTCTCAGCCTCCTCACCAAAGCCGCGCATCTCCTCGGGCGAATATTCACGCGTGGTCAGCACCGTCCACAGCACCGCGAGGAACAACGCGATCCCGCCCGCCCAGAACGAATAACGCACCGTGTTAGGGATGCCGCCGCTGACCGCCGCGTTGGAGATGCCCCAGCGATCGAGCAGCCAGGGAAAGATCGAACCGACCACCGCGCCCGCACCGATGAAGGCGGTTTGCACTGCATAGCCCGCCGTGTGCTGATCCTTGCGCAGCATATCGCCAACGAAAGCGCGGAACGGCTCCATCGAAATGTTGAGACTGGCATCGAGCAGCCACAACAGCAGCGCGGCCATCAGCAAGGCGTTGCTCCCTGGCATGGCGAGCAGCGAGAACGCCGCCAGCACTGCGCCGATCAGGAAGAACGGCCGTCGCCGCCCGAGCCGCCCGAGCCAGGTGCGGTCGGACAGGTGGCCGATCACCGGCTGGACCAGCAGTCCGGTCAGCGGCGCAGCGACCCACAGCGCGGGCAGATCGTCGATCGAAGAGCCCAGCGACTGGAAAACGCGGCTCATGTTCGCGTTCTGCAACGCGAACCCGATCTGGATGCCGAAGAACCCGAAGCTGATGTTGAACAGCCCGGCCCAACTCTGGCGCGGCTTTTCGCTGTGCATCCGATCCCCATCCCTCTTGTTATCGCGGCTGGCTCGCACGGAAGCCCGGCCGCTACAACACGCATACGAATACGCAGCCGCCGCGATCAGGCACCGCTGCTCTTGCGCACCACCAGCCGGGTCGGCAGCGTGCCGCCGGGCAGCGGCTGATCCTCGACCTGCGCCAGCAGGCTCTCGACCAGCAAGGTTCCGGCGCTTCTGAGATCCTGCATCACTGTGGTCAGCGGCGGGTTGGTCAGGCTGGCGGCGGGGAGATCATCAAACCCGACAATCGCGACATCGCCTGGTACGGCAAGTCCGGCTTCGGCCAGCGCACGCATCGCGCCGATCGCGATCAGGTCGCTCGCTGCGAAGATCGCGTCGAACGGACGCTGCGCGGCGAGCAGTTCACGGGCAGCACGGTAGCCGTCGTCCTCGTTGGTATAGGCATCGACCTGCAGCGCCGGGTCGACCGCAATTCCGCGCGCGGCAAGCGCTGCGCAAAGCCCGGTGTAGCGGTCGGCGAACTCAGGATAGTGCTCGTCGGCCTGACCAAGGAAGGCGATTCGGGTGCGGCCGACATCGAGCAGGTGCTCACCCGCCAGCCGTCCGGCCGCGACATTGTCCGATCCGACCGTGACCCCGATGTTGTCCTCGCGCACCGAGCCCCAGCGCACGAAATGGGTGCCGTGTCCGACCAGGTTGGTCAGGCGCTGCTCGTAAAGCGTGTAGTCGCCATAACCGAGCAGGATCAGGCCGTCGGCGCGGTGGCTGTCCTGATAGCGGACGTGCCAATCGTCTTCCATCTTCTGGAATGAAATCAGCAGGTCCATGCCGCGATTGGCGCATTGCCGGGTAATCGAGCCGAGCATGGCGAGGAAGAACGGGTTGATGGTCGGCTCGTTTGCGTCCGGCTCTTCGAAGAACAGCAGCGCGATCGTGTTGGCGCGCTGCGAGCGCAGCGAAGAGGCGTTCTTGTCGACCGTATAGTTGAGTTCGCGCGCAATCGCCTCGATCCGCTGACGCGTGGCGAGACTGACCGATTTCGATCCGCGCAGCGCCCGGCTGACCGTCGGCTGCGAGACTCCGGCAAGGTAGGCAATGTCGAAGCTGGTCGGCTTGTTTGATGGCTTGCGACCCATCCCCTGTCCCCCTCGGTCTTGTTATTGGCCGACAGCCTAGCCCTGTGGCCGTTCTGCCGCAATCGAGCATATGCATAGTATGCGTATACGTATGCCCTATCCCGTCGCGGCCCAGACCAGCGTAAACGATTGCTGCAAGCCGGGTAAATGCCTGGTCGCATAGGGTTCAGGAGAGGGACATCGTGACACTTCGCACCAGATTTGTGGGCCGTACTGGCGTATCCGCCATCGCGCTCATCGCATCCGCCACCGCGCTGCCGACCGCAGCATTTGCGCAGGACGCAGCAGACGCTACCGCCGAGGAAGAAGCTGGCATCGTCGTCACCGGCTTCCGGGCGAGCCTTCAGAATGCGGTCAACGAAAAGAAGCGCGCCGACCAGATCGTCGAGTCGGTTTCGGCCGAAGACATCGGCAAGCTGCCCGATTCCTCGATCGGTGAATCGATCGCGCGTCTGCCAGGCCTGACCTCGCAGCGCATATCCGGCCGCGCCGGTTACATCGCCGTGCGCGGTTTCGGTCCGGACTTTTCGAGCACCCTGCTCAACGGCCGTCAGCAGACTTCGACCAATGACAACCGCGGGATCGAATTCGACCAGTATCCGTCGGAAATCGTCAGCGGCGTCAATGTCTACAAGTCGCCGTCGGCCGATCTGGTTGGCCAGGGGCTGGTCGGCACGATCGACATCCGTACCGTCCGCCCGCTCGAGGCCGGCAAGCGCGTGATCGCGGTTGGCGCGCGCGGTTCCTATGCCGATCTTGGCGCGCTCAACAGCGGTTCGACCGACAAGGGCTACCGGGTGTTTGGCACCTATGTTGACCAGTTCGCCGATGACACCATCGGCTTGGCGCTGTCGGTATCCTATTCGGACGAACCCTATCAGACCGAGGAATTCGAAGCCTGGGGCTATGCTGATGGACCCGGCGGCAACAAGATCATCGGCGGCGTGAAGCCGTTTGTGACCTCGTCGGATCTTGAGCGGTTCGGCGTCAACGGCACGCTCCAGTTCAAGGCGAGTGACAGCCTGACGGTGACGGTCGACGGGTTCTATTCAGACTTCAACGACACCAATATCAAGCGCGGTATCGAAATCCCGCTGGCCTGGTCGGGCGCGTCGCTTTCGCCGACGGGCCGCGAGGTGACCGCCGGGCAGATCGTCGGCGGCACCTTCTCGGGCGTTGAGGCCGTGGTCAACAACCACAACTTCGTCCGTCAGGCGAAGTTGTATTCGGGCGGACTCAACCTCGATTATCAGGGTGATGATGGCTGGAACGCCAGCCTCGACGTCGGCTTCTCGCGCACCGATCGCCACGAACTGGTGCTCGAATCCAACTCGGGAACCGGTGCTGGCGGCGGCAACGGCGCGACTGACACCTTGGCCTTCATTTCGACGGCGAGCGGCACGTCGTTCACCTCGCACCTGCTCGATTACAGCAACCCTGCGCTGATCCTGCTCACCGACCCGCTCGGCTGGGGCGGCGGCGCGCCGGGTGGCCGTCAGCACGGCTACTACAACGACCGGCTCGTCGACGACGAGCTGTGGCAGTACCAGGCGCAGGTCGAGAAGGAATTCGAAGGCGGGCTGATCTCGTCGGTCCAGCTTGGCCTCAACTACGTCAACCGCGACAAGTCGCTGGTGCCTGACGAATCCTTCCTGCAATTGTCGGGCGGATTGCTGCAGGCCCAGGTGCCGTCGCAGTACCGCCTTGCGCCGACCAACCTTGGCTACCTCGGCCTCGGTCCGATGCTGTCGTACAGCCCGCTCGCGCTGCTTGAGGGCGGGGTCTATACCCTGATCCCGAACACCAGCCGCGACGTGCTGTTCAAGAGCTTCTCGGTCAGCGAAGACCTGATGACGGCGTTCCTGCAGGTCAACCTCAACCGCGAATTCTCAAGCGCGACACTGACCGGCAACGTCGGCGTCCAGGCGGTCAACACCGATCAGTCGTCGACCGGCTATGTGCTGGAACCGACCGGTCCGGCGCTGCGCGAACTGGGTGACAGCTACTGGGACGTGCTGCCCAGCCTGAACCTCTCGCTGCGCTTCAACAGCGATTTCGTGATCCGCTTTGCTGCGGCGCGCGAAATCCAGCGGCCGCGGCTTGACGATATGCGCGTCAACTTCTCCTACGGGGTTGATCCGGTCGAACGGATCGTCACCGGCAGCGGCGGCAACCCGTCGCTGCGGCCGTACCGTGCCACCGCGATCGACCTGAACTTCGAGAAGTATTTCGCCAGCAAGGGTTACATCGCTGCGCAGTTCTTCTGGAAGAAGCTGCACAACTACATCTACACCGCCGAGGTGCCGTTTGACTGGTCGGCCTACCCGATCACCAACCCGGGCTATGCCTACAGCGCACTGGGCCGGGTCAGCCAGCCGATCAACGGCCAGGGCGGAGAACTCTACGGGGTGGAACTGGCCGGGACCTTGCCGTTCGACGCGATCAGCTCGGCGCTCAGCGGGTTCGGGATCACCGGCGGGGTGAGCTACACCAAGTCGAAGATCCAGCCCGATCCCAACACTGCTGCGACCGACATCCCGGGCTATTCGCGCTGGGTGGCGAACGGCACTGCTTTCTTCGAAAGCGGCGGGTTCAACATGCGCGGATCGGTGCGCTATCGTTCGACCTTCATGGGTGACTTCTCCGGCTTCGGCGCCAACCGCGTCCGCCGCCGGGCACTCGCCGAAACGATCGTCGATGCGCAGATTGGCTATGACTTCCAGGATGGCAGCGCGCTGCACGGCCTGTCGGTATTCGTCCAGGGGCTCAATCTGACGAACGAGCCATTCGTCGCGATTAACCCGGGTGCCGAACTGCAGGTGATGAACCACCAAAACTACGGTCGGCGGTTCATGGCCGGGTTCACCTACAAGTTCTGACGCTCATGGGGGAGTGGCAGGACTGGTCCACGGGTCGCACCACGGGCCCAGTCCTGCCACTTGATTATCTGCCCCGCTTGGGGGATCGACCCGCATCGCACGCGCTGCGCGGAGGATGCCGATGACTGCCCGAACCCCAACCCGGATCGTAATCGTCGGTGGTGGCACGGCGGGCTGGATGACAGCTGCGGCGCTGTCGCGGTTTCTCGGCCAGAGCGGGCCGGTGACACTGGTGGAATCCGACGAGATCGGTGCGATCGGCGTGGGCGAGGCGACCATTCCGATGGTCCGGCTGTTCAACCAGTCGCTCGGGATCGACGAGGCGGAGTTCCTCGCCGCGACAGGCGGGACCTACAAGCTGGGAATCCGCTTCGAGGGCTGGGGCCACTTCGGTGACAGCTATGTCCACGGTTTCGGGCTGGTCGGGCGCGGCTTGGGCCTGCTGCCGTTCCAGCACTACTGGCTGCGCGCCCGCGCCGAGGGCAAGGCCGGTCCGCTGGGCGACTACGTACTCAACACTGCCGCAGCCGAGGCCAACCGCTTCGCGCATGTCGAGCGGCAACCCGGCAGTCCGCTGCCGCCCATGCCCTACGCCTATCATTTCGATGCCACGCTCTATGCGCGCTACCTGCGCGGCTATGCCGAGCAGCGCGGCGTCACGCGGCAGGAAGGCCGGATCGTCACAGTCGACCGCGATGGTGAAAGCGGCGATGTCAGCGCGGTGGTGCTGGCCGATGGCAGCCGGGTCGAAGGTGATCTGTTTATCGACTGCTCGGGCTTTCGCGGCCTGCTGATCGATGGCGCGCTGGGCACCGGCTACGTCGACTGGAGCGAGTGGCTGGCCTGCGACCGGGCGATTGCCGTGCCGACCGCGCGGACCGAGCCGCTGGTGCCCTATACCCGCTCGATCGCGCAGCAGGCCGGGTGGCGCTGGCGCATCCCGCTGCAGCACCGCACCGGCAACGGCCACGTGTTCTGTTCCGACCTGATGAGCGAGGACGAGGCAACCGCGGTCCTGCTCGCCCAGGTCGATGGCGAAGTGCTGGCCGATCCGCGCGCGGTGCGGTTCAAGGCGGGGCGGCGTGAGGCCTTCTGGGTGCGCAACGTGGTGGCGATCGGGCTGTCGTCGGGGTTCATCGAACCGCTCGAATCGACCTCGATCCATCTGATCCAGACCGCGATCAGCCGCTTGCTGGATTTCCTCCCTAACGGCCCGGTCCAGACCGCCGACCGCGACGCATTCAACCGGCTGGCGGTGTTCGAGATCGAGAAGATTCGCGACTTCGTGATCCTTCATTACATCGCCAACGGCCGCACCGGAGAACCGTTCTGGGACCGCTTGCGCAGTGTCGAGCTGCCCGAAGCGCTCGCGCAGCGGATCGCAATGTTCCGCGCTTCGGGCCGGATCGTGCGCGAGCATGACGAGTTGTTCGACGTGCCCGGCTGGGTCCAGGTGATGATCGGGCAGGGCGTGCTGCCCGAACGCTGGCACCCGCTGGCGGACCAGTTGACGCCGGATCAGCTTGCCGGATTCGTTGGCACGGTGAGCGATGCGGTTGCCCGCGACGTCGCCCGGATGCCCGAGCATCAGGCGTTCATCCGCCAGTTTTGCCCTTCGCCCCTTACCGCCCAGGAGGCCGCATGATCCGCACCGCTAAGCGTCTGTTCGTCGCTCTTGCGCTGACCTTGCCTGTCTTGAGTCCGCTGGCTGCCGAACCGACTCAGGATTTCCGGCTGCGCACACCCGAGCAGGAGGTGGTCTATTTCGTGCTGCCCGACCGGTTCGAGAACGGCGATCCGCGCAACGATCGCGGCGGAATCAAGGGTGACCGGCTCAAGCATGGCTTCGATCCTGCGGCCAAGGGCTTCTACCATGGCGGCGACCTCAAAGGTCTGATCGCGCGGCTCGACTATATCCAGGGTCTGGGCGCGACCGCGATCTGGTTCGCGCCGATCTTCCGCAACAAGCCGGTGCAGGGTCCGGCGGGTGATGAAAGCGCAGGCTACCACGGTTACTGGGTGACCGATTTCACCACGGTCGACCCGCATTTCGGGACAGATGCGGAATTCAAGGCCTTCGTCGACGCCGCCCATGCGCGCGGCATGAAGGTCTATATGGACATCATCGCCAACCACACCGCCGACGTGATCCAGTACCGCGAAGGCGGCGACTATGCCTATCGCAGCAAGGCGGACTTCCCCTATTCGAGGCGCGGCGGGCTGGCCGGTCCGGCAATCAACGCCGGGTTTGCGGGCGATCATGTCGCCACGGCCGAAAACTGGGCGAAGCTGACCGACCAGACCTTTGCCTACACGCCCTTCGTGCCGCCCGCCGAGGCCAATGTGAAGGTGCCGGCCTGGCTCAACGATCCGGCCAATTACCACAACCGCGGCAACACCCATTGGCAGGGCGAAAGCGCAACCTTCGGTGACTTCGTCGGATTGGACGACCTGGCCACCGAGAACCCGCGCGTGGTTTCCGGATTCATTGACATTTACGGCTCGTGGATCGACCGATTCGGGATTGACGGCTTCCGGATCGACACGGCGCGCCACGTCAATCCGGAATTCTGGCAAGCTTTCGTTCCGGCGATGCTCGATCGCGCGAAAGCCAGGGGCATCCCCAATTTCCACATTTTCGGCGAGGTCGCCACCAGCGAGATCGACCCGGCCTTCACCGCACGCTGGACCCGGATCGCCGGGCTGCCGTCCAACCTCGACATGGCCTTCGCCAGCGCCGTGGTCCAGGCGACCAGCGGCAAGATCGGCACTTCCACCTTGGCCCGGCTGTTTGAGGATGACGCGCTGTACGAGGGCGGCGAGCGCGCTGCGTTGCGGCTGCCGACTTTCCTCGGCAATCACGATTTCGGGCGTTACGCGATGTTCGTGAAGCAGTTCAATCCCGGGATCGGTGAGGAAGAGCTGCTCGACCGGGTGATGCTTGGCAATGCCATGCTGCTGACCCTGCGCGGGGTGCCGGTGATCTATTACGGTGATGAGCAGGGCTTCATCTCCGACGGCAACGATCAACTCGCGCGCGAGGACATGTTCCCGAGCAAGGTGGCGGTCTACAACGACAACGACCTGCTCGGCACGGCGGCGACCACGGCGCAGGCGAACTTTGATACCGCGCATCCGCTCTACCGCCAGATCGCGACGCTGGCGGCGGTGCGCAAGGACACTCCGGCGCTGACCGGCGGGCTGATGAAGCTGCGCGCGTCGGGCGAAAAGGCCGGGTTGTTCGTGGTCTCACGGTTTGATCCTGCAAGCGGCAAGGAGGTTGTGCTGGTTTTCAACACCGGCAAGGAGCCGGTCAGCGCGAATGTCGCGATCGATCCCGCCAGCCTGTCATTCGCAGCGCTGGCCGGGCAATGCCCGCTCTCCGCAGCCGCCCCCGGCACTGTCACGATTTCGCTTCCCGGCTTCGGCTATGCCGTTTGCGCCGCCAAGGATTGAGTCTTCCCCACGATGAACCGCATGACCCGTCTTGATGCCGTGACCGTAGCTGCAGCCCAGCCGTGGTGGCGCGGTGCGGCGATCTATCAGATCTACCCGCGCAGCTTTGCTGATGCCAACGGCGACGGGATCGGCGATCTGGCCGGGATCGCTGCCCGGCTCGACTACGTCGCCACGCTTGGCGTCGATGCGATCTGGATCTCGCCGTTCTATACCTCGCCGATGAAGGACTTCGGCTACGACGTGGCCGATTACTGCGATGTCGATCCGATCTTCGGGACGCTTGCGGATTTCGATGCGCTGGTGGCGAAAGCGCATACGCTCGGGCTCAAGGTGATGGCCGACCAGGTCTATTCGCATACCTCCGATGCGCACGCCTGGTTTGCGGAAAGCCGCGCTGATCGCAGCAATCCCAAGGCTGACTGGTACGTCTGGGCTGAAGCCAAGGCGGACGGCTCTCCACCCAGCAACTGGCAGTCGGTGTTCGGTGGCCCGGCCTGGACCTGGGACGCGCGGCGCGGGCAGTATTACCTGCACAATTTCCTGAGCAGTCAGCCGCAGCTCAATGTTCACAACCCCGAAGTGCAGGACGCGCTGCTGGGCGTGGCAAAGTTCTGGCTCGATCGCGGTGTGGACGGCTTCCGGATCGACGCGCTCAATTTCGCGATGCACGATCCTCTGCTGCGCGATAATCCGCCTGCGCTGGAGGACGGCCGGGTGCGCACGCGTCCGTTCGATTTTCAGCAGCAAGTACACAACCAGTCACATCCCGATATTCCGCGCTTCGTCGAGCGGCTGCGTGCGCTGACCGACCAATACGACGCGGTGTTCACCATGGCCGAGGTCGGCGGCAAGGAAGCCGAGCGCGAGATGAAGCTGTTCACAGCCGGCGAAGACCGGCTCAACAGCGCCTACGGCTTCGACTTTCTCTACGCGCCGAAGCTGACCCCAGCGCTGGTGGCACACGCACTCGATCTCTGGCCGGATCGGCCCGGGGTCGGCTGGCCAAGCTGGGCGTTCGAAAACCACGACGCTCCGCGTGCGATCTCGCGGTGGTGCGCGCCCGAACATGCGGAGGCCTTTGCGCGGCTCAAGCTGCTGCTATTCGCCTCGCTGCGCGGCAATATCATCCTCTATCAGGGTGAAGAGCTTGGGCTCGATCAGGTCGAGATCCCCTATGAACAACTCCGCGACCCCGAGGCGATTGCCAACTGGCCGCTGACCCTGTCGCGCGATGGCGCACGCACGCCGATGCCGTGGCAGGCGCAGAGCGAGGCGGGCGGGTTCACGCAGGGCCAGCCGTGGCTGCCGCTAGGTGCAGACAATCTGGCCCGCGCGGTTGACCGGCAGGACCGCGATCCGACCTCGCTACTCAACCTGACCCGCGCGCTACTGGCGGTGCGGCGCGATAGCGCAGCGCTGCGCGAGGGGACCAGCACTGTGCTGCTGGCCGATGACGCGCGGCTGGTCGTGCGGCGCGATGCAGCCGGCTCTGCCACCCTTGCGGTGTTAAACATGGCAGCAAGCCCGGCCGACTGGCCCGCCGAAGCGCCACTGTCCGGCAAGGTGCTCGCGGCCGTCAACGGTGCTGCGCTGGGCCATCTCCCCGCTTTCGGGGCCCTGCTGATCGAGGAAACATTGTGATGAAGCCTGCCCGCATTCTGGCCGCTGCGCTTGCGCTGACCACTCCCTTGGCCGCTGCGGCGCAGGATCGCCCAACCGCCAGTGCAGCCTCGCCCGATGGCGCCGTTGCCGTCGCGCTGACCACCGATGGCGATGGCCGCGCGCTCTATACCGTCAGCCGCAACGGCAAACCGGTGATCACGCCATCGCGGCTGGGCTTCCTGTTCACCGACGTCGCCAAGCTTGACCGGCGGCTGACGATCACCGGACAGGAACTCAGCGATCACGATGACACCTGGATCCAGCCGTGGGGCGA
>Ga0114940_10000614_pt1 | contig 15728 bp, 15 predicted proteins | sample ColdCreekSource_FD_87195 | JGI IMG/M metagenome (GOLD analysis project Ga0114940, IMG submission 87195) | Groundwater microbial communities from Cold Creek, Nevada to study Microbial Dark Matter (Phase II) - Cold Creek Source | ecosystem: Environmental > Aquatic > Deep subsurface > Groundwater ... | reverse complement strand
TTGAGCAGACATTCCATCACGGTAATAAGCAAATGCTTCCTTCGCTTTTCGATTAGTTGGCAAAGCTTTTAAAATAATGTCTGCCATCACAGTAAAAGTTTTATCTACGAAATTGTCGTTTCTTTGGGTACGTGGCATAGCTAATTTTTAAGTCAGTTAATTATGGTTAAGTAGATATTAACTCCAAAGGTCAATCAAAAACTAGGGCGTGTAATCAATTAGAAAAAAGCGATCACTGATTGAGAGATAAAATAGCCATAAAAAGATTCAAAGGGAAAAAATTGGTGATCAAACATTATGCCTGAAAAGACTATTAGACTATTAATTAATGGGAAAGAATCAAAGATTTATTGCCAGGAAGACGAAGAAGTTTATTTAGAACTTTCTCCAGAGCAGAGGAAAAAGACTGTATCAGTAATTGGTTGGTAAATACTATTTCTCTGCGATATTTTTTCCAATTGCATAGAAAGCAGCATATCCAAATGCTCCAGCACAAAACCATGCAATAACTTTCTCTACTGACATGGAGTTTGAAACATTGCTAGTATTTTGCTTTAAGAATTCTGGTGAATCTCTAAAAATTGAATTGGTATAAAATAGAATTACCAAATTAAAAAAAATCAAAATAACAAGAAATCCAAATAGATTAATCATTAGGGATTTCTTCTTGTTTGCTTCGCGCTGCCATTCTTCCTCGCGCATCAATAGTTTTTCTTTAGGTTGCCGATTAGGATAGTCAGACATTGTCGTTTCCCTCAGTCTCTATCTCATTGTACTCTGCTTCATCTGCTTGATAAGAAGGATTAGCGTATTCTTCTAGAGAAGATTCTGGAAGGGCAATGTTATCTCGCTTTGCTTTTATGTAATATGGGTCTTCTGGGTATTTTAATCTTGTTTATAAAATAGCTTTTTCTATTTTAAGCTTAGTAATTTCATCGTTTTGCAGTTCAATCTTGTCTTTATCGCTTTGAAGTTTAAGAATTATTTCTCGGTCTAACTGTTGAATCTTGTATCTGAGATTGTCGTTGTCTTTTTGAACTTCAGTAAGCCTATCAGTTTAACTTCTGCTATCTAACCGTTCTCTTTTTTTGTGTTCTTCTATTTGTTGAATAGCAATCATAGAAACTCCACTACCAACTAAAGCTGCTCCAGCTTCTTCCTCTTCCCATAGAAAATAGCCACCAGAAGCCATTAACAATAAAGCTAGGAAAGGATAAAATTGCCGCATATATTAGTGACTGCATTAGTATTCAAAGATTTTTTGAGAATACCATTAATTGAGCGTTTAATCCTCAACACACTGACACGCTTCACAGTACAGTGTGGTCTTTCTATATTGAAGTTTGGAGTTTCTCATGACGAAGCTAATTAACACTAAATTTGAATCTCGCAGCTTAGATCCCCGGATTTTTGAGAAAACCGTAGATTTTCCTTATAGTCTACGGGACAGTCAATCACCGCAGGCACATCTTGAGCGAGCGCTTCTTTGAGAGTGGGAATTAGATCAGCAGCCGATTCCACCCGATAGCCTTTTAATCCCATACTTTCAGCAAATTTAACAAAATCAGGATTGCCAAATTTAATCGAGGTAGAATGACCGAATTGATTAATCTGTTTCCATTCAATCAAACCATAACCGTTATCGTTAAAGATGAGAGTGACAAAAGGAGTATTAACCCTCAAGGCGGTTTCTAATTCCTGACAGTTCATCATAAAGCCACCATCACCTGTGACTGCGACAACTTTTTGCTCAGGATGAACTAATTTAGCCGCCAGCGCTCCAGGAATAGCAATACCCATTGCGGCAAATCCATTAGAAATAATACAGGTGTTCGGTCGATCGCAATGATAGTGCCGTGCCATCCACATTTTATGCGCCCCGACATCACAAATAACAATGTCTTCTGGCTCCATTACTTGGCGTAAATCGTAAATGATTTTTTGAGGTTTAACGGGGAATCCATCATCTTTGGCGTATTGTTCGTAATCTTGCCGAATTTGCGCGCGTAGTTTAACCGCAGAAGGCGTATCTTTGCCTTGACGATCAGCTCGTTTAATAATGTCAATCAGCGAATCAGAAATATCACCAAAAACTTCTACTAGAGGAATATAGCTGCTATCAATCTCGGCTCGGCTTTCATCGATGTGAATAATTTGAGTTTTACCTTCGGGATTCCATTTTTTAGGTGAATATTCAATCAAGTCATAACCAATGGCGATAACCAAATCTGTCTCATCAAAACCGCAACTAATTAAATCTCGCTGCTGTAATCCTACTGTCCATAAAGACAAGGGATGGGTGTAGGGAATTGCGCCTTTACCCATAAAGGTATTGGCTACGGGAATATTTAATTGAGTAGCAAACTCTGTGAGAGCTTCGCTAGCATGAGCGCGAATAATACCATTTCCTGCCAAGATTAAAGGGTTTTTAGCTTTAGAGATAGCCGCTGCCGCCGCATTGAGACTACGAGTAGAAGCATAGGTTTTCTCACGATTATCTCTTTTTAGAGGTTTGCTCTTAAAAGGCATGGCGGCAATATTTTCTGGCAAGTCTATATGAACTGCACCAGGTTTTTCGGCTTGAGCGACCTTAAAAGCTTTACGAATAATTTCGGGAGTAGTATCGGGACGTACAATCTGGGCATTCCATTTAGTTACAGGAGCGAACATGGCTACCAAATCTAAATACTGATGGGATTCGATGTGCATCCGATCTGTGCCTACTTGTCCGGTGATTGCCACTAAAGGCGCGCCATCTAAATTAGCATCGGCTACTCCTGTCATCAAGTTAGTCGCACCAGGGCCTAAAGTAGATAGACAGACCCCTGCTTTACCAGTCAAGCGACCATAGACATCTGCCATGAAAGCCGCACCTTGTTCGTGGCGAGTGGTAATAAACTGAATCGGTGAATCTCTTAATGCTTCTAAGACGTGTAGATTTTCTTCTCCTGGTAAACCGAAGACATATTCTACTTCTTCATTTTCCAGACATTGAACCAAAATTTCTGCCACATTTAATTCACCCATCACGACTCTCCTCAGCTTATATTTTTCGTAGACTTTAAATACCCTATTTCAGACTAGCAATATTAAAAGATAAAGCGTTAATTAAAAAAGTGATCCCCAATTTGAGTTAATTCAGAGCCACCAAAAATAACTTCTTCGTGCCGATAGTATTTGAATTCCAGCAAATTATAAAACGGATCTTCTAAAAAGAAGGTTTGATGTTCAAGTAACTGTTGAGGAAAACGCAATTTAGGTTTTTCATAAAAAGATAGCTGTTGAGCAACAGCACGATCGCAAATTTGTTGCCAATCAGACTCTGTGGGTAAGATTAAACCAAAATGTCTGGGATAAATTCCTGTTTGCCGAATCAATGTCTCTTGAGTAACATGGGCTACTAACTGAGTTCCATAGAAATTGAAAATAACGGCTGTTTTATTTTCACGACCCACTTGACATTCCAAAGCTTCAGCATAAAATTGCTTAGCTGTGGCGATATTATTAATCGGAATAGCCAGATGAAAAATAACTTTCTCGTTCATGATTTTAAAACTGTGAATAAAGTTTATTTTATCTAGATTAATCAAGATCACTTTTCGAGCCTAAAAAAGTGATCAAAGCAAGTAGAATACTGTGAGGCATAAATTCATTTTAAGGAATACAAATAATAATGGGACAACGTGGAGTAGCGGTTTGGTTTACAGGATTTAGTGGTGCAGGAAAAAGCACTATCGCCGATGCCCTAACTGAAAAATTAAAATCTGAAGGATATAAACTAGAAGTTCTAGATGGCGATGAAATTAGAGAACATTTAACTAAAGATTTGGGATTTTCTAAAGAAGATCGAGATACTAATATTCGCCGTATTGGTTTTGTGGCAAAATTGTTAGTTCGCAACGGAGTAATTGTTTTAGTTCCTGTCATTTCTCCCTATCGCTCAATCAGAGAGGAAATGAGAGCTAGTATTGGAGAATTTGTCGAGGTTTTTGTCAATGCTCCTTTATCCGTCTGTGAAGAGCGAGATGTTAAAGGACTTTATAAAAAAGTTAGAGCTGGTCAAATCAAACAGTTTACTGGTATTGATGATCCTTATGAACCACCTACCAATCCTGAAGTTGAATGCCGCACCGATCTTGAAGAGTTATCGGAAAGCGTAGCTAAAATATGCGATAAATTAAAAGAATCTGGGTATATATAGGCAAAGTTAAGCTTATAATTGAAATTTATAGCTGATTTGAATCAATCAGCTTTTGTTTCTTAGGCTTATTGATTCAAATCTCAATTCGACTTAAGGTCTTATTTGAATAATAATCTTGACTTCTTCAGGTTGCTATGGATGAACTTGTATCTATCAAAGCAGATTTGCCTTTCCAAGTTAATCAAATTATCTGCTTAGAGCATCAATACACTTGTCTCTACGGCGAAGTCATTCAATTAATTCCTCAGCGGGGTTTATGCTGGTTTAGACCTCTGTTTATGGCGATTGGGCAAAGCTCACGCCGAAGCGCGATCGCAAATTCCCAATCAGATGATCTTTGCCTTGACCCAGAGTTAATAAATTTACAATCAGGCTCTGATCTATTGTGGCCAATAAGCTTGTTTAGAAATTCTTTAGACACAGAAGTAATCCCTTTTCTGACTCAATTAAACGATTCAAACAAACAATTAGCCCATAAATCGGTAAATCATCAACGTTTGCACCAGTTTGTTCAAAAAGTTTGGCAAGCCAATAAAGATAAGTTTTAAATATCAAATATTAGTTTTTTTGTATTTTTTGTTAACCACCAACAGTATGAAATGTAAGGTTTGTCCTAGTTTTTTACTTTTATCTTTTAGTCTTATCCTTAGAAGGAAACTATTTTAAGTAAAAAATTCGGTAAATTTAATCACCGAATTTTTAGTAAATTTACCGCATAATTAACCTAAAAACCAATAAACCAATGCTTAGAGAATTATGTAATGATAATCACTACCGGCGAACAATCAGTATTTACCCCGATACAAAAGTGTCGAAAATTGATTATAAACGTGAATGTATTTTAACTATTTGCAATCTCCTAAAGCCCTTAAGTTTAAAAGTTAATTAAAATAATCATCTGAATTATGTACACTGGAACACATTTATCTTTGTCTATGTTCAATTAGGTTCTATGCCAATGTTTAAATGTGCTTCATATTCATATCAAGATTTTGTAAAGCTAATTGAAAAAAGTAGATATCCGTAAATTAACGGATTATTCTTGTTAACATAAAGCGAATTTTTAAAAGTAACCTCTAGAGCGAGAATAAATAACTAATGAGTAGCACGAAAATATGTACGGAATTCACTACTTTTCAACCACAGGGATATCTAAACGCTGCTAATGCAGCGGAATTCTTGGAGCGTCTGACAATTGAAGTTAAATCTTCGATGAATTCGGCTTTGTTAGTAAATATGGAAGCTGTGGAGTTTATGGATAGTGCTGGACTAATGGCTCTAATCAAAGCGTTTCGTTTAGCAGAAAGTGTAGGACGTAGATTTGGCATCTGTTCTCTAGCTCCATCAGTAAGAATGATGTTTGAATTGACTCAACTAGATAAAGCTTTTGAGATTTTTGAAAATCCAGAGGGTTTTGAAGCAGCAATCAATTAAACTCTCCCATTTTGGCAGATAAGATAAAATCTGTGCAAAGTTTGGGCGACGTTCGATATAGTAAGAAAACTAAGATCATTGCCCAACCAGAGTGCAGGAGAGTTTGATTTTGACGCTTGCCTTTAAGAACCTAATAGACTCAGACATAGCCAAGCCCGCTCGATATCTTGGCAACGAACTAGGCGCCAAACATAAACCCTGGTCAGAAGCAGAAGTGCGTTGGGTATTAACCTATCCAGAAGTATATGAGGTAGGGGCATCAAACCTGGGGCATATTATTCTCTACAATATTATTAATGCCCAGCCCAAGCAACTGTGCGATCGCACTTATCTCCCCGCCCCTGATCTTGCTGCTAAATTACGCTCGACAAATACGCCCTTGTTCGCCCTAGAGTCGAAACGACCATTACTAGAATTTGACATTCTAGGGTTTAGCTTAAGCTATGAGTTAGGGGCAACCAATATCTTAGAAATGTTAAGTTTGGCTAACATTCCTCTCACTTGGCAAGAAAGAGCAACAGGGAACTATCCTTTAATCTTTGCTGGGGGACAAACCGCCACATCTAACCCCGAACCCTATGCCGACTTTTTTGACTTTATTGCTTTAGGAGACGGTGAAGAACTACTGCCAGAAATTGGCTTAATTCTTAAAGAGGCAAAAACAGCAGGTTTAACTAAGCAGGAACTACTATTAGATCTAGCTCAAGTTCCTGGAGTTTATGTTCCCCAGTTTTACGACATGGCCGCAGATGGCTCAGTTCATCCCCTACGTCCTGATGTGCCATCTAGAATTTTAAGAAGAGTTGCTACACCAATTCCCGCTTATTCCATTGGTTTAGTACCCTTTATCGAAACGGTACATGATCGCCTTACTGTAGAAATAAGACGAGGTTGCACTCGCGGTTGTCGTTTTTGCCAACCAGGAATGTTAACTCGCCCTGCAACGGATGTTGAACCAGAAAAAGTAGTAAATGCGATCGAAAAAGGAATGCGCGCCACTGGTTATAACGAGTTTTCTTTATTATCTTTGAGTTGTTCTGACTACCTCGCCTTGCCAGCAGTGGGAATGGAGATCAAAAACCGTCTGCAAGACGAAAATATTTCCCTCTCCTTACCTAGTCAAAGAGTAGATCGTTTTGATGAAAACATTGCTAACATTATTGGTGGCTTGAGAAAGTCTGGGCTAACTTTTGCTCCCGAAGCTGGAACGCAACGGATGCGGGATGTTGTTAATAAAGGACTCACCAACGAAGAATTGCTTCGAGGCATTAAAATCGCTGTTGAGCAAGGCTGGAATAAAGTCAAGCTCTATTTCATGATTGGCTTGCCAGGAGAGACAGACGTAGACGTGATCGGTATTGCTGATACTATCCGTTGGCTACGTCGCGAATGCAGTCAGCTTAGTCAAAAGCGTCTGAATTTCAATATTACAATTTCCAACTTTACTCCTAAACCTCATACCCCCTTCCAATGGCATTCTGTTTCAACTACAGAATTTAAACGCAAACAACAGCTATTGCGAGAAGAATTTAGCCGCATTAGAGGAGTGAAGGTAAATTATACTGATGTTCGCATCTCGGCAATGGAAGATTTCGTCGGTCGAGGAGATCGTCGTCTTGCTCCTGTGGTTAAACGCGCTTGGGAATTGGGTGCAGGGATGGATTCCTGGTGGGAAAGTTTAGATAAAGCTTATGGAGCTTGGGAACAAGCAATCTCAGAATCTAATTTGACTTGGAAATATCGTCAGGTAGAAAGCGGCGAATGGAATATCTTTCAAGATTCGGAAGTAGAAGCATTGGAAAAAACACCGCCATCACAGGATGCAACCGATACACCTTTACCTTGGGATCACATCAATACAGGAATTGACAAGGAATGGTTAAAAACAGACTTACAAAGAGCTTTAGAAGCTGCTACTGTTCCTGACTGTGCTTACGATGGTTGCTCCCATTGCGGTGTCTGCGGTACTGATTTTGGACACAATATTGTCGTATCACCACCAGCAATACCAGAATTTAAAGGACATTTTCAACCTAACCAGCAGCGAGAACAAAGAATAAGAGTTTGGTTTGGCAAAAGTGCAGAAATGGCCTTAATTAGTCATCTCGATCTAGTTCGCTTATTTGATCGCGTCATGCGTCGTGCGGCGTTACCGATTTCCTTTACGGGAGGATTTCATCCGGGGCCAAGAATCTCTATTGCTAATGCCCTCTCTTTAGGAATTACTAGCAGCGGTGAAATCGTCGATTTTGAATTGACAGAAAATGTCGATATAGCAGAATTCCGCAGTAAATTAATCGCCCAGTTACCAGATAATATTCCCGTCTATAAAGTTGAAGCGGTAGATATTAAGTCTCTAGCGGCGACTCGTTTATTAGACAAAGCCGAGTATCTAATTACTGTGCAAACCGTAATTAATGAAAATATAGATGCTGCCATCTGGCAGCAATGGATTGACGCAACTATAGACAGTAAAGAGATTTTGTTGGAGAAATTTACTAAATCTGGGAAAAAAAATCTAATTAATTTACGAGAGCGCTTGTCGGCTCTAAGTTTAGAATCTATTCAGGATTCAGCACCAAATAGAGCAATTTTACGTTTTGCTGGTAGCTGTCGCAATGATGGCACGAATTTATCCCCAGATGATCTGGTTTATATGTTGGAAAAGATCGCCAATCGCGAATTTCAACTACTTAACGTTCATCGCCAACAGTTAATTTTGCAATAATATAAGACAATTTATGCCCTGATTTGGTTTTTTCGCTTAACGAAAATAATGAGCAATCATTTCCTTAGACTCTAAAGGAAGGCACTCGTAACATTCTGGAACTCTGACTTTAGAAGCTGTGATACCTACGGGCAAAAAACGATTTAAGTGACCAAAAACGACAATCGCCTCATTCTCTAGGTCGAAATTTAACAACACTTCGGCTTCAGCTTCAGGCAAATATTTTTTGGCACATTGAATAATGTTGCTGCTAAACTCTATTTGAAAGAAATTAAAATTTTGAGCATTAATTTTTTGAGAGAAGTATTTATCAAGATTCCAAACTGATTGATCTAGATTACACAACACCGCGCCATAATCGAAATACTTATTGCCATAATGGCTAAATGCTGCTAAAAACTCGAGGTTGCGCTCAATAAACCGAGTTACAGCCAAAGTATCAAATTCAAATTCGAGAAGATTTGACTGGGTTTGTTCGACCAACTGTTGATGGTTGGAAAAAGCAGATTGTACTGATTTCTGGGTTATGGGGTTATTTATTTGCTCTAGATTAGAGGGTAATTTCAACTGATAAAGCTGGCTGTTAAAAGGATTATGGGAATCAAAAAAAATGATATTGAGTTGAAATTCTGGATTGTAGAGTGCCAATTTGGCTCTTAAAGTTAAAGGAAGACTTTGATGACTTGATAAGACATAAGTAAGAACGCGATTGTAACTTTGTTCTCTCTTATCTGGAGTCATTAAACGGTAATCAATCAATACTGCTCCTCTGCCTTGTTGATTGTAGCCATTACAAGCCATAATAACTAGAGTCTCAAAATAGTCGTTAATGAATTGTTCTTGTTGTATCAAACCTGAATAGTCAAAAGATTCCATTGTCGTAATGAGGCAAATCAAAAGTTACCTCATTACCGTAACTTTTCCTTAATAATTGCAGGGTGATCTAAATTACTTGAGCTTTGAGCTAAAACATACTAAATTGCTCGCTTTTTTACTTTTATTTCGGTAGATTAAAGTTGAAAATGCTCATTTTTATAATTTATCAGTGCCCACAACTACTAACAGCAGCTTGAATCAGGATTTAGAACAATCCAATACTTTATTTGTTCCTTTGCTGGGACAGTCTAACGCCCAGTTCTTAAGTACATTTTATGGTCAATATACTCCCACTCCTCCTGTTTCCAATGAATCAGGAGTTACTGGTTTAAAAAATACTCTCGGCAATCTAACTGGTTATCCCATAGAAACCAGCGATACCTCAGAAACAAACTTCGCCATTGGTGGTAGTAAAGCAAACGGTGATGGTTATTATTCAGAAGAGGCTCTGACTTGGTGGTATCCAGAACAATATCGGCCAGGTGGCGCATTACTTCAAGCTGAACAAAATTTGTATAATTGGCTATCTGCTCAAGGAGCAGAAGGCAGTGAAGAAATTGCGATCATTTGGGGGCAGGGAGAATCAGACATTGGTAATATTGGCCCAGGAGATGAGGCAGCCAAACAACAGTATAAACAATCAACTCTAGCGATTTTTGATTACTTAAAAAGTAAGCTAAATTATGCCGATGTTAAGTTCTACATTATGGAAACTGGCCGTCTTCAGGAGGATGGAGCGGTTAATGCAGGACTTTCAGATCAAGACATCGATGTGGTCAGGAATGGTGTCAGCGTAGTTCGAGACGTTCAAGAAGAGATTGCTTTAGAACGAGAAGATGTACTACTGGCAACAGATTATGCCGACCTAGATATGGTTTACGAAGAAGGCCTGAGATATGGTGATAGTTACGACCAACCTGAAAGTGAGTGGTCTACTGATATGTGGCATCTTGGTCATGATGGCTCAAAAGTTAATGGTATTCGCCTGGGTGAATATATTGCTTTAGATCGTGGTGATAATCATGTCCTGAAATTTACTGATTCTTATGGCGGTAATGCTGAGTCTATTTCTTTGCCCCGTACCGGATTATTAGATATCAACATACAAGAAACTTCGACTCTAGATTTGATTCAAGGTACTTATGCACCTGATGTAATTGTCGGTACTCAAGCAGCAGACGAAATTGCTGGAGGCGCAGGTAGTGATGTAATACTTGCCAGTCAGGGCATGGATACTATCACGGGAAATACAGGAAGCGATGTTTACTTTTTTGATCCTTCGGTTTACTCAGATTTATCTGCTCACCAAGATCGGATTTTGGATTTTGAGTTCGGCAAAGCTGGGGATAAACTAGATGTCTATGAATTGCTTAAGCTTTCAGGATACAGTGGTTCAAATGCGATCGCTGATAGGTATATTAGTATTAAACCCTTAAGCGAAAATAGCCTGGAAATTCGATTCGATTTCGATGGCGCAGTTGGTGTTCAATCACCAGGTAGCTTGGCTATTTTGGAAAATGTCAATCCTGAAAGGTTTCAAAATGAAATTTCTAATTACTTGATCGTGACTGAAACAGAATTTTAAAGATTCTTTAGCGGTTATTATAGACAATTTTGATATAAATAGATATTGTCTATAATAACTAACATGAAGCTTTCTCAGATCAAGTCATTTGTGACAGTAGCGAGGTGCGGAACATTTAGTCAGGCGGCAATCGAACTAGATTTGACTCAACCAACTGTAAGCCATGCGATTGCAACTTTAGAAAATGATTTAGGAATTCAATTATTATTTCGCGGTAAAAAAGGGGTCAATCTTACTCCAGCAGGAGAAAGTATTTTAATTTACTGCTACCAAACATTGGAGTCGATTGAAAAAATCCGACAAGAAGCTAATCGTTATAAAAGTTTAGATGGCGGAAAAGTTAGAATTTCGGCTTTTCGTGGTGCGGCGGCTCAATTATTGCCGAAAATCAGAGCCTATTTTAAAACTAAATATCCTCAAATAGATGTCAAAATTACCGAGGAAAAAGATTGCCCTCAAGTAGAACAAATGGTCGCTGATGGCAAAGCCGATCTTGGTTTTACTACTTTACCAACCTCGAAAGATTTAGAAACAATCGAAGTGATGCGAGATGATTATATTGTTCTATTGCCGCCTGATTTGGAATTAAGTAATCGCGCTAAATTAAGTTGGTCACAACTAATTTCGATACCCATAATTTCTTATCCCAATCAAAATAGTTGCTTCCGAGAAATCAAAAATTATTTTAAGGATGGGGGTTATAAATTTCAACCCTGTGAACAGGTAAAAGAAAGCGACACCATTATTAATTTAGTAGCTACAGGCTCGGGTGCAGCTATTTTGCCTGGGCTATCTGTCTTTCATGTACCCGAAGGTGTAAATGTCTGTCAATTACCCAGACCTTTACAGCGAGTCGTGGTGGCGACAACTCCTAAAGATGCCGATTTATCCCATGCAGTTTGGGCATTTCTCGATTTTCTTAAACAGATAGATTTAGATCAGATTTAATTTGAACATCTACTTCAACTACCTTCGCCAAGGCTTCCAAATGTTCTGAAGATGGAAAAGGATTATGATAAAACTTCTGTTCCTATGGTTGAGTTGCGATTGGGGCAATTGTTTTTGCGTTCGCTTTATCTGACCAACCTCCATCTGCTCTCTTGACATCTGCAAAAAGCAAAATATGAGCGTGATTGATTTTATATGCTGCGTGCTTACCTGTAGTCGTTAATTTTAAGAGCGACTGTCGTTCTGCTTCACTCAAGTCAACAATGTATTTCTTGGGCATCAATAGACGGATGATTCATTTTCAATGATTATACCTACAATAACTCATCATTAATTAATTGACAGACCACTAGTTATTCAACCTACACTTTTATTATGGTTAGTTTCTCCCTGGTCGGATGTTTTAACAAATTCTTCTTTCTTGCTAGGATTTCACGCTCTAATTAATATGGTAAATCAAGTTCAACCGTTTTTTCTTTCTGGATAATCTCTTTTATTGTTGTTACTTGAATTCGGAGAGTGACCGAAGAGGGTTATAGTATCGCTATTACTCTAGAAGGATGAACTAAGCCCCATAATCAGAGATAATAGTCCTAAAATAAGCTTTATTTTTGACGATAATTTAAACCGCGGGAAAATCCTCAAGAAAACTGAGCAATGACTACAGCCAAATCTATTGATAATGATATCAACCTCGACGATCCTAAATACTATTTCAACCGTGAATTAAGCTGGCTAGAGTTTAATCGGCGCGTATTGGCAGAAGCGATAGACGAAAGAACCCCGCTGTTAGAGCGTCTTAAATTTATGGCAATTTTTAGCTCTAATCTAGATGAATTTTTTATGGTTAGGGTGGCGGCTTTAAAAAAACAAGTTGCCGCAGGAGTCACCAAACTATCTATTGATGGCCTTACTTCCCAACAACAATTAGAAGCAATTGGTGAAATGCTGCCGACGATCATCAAACAGCAACACAAGCACTTTGAAAAAGTCCTGAGAAAAGAACTGACCAAATCTGGCGTTCATATTCTTAACTACGTCGATCTTAATCAAGAACAGAGAACCTATATCAATGGCTTTTTTGAAGAATACATTTTTCCAGTACTGACTCCCTTAGCCGTAGACCCTTCTCATCCTTTTCCTTATATTTCCAATCTCAGTTTAAATTTGGCAGTAGTACTCAAAGATCCAGCTATTGAACGAGAATTGTTTGCTAGGGTCAAAATTCCGAACGTATTGCCTCGTTTTATTGCTTTCCCAGCCGAATTGCGTCAGCAACATCGCGACAAACCAGGGGTTTGGACTGGCGTACCAATGGAACAAATTGTTACTCATAACCTGGAGTATTTATTTCCAGGTATGAATATTTTGGAATCTTACTCTTTTAGAGTGACTCGTAATGCCGACTTGTCCGTAGAAGAAGATGAAGCGGATGATCTGTTGTTAGCCATTGAAAAAGAGCTGCAAAAACGCCGTATTGGTGGCTCATCGGTAAGATTGGAAATTGAAGCTTCAGTCCCAGCCGAGATTCGTTCGACAATTATACAGGAGCTAGCCTTAGAGGAAAACGATGTCTACGATATAGACGGTTTATTGAGTTTAGGTGATTTAATGTCTTTCTTGGCATTACCTTTACCAGAATTAAAAGATCGACCTTGGGTATCTGTGTTACCGCCTCGACTCAGTTGGTTAAAGGATGAAGAAGATGAGATAGATCATGAAGATGGAGAAAACTTTTTTAACGTGATTCGCAATGGCGACTTATTAGTTCATCATCCCTATCATTCTTTCAGCAGTACCATTGTGCGTTTTGTGACCGAAGCAGCCTATGACCCCGATGTTTTGGCGATTAAAATAACTCTGTACCGTACTTCTGGAGATTCGCCAATTATTAAAGCTTTGATTGCTGCGGCTCAAAACGATAAGCAAGTAGTGGCTTTAGTAGAGTTGAAAGCTCGTTTTGATGAAGAAAATAATATTAACTGGGCGAAAAAACTCGAAAACTCAGGAGTTCATGTAGTTTATGGTTTATCGGGATTAAAAACTCATACCAAAATCACTTTAGTAGTACGACAGGAAAAGGAAAAGATTCGTCGTTATTTACATATTGGTACGGGGAATTACAATCCTAAAACAGCTAGAACTTACACCGATTTAGGGCTTTTAAGCTGTAGAGAAGATTTGGGTGCTGATTTAACTGATTTATTTAATTTCTTGACTGGTTATTCTCGACAAAAATCTTATCGAAAGTTATTGGTTGCTCCTGTTAGTTTACGCGAGCGCACTATCGAAATGATTAATCGCGAAGCAGAAAATTGTCGCAATGGTAAAACTGGTCGCATCGTCGCTAAAATGAACTCCTTGGTAGATCAGCAAGTTATTCAAACTCTTTATCAAGCTTCCCAAGCTGGAGTTGAAATTGACTTAATAGTCAGAGGTATCTGCTGTTTAAGACCCGCAATTAAAGAACTTAGCCATAATATTCGCGTTATCAGTGTTATTGGACGTTTTTTGGAGCATTCCCGGATTTTCTACTTCTATAATCAAGGTCAGGAAGAGATTTATATTGGCAGTGCTGATTGGATGACGCGCAACCTAAGTCGGCGAGTCGAAGCTGTAACTCCGATTGAATCTCCCGATATTTTTAAAGATTTGCAAGAAATTATGGGTGTGATGTTAGCTGACAATCGTAAGGCTTGGGAATTACAACCTGACGGAACATTTATCCAAAGAAAACCTAAGAAAGACGAAGAAGTCCGAAGCACCCACGATATTTTTATGGAAATGGCAATGCAATCGGCTGGAATTTCTCCTAACAAGTAGTTTTTTTATGAAAGTTGCCGTATTTGCTACTAAACCTTACGATCGCTTTTTTTTTGAATCCGTTAATCAAAAATACAATCATGACTTGCACTTTTTCAGTCCTAATTTAGACGCTCAAACAGTTAGTTTGGCAGCGGGATATTCAGCAGTCTGTGTTTTCGTTAATGATCACTTGGATCGAGCCATTCTTGAAGTTTTGGCAAAACAGGAGACTCGTTTGGTTGCTCTGCGCTGTGCAGGATATAACAATGTCGATCTCCATGCTGCCGAGGAATTAGGCATCACAGTGGTTAGAGTACCTGCTTACTCTCCTCATGCTGTAGCCGAACACGCCATCGCTTTAATCCTGACGCTCAATCGCAAAATTCATCGTGCTTATTATCGCGTTAGGGAAGGGAACTTTTCTTTGAATGGACTTTTAGGTTTCGATCTCCACAACCGCACCGTAGGAATCATTGGTACAGGCAAAATTGGTCGAATTACAGGTCAAATTCTGCACGGTTTTGGCTGTCATATTTTGGCTTACGATCTCTATCCCAATGAGGAATTTAGTGAAAAATATGCCAAATATGTTTCTTTAGCAGAATTATTTAATAAATCTGATATTATTAGCTTGCATTGCCCTCTAACTCCTGAAACTCATCACTTAATAAACGAAAATGCGATCGCTTCAATGAAACCAGGAGTGATGTTAGTCAATACTAGTCGGGGAGGTTTAGTTGATACGAAGGCAGTTATTAGGGGGTTAAAATCTAAGCAAATTGGTTATTTAGCCTTAGATGTCTACGAACAAGAAGCAGATCTGTTTTTTGAAGATTTATCAGGCGAGATTATTCAAGATGATCTCTTTGAAAGATTGCTGACTTTTCCAAATGTGATTATCACTGGACATCAAGCTTTTTTTACTGAAGATGCTCTCGAGAGCATTGCTGAAACTACTTTGTCTAACATTAAAAATATTGAACAAGGGGAATTTTGTCCTAATAAAGTAACTGTAGAAAAGTAACTGATATATATATAGGACTTACGCAAAAGAAAAATTTGATTAGGTAAGAGCAAACAAGTTAATGTCAAATCATGGCAAATAGAATGTCCTGTTTGGATTACTGTCAATATCTCATGGCGACTCAGAT
>Ga0114940_10000613_pt1 | contig 15735 bp, 20 predicted proteins | sample ColdCreekSource_FD_87195 | JGI IMG/M metagenome (GOLD analysis project Ga0114940, IMG submission 87195) | Groundwater microbial communities from Cold Creek, Nevada to study Microbial Dark Matter (Phase II) - Cold Creek Source | ecosystem: Environmental > Aquatic > Deep subsurface > Groundwater ... | reverse complement strand
GCGTCCATTGCAGTTGATGCGCCGTCGGTGGTGCCGATTGCGCCGCCATCTCCGCCAGCCTACGCAGTGACTGACCCTAATCAATCTAAGGTCGAAGGCAAAGCGATGGCTGCTCTAATACTAAGTATTTTGGCAGTACCAGGCTCTATCGTGCCGTTTATTGGCTGGATCCTGGCATGTAGTAGTATCGTCATAGCTACTAGCGTCCGTTCCCGCCTGCCGCACAAATTTATGGGTAACTTGGCGATTAGTTTTGCAGCATTTGCCATAGTTTTGTCTGCGGCAGTCTTCGCCTTTAATATTAAGGAATTTAATAAAAAAGCTGACCAAAATTCTAGTAATGGCAATGTCGCCAAATCTGATGCCGATGGAATATCGGCCGGTAATGTCAGTGGCAAGTCTCTAGAGACTCCATGTTATGCTTTGGATACGCCTGGCATGGTGCAGGTAGACACTGTTATAGATAGCTGTCAGGCGCAAGCTTACAGCGGTCCTACATTAAGCGTCTCAACTAACGCGCTTAATATTGAGAGTGTTTCACAATCTAAGATTAACGCCACAAATCTTGATATGGCGGGCAAGGAAGTAGCTAATAATTATTTGCGTAGCAGCATCCCTGAGTTTGTACTTACTTCACAGAAGCTTGGTACATTTGCCGACAGCCCAGCCTATATCATAGAAGGTAAAGGCGGAAGTAGTGTCACGATAGAGCTGGCTCTGGTGGTGCACGCCACTGCTCATGGCGAGAATATATTTGTCGTGGCACATGCTATTAACGATTCTCAGGCTGACCTGTCTCAATTTGAATCTAGCTGGGTTTGGAAGTAGACTACAAGGAGTAATATGTCACAGAAAAAATTGCATATCCATAGCATGCCACTCATCGCCTTTGCGTTGGCGGTTACTGCGGTGTCGGTTGCGTCCGTCAGTAATAGTTGGCAATCGTCACCATTGACAACCTCCCTATTTCGCCCGGCAATCCGGCTCCAGGCGACCGACCATGGCTATGTAAAAGTCATCGCCAACAACCGGCCCATCGAAGAGCAGTCTGGCGTGATGGTCGAAGGCTTGCCGAACCAGGATATCGAACGCGCCACCCGGGCTGTCCAATCAATCGGCCTCCAGTTAAGCCTAGAAAACGCCCTCCGCTAGAGAGTTTTCTGTAAAAGTGCCTATTGATTGGGCTGCTTCCAAACACGGGTATACGTATATATGAGTACTACTAGAAAAGCTGGCAGTATGAGGACGAAATGCAATGGAGATGATTCTGGCACAAATAATAAGATAAAAAATAAGACTAAACCTGTCGCAAAGCTCACCAGGCCGATATCACGACTTACGCGCATACTGCCTTCTATCCAAACAAAGTCAGTTATTGGGTCTGTTTTATCGGGATTAAAGCTTATCTCAAGTCGTGTACCAATGGGCTCGGGGTTTGTGACTCCTGGGTTGCTGTACATTTGCAGGGTCTGGTTAGTTGTCGGATGCGTAAACTCTACAACACGCAGCCATTGAAAGTAAGGGCCACGGCTAATAGTGTCGTCTGTAATTGTTGCGTCTGTGGGGAATTGTTTGTAGCCGACAATAGTGGCTGTTGTCTTTTGACGGCCTTGATCTCCCATTGACGAGATCTTGCTATATATCCAAAGACCTAAGCCAAACAACATGAATCCTACGCCGACATTAAACATAATTATTATACCTGTATTTAATTTTTAAGCTCTAGTTATGTAATGGTGCGGGTGGAGAGAGTCGAACTCTCCTCACCAGTTTGGAAAACTGGGATAATAACCGATATACGACACCCGCGTACTTTGTGAGATTATAGCATCCAAGGGGGTGTCAATACAATGGAATCCACATACCGAATCGGGTGGCAAATGCTCGCATATCTCGGCGGTTTATTGCTGTGCTTGATGAAGCTAGGTCAGATATCCAACGGCATCATCCCCACAGTAGTACGCTGCTCCGCGTAGTGGATACTTGTCGGGCGCATATCATTGGACCTCAGCCCACGGGGCCGGTACGGAGAGAAAGGTTATTACTAGCATCAAACTTGTCGCCATTGGCGATAGCGCTGGGCGGCCTGTATGTAGTAAAGGGCAACAAGCTCGATACTATCGACACTCTTGTCGACTGGAACGATCATACTAACCGGGATTCGGCTAGGGAGGCCCTTGACCGGGTATTAAAGATTATTAAGACTAGCTCTCATACTCCCGGCGTATTGCGCACCATGGTAGCTGACACAAAAAGCGGGAAGCGGTTTGATACTGAATATCCGCCGCACTACGCAGCAGTTGGCGTGCCATATGCCGCCGGGGCAAAGGTAGGGAGCATTGCCTTGGAGCGGGGTGTAAGTAGTCCCGCAGTGTCCCGGATGATTAGCCGGATCGCCACCATGTGCAATATGTTAGATATTGACCAGAGGCCCGAGTATTCTCAGGCGCTGTTAGACAGATACAATAATAGACAGCGCTCTGCCAGGCGCTCATCATAGTAACTAGCAAGTACGGACAAACCATGAATGAAATCCTGTGGGCCGGGCTCTACGTAATATTCGAGAAAACCCACATGCTCCGAGGACGCTTTTGACGTATATTGATGAAGTTGATGTATCCCAGGGTGCTATTAAACGGCCGCTGATTCCTTATCTTCTCGAAAGGATAGGCCAGCGTATTATCAGGCGATGGTTGAAGCTCGCGAGGCTAGGAGACGCAGTACTCCTAATCGTAGGTCTAAACGTAACCGCCAATAAGCGCGACGGTAACACCGAGGGCGGCGGCGACTTGGCCGACGACCCAAAAGCGCATAGTGATTTTGGTCTTGGGCCAGCCAGTAGCCTCGAAGTGATGGTGGATAGGGGCGGCAATAAAGATCCGGCGGTGGAATATCTTCTTGGATAATATTTGCAGTAAGCTTGAGCCGGCTTCGGCAACAAAGACGATGCCGATAAGTGGTAACAAGAATAAAGTATCGGTCAGCATGGCTACGACGCCTAATGATGTGCCGAAGGCAAACGACCCGACATCTCCCATAAAGAACCGGGCTGGCGGGATATTGAACCAAACATATGACAACAAGGCGCCAACGACGGTCATACAGAATCCAGCGATGCCAAAGTTGCCCTGCAGGGCGGCGATAACGCCAAAAGCGCCAAAAGCGCTGAGCAGTAGCCCGCCAGCAAGCCCATCGACACCGTCACTAATGTTGACGGCGTTACCGGTGCTGACGACAACCAATACGAAGAGCGGGATGAGCGCCCAGCCGACACTAAAGTCTCCTGTAAATGGGATATTAACCGTAGTGTAGCCAAGCTTGTAATAGAAGAATAGGGCACAGGCAAAGGCGACGGCAGTGATCATCGAGAATTTGACCGTCGGACGGAGGCCGGCGACATTACCGCCACGGCCGAGAATGTTAATGATATCGTCGATAAGTCCAACTAAACCACCGCCCAACAGGGCAGCCAGCGGTAGCCAGGTCTGATGGCGGTCGAGGTTGAACCCCAAGGTGGTGATCGTGATGGCACCGACGGTTATCAGGCCGGCCATAAGCGGTACGGTGCGCTTGATGCGCATCTTGCTAATGACCGACAGGACTTCGCCGGTTGTGGAGTGGGTACGGTGACGTTTCCAAAGCTTATGCTTGTAGGCAAAATGCGTATAAATTGGCGTCAGTAACATAGCGGCAAAGAAAGCAAAGAAACTTAATAATAAAATGACTGTTGTATTATGAGTGAATTGCTCAGGCGTGAACATAAGTATCCTTAGTATCCTAGCTTTAAAGTGAGAAAATGCTTGCCCTCAGTTTATCATATGATACTTGTGTAAGCGGCTAATCTTGTTATTATTGGCATATGCCTCAAAACAATACTCAACCGATGTTAGTGATAATCCGCGGTCTACCGGGCAGCGGTAAGTCATACTTGGCGACGCAGCTACAGGCTACTATTGGCGAAGATAACGTCGTTATGCTCGATCCCGACCGGACCGATTACCAGAGCCAGGCGTACCTTGACCATGTCAAAACCTTGACCGCCGAAGGTGTCGACAGTAAACTCTATCCTTACCGCTTTCTGCGTGCCCAGGCCTACACCGGTATTGCAGAGCATAAAGTTATTATTTGGAACCAGCCATTCACTAACCTAGAGATTTTTAATAAAATGGTGGCTAACCTTAATCTAAAGGCTGCCGAGCATAATACCGAACTGGCGATACTTGTCGTTGAGGTTAGTGTTGATCCTAATACTGCCATGCAACGCATCGAACAGCGTAAGCAAGGTGGTGGCCACGGTCCGTCGCAAAACACCTTTGGCCGGTTTGTCGGAGATTACAAAAGCTTTGTCAATGATGGCTACAGGACGGTGGCAGTCCGTGGTGATGCTGATATTAGTTCATCGGTAGCGACAGTCTTACACGCTATCAAAAATACTTAGAAACATCAGCGATAATTTGTGCTGGGTTTTCTGCCAAAATAGTCTTAAAGCCCATGGCAGCCGCTGGGTCTAGGTTCTTTTGTTTGTCATCGATGAACAGTGACTGCCCGGCGGTTGCGTGTAACTGGTCGAGGGCAATCTGGTAGATCTCTGGCTGTGGCTTGGCAAATCCCAGCTTGCAGGACGCTATAACCACATCAAAGCGGTCGTAATGGCCGGCTTTTGCTAGGACATTGTAGGTTGGCTCGATAACATTGGACAGGATAGCCGTCTGAGCCCCTTTTGATTTAGCTTGGTCAACAAGGGACATGACGTCCTCGTTGATGATCAAGCCGCGCCATTTTACAAAATCATTAGAGATTGATTCGTGGACTGTAAAGCCGTAGTTGTCGCGGAGCAGTTGCCAATACTCGGCTTCGGATATGGTGCCTTGCATAAAGCGCCGCATGTAGCTGTCGTGTATTTCTTGGATCTGGTCGTCGTTAGCGCCGATATTGCGTAATAGCTGGCTCAAAAATTCATCGCCGGGGTCATCGGCGATCACGCCGCCCCAGTCAAAGAATATAGTGTTGATAGCGGTCATTTGCTTAGAACTCGTGCATAACGGTGATACGGGCGCCAAGCGAATTGAGCCGCTCAGCTAAATCTTCGTAACCGCGGTTGATGGTATAGACGTTACGTAGGGTTGAGATGCCGTCGGCGGCCATCATGCCAATCAACAGCATGGCGGCTGGACGAATGCCGCTTGGGGCTGCCATGTCGGTTGGCTTAAATTTGGTTGGGCCATTGACGAAGATACGGTGAGGATCGGCTAGCTCTAGCTGGACGCCAATCTTTTTGATCTCGGTATACATTAGCGCTCGGTCTTCGTAGATCCAGTCATGGATAAGGGTCCGGCCGTGGGCGACGGCAGCGATTGGCACAAAGTACGGCAAGTGGTCGATGTTAAGGCCGGGGAAGATATTAGGGTGGATCTTGTCCTTGGGTGCCTGGAGCATGCCATTATGCTTTTTGATCGTCAGGTCGACGAGGTCGGTCTTGCCGTTGTCTGACTTATAAGTGGGGGACATTTCATAATGGAGGCCCATTTTCTCTAGCTTGAGGAGTTCAAGCTCCAAGAATTCAATTGGCGAACGCTTGATAGTGATGCTCGAGTTAGTGGTGACGGCGGCCGAGATAAAGGTCATAGCTTCGACAGGGTCTTCGCTTGGCGAATAAGTGACATTCTTACGGATATGCTTGACGCCACGGACGCGCAGGGTGCTAGTGCCGATACCTTCGATCTTAACGCCAAGCTTTTGCAGGAAGAAACACAAATCCTGGACCATGTAGTTGGCGCTGGCCATTTTGATGACTGTTTCGCCGTCGACACCAGCGGCAGCCATTAGGATATTCTCGGTAGTAGTATCGCCAGATTCGTAGAGGACGACAGGGCGCTTCGGCACTTCATTACGGCTGGTGATGTGGTAGTGGCCGGTCTTAGTAAAGACATCGACGCCAAATTCTTCCAGACCGTACAGGTGCGGTAGTACGGTGCGGCGGCCAAGTTCACAGCCGCCAGCGTAAGGGATTTTGAAATCCTTGAGCGAGTGCATTAGTGGGCCAATGAACATTAGTACCGAACGTGTTTTGCGGGCAGCTGCTTGATCCATATTTTTAAGATCTAGCTCGGCAGGCCGCTTGATCTCAAGATCATTGTTAGCTAACCAGCGGACGCTGACGCCCATGCTTATAAGTACTTCGACAAGCCGGTTGACTTCCTCAATACGGGGTACATGCTTGAGTTTGGTAGTGCCAAAGTTCATTAAACTAGCAGCTAACAGGGCTACAGTGGCATTTTTAGACGATTTGACGGTAATTTCGCCGTGCAGTTCGTGTCCGCCTTCGATACGAAGGTTAACCGCTTTGCCGGCGAGAGTAATAAGTTGCTTGTTAAGAGTATCGCTAATACGGCCTAGAGTTTCTAGGCTCATATTCTGCTTGCCGTGTTCCATACGGTTAACGGCCGATTGGCTAGTGCCAAGCTTCTTGGCGAATTCTGATTGGGTGAGGCCGCGTTCTTGCCTTATTTGAGCAATAAGCAGGCCGATTTTCTCGTTGGTTGATTCCATATAGCCTAAATTATATCACAGATGACGTTTTTGTAAAGAAATAAAGTCGATGAGACTTATGCAGTATAAGCTATTGCCAGCCAATTGCAAAGACTAAAAAGGTAAGCTTTTATATGGCATAAAATGCGTTATAATAGAGTAATGGTATAGCATTATATAACTCACCACTTATTAATATAGAATCCAGACGGGGGAGTTATACTTATGAACAATGCATTTAGCGATACAGCGATAGATGATAGTGAAATCGCAGCCTTAATTGACGCTGAGTCAAATCGCCAACGAAATGGCTTGGAGATGATTCCAAGCGAAAATCATACCTCATCTGACGTTATGAAAGCGCTCGGATCACGCTTAACTGATAAATATTCTGAGGGTTACCCCGGTAAACGTTACTATGGTGGCTGTGAATTTGTCGATAAGGTAGAAATTATCGCCCAAGAGCGGGCTAAAGCTTTATTTGGCGTATCTCATGTTAATGTCCAGCCTTATTCGGGTAGTCCAGCCAACTTGGCCGTCTACTATGCATTAGTTGATCCTGGCGACACCGTTATGGGTATGGAGCTGTACTATGGCGGACATATGACCCATGGCCTTAAAGTTAATTTTTCTGGTAAATGGTTCAATTCGGTACAGTACCGAACCGGCCGTGACGGCTACCTCGACTATGATGCCATGGAAGCCCAGGTCCGCGAACATAAGCCGAAGTTAATATTTGTTGGCGCAACTGCCTATCCACGTATCTTTGACTGGCAACGCCTGCGGGCAATTGCCGATATCTGCAACGCCTTCTTGGTAGCTGACATCTCTCATATTGCCGGCTTGGTTGTTGCGGGCGCCCATCCGTCGCCGGTTGGTATTGCTGATGTTGTGACTACGACGACCCACAAGACCTTGCGTGGCCCACGCGGTGCTATGATTATGGCCAACGGCAACCCCTCGGCGCCTCTCAAAGCTGTTGAACGAACGCGCGAGAACTTGCCGACCTTAATTGACCGGGCGATTATTCCAGGTTTGCAAGGCGGCCCGCACAACCACCAGACGGCGGCTATTGCTGTGGCCCTGCGCGAAGCCCAAAAGCCAGAATTCAAAGAATATGGCTTGCAGATTGTTAAGAATGCCCAGCGTCTGGCCGAACGGCTGACAGGTAAGGGTTATGAATTAATCACCGGCGGCACCGACAATCATTTGTTGTTAATTGACCTGACTAACAAGTCTATTATCGGTGGCGATGCTGAGAAGTCGCTCGGCAAGGCCGGTATTACGGTCAACAAGAATACTGTGCCATTTGATCCCCGGCCACCCTTCAGTCCAAGTGGCATCCGACTTGGAACTCCAGCTTTGACTACACGTGGACTCAAAGAAGCCGAAATGGACCAGGTTGCCGATTGGATCGACGACGCCATTTCATCGGCCTCCAGTGACGACAAATTAGCAGCAATCCATAACGAGATCCTTGAATTCAGCAAAGCCTTCCCACTGCCAAGCGACCGCTAACTCACTAACTCAAAGATAAGGACTAACGATGCCAAGAAACTATCACACGATAATTCCAGCAGCCTATATTTTGTTCCGTCGTAATGACGAAGTTCTATTGTTGCGTCGGGCTAATACGGGCTAATACGGGCTATAACGATGGTATGTACAGTTTGCCTGCAGGTCATGTGGAGGCTGACGAGTCAGCTCTCCAGGCCGCATACAGAGAAGCTCAAGAAGAAGTTGCTGTCAAACTTCCGGAAGGGTCACTCGCGTTAGTGCACACAATGTATCGGGCAACTAAGTCTGATGCCAACTCGGGAACTGAACGGGTAGACATGTTTTTTGAGACTCGTAGCTGGCCGCATGAACCAACCAATAATGAACCGCAGAAATGTGACGAATTATTGTGGTGCAAGCTTGATGCGCTGCCAGATAATGTAATTGGCGAAGTACGCCAGGCTCTCGAATGTATTACCGCTGGTCGCCCTTACTCGGATTATGGGTTTTAGCTGGCAGTAAACCTTCGGCACCAAAGGCTGCTTCCTGATCTTTAATGAATTACCATATGTCCGTCAAAAAGGACATCTAGTTTTGTTAAACTGTGGCTACTGGCACAGCTTTTAAGTTGCATACATATTCGCTCCGCTTATGTTTCTGTAGGGCAGTTTTGATATGTAAAATGACATTGGAATCAGATGATAGGTATATGTAATGGCCGCGTCGCTGAGATAAGCTCAGATGAAGCGATTGAAGAGAGTATAGCTTAGGCTAAAAATAAGCATAAGCGGAGCATAAATATATATAGTTGGAGTGTATGTGGCGGCGGCTAAGAATGACCGACATACTCGTCCTATATTGTCATGTCATTATGGCGAGTGTTGGTTGTGGCTGTTTGTGTGATTACTTGCGGCGGAGGAATTGTAGGCCGTACCAGTTATCGTCGAGGTCGACGGTGCGTCCGACTTCCCAGCCAGCTGTCGGTACAGTATCACGGAAGGTGCGGTCGGTGAGGTCGGTCTTCATGCCCGAGGCGCGCTTCGGCCAGCTAAACCAGACCGATTGCTGAGCTTGCTTGATGTTGTATTCTGTCAGGAATTCGTGTAATTCTTGCTTAGAGCTAAAAAAGAGGTGGGCGTGGCTGGCCGGTAAATCGGGGGTAAGTTCAAAGCCAACTTCCTCTTCGAGCGCACTATACCAGCTGGGTGTGGCTTCTACAAAAACCGTATCGCCAGCAGCAAAGCCTAGGATGGTGGCCAGGGCGGCGGTATCGGCGCTTGGTGTGGTGTCTTCAGTCATAGGATAAATCTTTTCTTATCTATTATTGGGGTAGTAATTCGGGCTCTTGCTCTAATGTAACATCAAATTTGGTTTTGACAGCATCGACTAATTTTTGACGGAATTTGAGGAGGTCGGCAGTGGAGGTAGCTTTTTCGTTAACCATAACGAGCGTTTGGGCTGGCCAGGTGGCCATGCCTGTCTCGGTGTCGTGGAAATCTTTGAAGCCAGCCTGGTCCAATAGCCAGGCGGCGGAGAGCTTAATCTGGCCGTTGTCGGTCGGCCAATGCGGCATGTCGCCATATTGAGCAGCTAGCTTGGCGAAGTGGGCGTCGCTGACAAATGGGTTGCCAAAGAATGAGCCGTTGTTAGCTACAATGTTTGGACTTGGTAGCTTGCTGCTGCGGATAGCGATGACCGCATCACGGATAGTCTTTGGCGTTAGGTCTGTCAAGTTATGCTCGTCAATATATTTTTGGAGGGCGGGGTAAAAAGGCTGTTGCGGCTTATCTTTGGATAAATGTAGGGTGATACCGGTGATAAAGAATCGGCCACGGTCACTCGTCTTAAAGCGGCTGGTGCGGTACCCAAAGCTACAGTCGCTGGCGTGGATAACGCTAAAAGTGCTATTCCGGATGTCAAACACTTCGACACCAAGCAGTACTTTAGAAATCTCCTGTCCGTAGGCGCCAACATTTTGTACTGGTGTAGCGCCGGCAGTGCCAGGTATTAACGACAAGGCCTCGATACCGGTCAGTCCGGCTTGTACGCAACGGGCGACTGTCTCGTCCCAACTTTCGCCGGCACCGACCGTCACATACGCCTCGCCATTGGTTTGCTGGGCAATGCTAAAGCCTTTAATTTGGTTTACTATCAGTAAGCCTTTGAAGCCTTCATCTTTCCAAACGATGTTGCTACCACTGCCAATCATCAGGCACGGCAAACTATGGTTGGCCGCCCAATTGTAGGCAGCTTCGACTTCGGCACGTGTCTGCACGCCAACGGCATAGGCGGTCGAACCGCCTAAACGCATCGTTGAATACTGCTGTAATGGCACGTTTTGGGCTATGGCAAGTGGATTCACTCATATCATTATACGATGCTAGCGCTTGCCTTGCACACCTAGTGCGCGCTACCATAGACATACATGAGACAACATAATCACTCCAACGACCAACCACATAGGCTTTTAGGCCGATTTTTAAAGACCATGCGGCAACGTTTGCAGGAGTCGCTTGGCGAAACTTCTGGGGCTGTCGAGATTGGCGTTGAACAGCTCGATCGCTTTGAGCGTGGTGCCGAACGGCCCACTGAAGACATACTTATGCTACTTATCAGCCACTTCAATTTGCTTGACGATGAAGCTATCCGTATCTGGGAAATGGCTGGATATGACAGTAACGCCCGGCCATTTTCCGACGATTATCGGGACGACGGCGAAAGTATCAGCCCCGGCAACAACCAGCACCTCAACGGTAAGCAGCCAGTGCAAGTTATGTTACTGGCGCTCGATAATCGCATACTCTACACCAACGGTGCCGAAATCATTACCGACGAGACTGGTGTAGTTGTTAATTTCACACAGAATGATAGCAATACTAACCAACATACCAACACTGTATCCCGGGTTGGTATGAGCCATGCGCAGGCCGAACAGCTGCTCCAGACTTTGCAGCGTGCCCTGTTACACAAAAAGTATCTCTCTGGACCTAAGCAGCTGCCACCGCAAGCTAACTAGCGTCTAAACGTACAAAGCTATCTATTAACTATCTAATTTGAATTTGCCGCGACGGGCAATAGAGCCCTGCTTTGGCAGTGAGAAGTAAAATGACGAGCCAACATTCTCCTTGCTAGTAAACCATAATTCACCATTAAGACTTTCGGCGATAGTCTTCGTTAAATATAGGCCGAGCCCCGTGCCGCTGACATCCTGGCTAAGGATATTGTCCGCCCGGAAGAACTTAGTGAAGATGTGTTCCTGGGCAGATAGCGGTATGCCGTAGCCGGTGTCATTGACACTAAAGACAATACTGTTGCCCTCCGGCTGGAGTGTAACGCTAATCGTTCCACCTTGCGGTGTGTATTTGACGGCATTTGATAACAAATTAGCAATGACCTCTTTGACGAGCAGGTCATCGGTATCAAGGATCGGTAAATCAGACGCTATGTCTGTAATAATGGTCAGTCCTTTATTATTGGCGTTGGCGGTTACCTCTTGGGTAATCTCCTGGGCTAGGTCTTGCAGTTGGACTTGAGATAGGGTGACGTTAACTCCGCCGGCTTCGATACGGGTGATGTTTAGTAGGATGTTGATCAGGCTGTTCATGCGGTCGACTGAACCGAGGATGTTCTTAATAAATACCATTTGGTCACTAGTCAAATCGCCGGCCATACCATCGTTGAGCATGTGGCTATAGACGTTGATAGCCGACAGGGGTGTGCGCAGCTGGTGCGAAGCCACTGATATGAAGTCGGTCTTCATTTTGTCGGATTTAATATCAAAGCTGATATCGCGGAAGATCTCGATAGCTCCGGTTGGCTTGCCGTTTTGCATAATAGGCGAGACCGTGAGGGCGACTGGTACGAGGCCGCCATCTTTGTGCCTGTATAAGGCCCGTGTCTTGATGGTTGTGCCGGTCAAGATAGCCCGGGTTACCGGTCGGTCCATCATATCTATAGGGCTGCCGTCTTCGTAGGTTGCGATGATCGTTGTCGGGAACCAGCTCCCAATGAGGCTTGGGTCTTTTTCTGTATAACCTAAGATGCCGAGGGCAGCGTCATTGATGCGGGTAATCTTACCGTCACCGTCGGTAGCAATGATACCCTCGCCGATGCTCGAGAATAGAGCTTCGGACTCAGCACGTTCTTGGGCGAGTAGTTTGCGTTCGGCGGCAGCCTTGGCCCTCGCGGCTTTAGTGGGTTTTGTAGGCATGGGCTTTCATCTTATGTTGAGATGTGTCATGGAGTGTCTGTAGGCGGCTAATGTATTTTTCTATCATGTGCTTGTCTTGGGTCAAGAAGCCCATTGCCAGACGTATCCAGTCGATCAGCTCCGGTAGGTCACGTTCGGTTAGCTGTTCTGGTTTTTTATCAAGATGGTTAGTGATCTGACGCGCCACAAAGCGGTCGGCGGCAGGCCCAAGATAAACATACGTTACGCGCACAACTTGTTCGTAAAAGTTAGTAGAGTTTGCCATTACACTTCCTCGATTTTCTGCAGGCGCTTGGCGCCAAAGGCGACTAACAAATATCCAACCGACAATAATCCAAGTAATACATAGACGATCAGCAGCAGGCGAATGAGCTTGAGATCGTTAAAACGTAGTAGGACGTTGCCAATATACTGCACGATAATTTGGGCGACGATAATGCAGGCGATGCCGCTGGCGAGCATGTTCCAGGTGCGGCGGTACAGAGTTCCCGGGGCTTTGCGGCTGTAAAGATGTGTTTCGTAGGCCGCCGACAGGCCGAGATACCAGGTATACAGGTAGGGGACGATAATTGTGGAAACAATGAGCCAGTCCGGCAATTGATAGATATCGTGCCGGTTAAGGGAGGCTAACGTCAAGCAGCAGTACGCTGCACTAATAAATATAAATGCCAATGCCAGCCGGTTGACTGCTTTGTATGTCGGTAATTTCTTGGATAGGAGCGTCAGGCCTTGCGTTCCTCGGCTGATGTATAAAAAGCTGATTAAAGGAAAACTAAGTGTCAGATAGTTTTTGATAATCGTGCCAGCGGTTACGAACTCAGGGTTATGCTGCATGGTAATGGCGAGCGTGGCTCCTATGACAGAGTTGAGCGGTAGTCCGATTGCTAATATCATTAATCCTTTTGCGATGTTGGCTACATGCTTACCGTCGGGCGTATCTTTTATCAGGTCGGTATAGGCTTTTAATTTAGCGTAGCCATAAAAAGCTGCAAACCAGATTAATACTAATGGCATAAGGATGGTTAAGCTTATTAAACGATATTCTATGTCGCTTAATTCGAGCCTTTGCATCGTTGCTATCGGGCGATTAAACATAAAGCTAGCGGCATATAACAACACTAACGTGACATACGTATAGAACAGCTTAGAGCGTATCTGCATGTGACCTCGCGGTATACATTATTACTTACTTATATTATACAACTTATAGGGCTAGAGATGTGAATAAGATTACAACTATATAACGCAGCGTAAGATTTTTGGTTCAAGTTTGATTTTGACCTGGGCTTGTCCATCGACCGAAAAAACTTCTCCGTCAAGCTGGATACTGATCGGCTTGACCGTAGTGAATGCATATTGGGACACCCGTCGGTTGCTGTGCAAGCCAAAGGTCATTGCTTTGAGTAATTGACGTAGTAAATAGAGGCGGCTATGGGCCGGGAAGGATATGACTTCGAACTTACCGTCGGTCAATTCTGCGGTATCAGATAATGATAAGACTTTGGACATCCGGCCAACATTACTAAAGATTAAGCTGTCGTAGCGCCGTTCCTGGCCATTGATAAGCAACCGGCTTGGCTGGAAGTTGTAAAGCGTCTTGAGGACTATCCAAACTTCTCGCAGCCGGTTGAGCTCGACTTTGTTGAGCTCTTCGCCGACGGTCGGTGTCAGGCCGACGCCAACGTACGAGTGGGCGTGCCTATGCCATGGGTGGCCATTGGCAAATGTTTCCACCGATAGTACGTCAATCTGGAGTTGTTCACCTTTAAGTATTTGTTCGACCAACGGGCCTCGGTGGACATTCCGATAGTGGTCGTTGGCGTTGCCGCTGGGCAGTAGGCCGCAGGTTGGGTGGGCGCCTTCCTGCTGGGCGCGCAGTATGCCGTTAACTACTTCGTTATAGCCGCCGTCACCGCTAGAAGAAATAATTAAGGGATGGGCAGTGGCTTTGGCTAGGTCATAGGCGAGAGTTTCGGCGTGGCCAGGAAAGAGCGTCGGCACAACTTCAACAATGTGGTTAACTGGCGTAAATCGCAAAGCTTTACTCAGTTCAAAGGCATTTTGTTTGCTTGGCCCAGTGCTGGCAGGATTGTAGATTATGGAAATGGCCGTGTAGGGCTGCATAGTCTTATTATAAGCAATTAGTGACGCTTAGTCCTACTTATAATATCTACAGAGGTGGACTTACGTGCCTTAGTTTGCAATGATGGTAGCATATGGCAAATGCAGCACGGGCAATTATTATAGAAAATGGCAATATTCTGCTAATGCACCGCAGCAAACTGGGCAGCCAATACTTTACATTGGTTGGCGGCAAGGTCAATGACAACGAGACTATTGAGCAGGGTCTGGTGCGTGAAGTTACGGAAGAGACCGGTCTAGAAATAACAACCGCCCGGCTAGTCTTTTACGAGCACCATCCTGCCCCTTACAATGAGCAGTACATATACTTATGTGAGGTGGCGCCGCATAATGGCGCCGAAATCCAAAAGACTTCCGAGGAGGCGCTGATGAACAAACTTGGCTTCAATACGCATACGCTGTATTGGATTCCGGTGAAGGCTTTTTCACATCTGTCGTTCCGTACCCCGCAACTGCATGCTGCGATTGTTAAGGGGCTTAAAAAAGGCTTTGCTAACGATGCGGTGCGAATCTAAGCTTTTATAACTTTGTTGGTATGTCTGGATTGTTGTTGAGTGACTGCCAGAGGTGGAGGCAAGCGATGCTGCGGTAGGGCTGCCAACGTTCGGCAAACTTCTCAAGTTCTTTCTTGGGAGGCAGTGTTTCCAGGTTATATAGCTTGAGTATGGCGCGTTGTAGGCCAACGTCGTCGGGTGCAAAGATGTCAGGCCGGGCTAAGGTGAACATCATGAACATTTGAGCGGTCCATACGCCAATTCCCTTAACGTCGGTTAATTCTTTGATAACCTGCTCATCGCTTTGCTTGTCGAGATGATTATAGACCGCAGGGTCTTCAACGAAGTGTTGTGCCAAATCCTTGAGATAACCAGTCTTCTGTCTGGACAGGCCAACCTGCTTAGTGGCGGCTTCGTCGAGGGTGGCAACTTGGGATGGATCAAGCTGAGTGGCAGATTGGAACCGGGTGAATATGGCATTGGCAGCGGCAACCGAGACTTGCTGGCCGATGATCGACCGGCAGAGTGAGGTAAAATAGTCGTCGCGCAGCGGCCGGGCATCGAGCTTTTGGCTGCTGATTAATGCGCCAAGTATAGGATCGACCTGAGTGAGGTAGGTTTCGGCTTCTAGTATTTTTGCTTGGTCCATGGTCTTACTATTTTATCATCTGATGTATTATTTCATATCACTCGATATAACAAAGGCCCGGGTGGGTCCGGGCCTTTGTTATATCATTTGCCTGCGTACAATTACTGTACAGCGTTGAAAGCTACGCCTTCGTACACCCAACCGTTGCGGTCGCGGATAGCGTTCACTTCGTTGAGGTCAGTGGTAAACAAACGCTCTTTGGTGATCCGGTGTGC
>Ga0114940_10000612_pt1 | contig 15739 bp, 11 predicted proteins | sample ColdCreekSource_FD_87195 | JGI IMG/M metagenome (GOLD analysis project Ga0114940, IMG submission 87195) | Groundwater microbial communities from Cold Creek, Nevada to study Microbial Dark Matter (Phase II) - Cold Creek Source | ecosystem: Environmental > Aquatic > Deep subsurface > Groundwater ... | reverse complement strand
GTTTTCTGCCAACAGCTCTTGCCCGTGGCCACCGGAAAGGGACGCTGCTTAACGGCGGAAATCATGCTGCCCAACGACGCCATCCGAGCCAACATCCGGGACGACAAGGTTCACCAGATCTATTCCTCGATTCAGACCGGCGGCAAAACGGGCATGCAGACCATGAATCAGGCGCTCTACAATCAGTTCCGGAACGGGAAGATTACCAAGGACATCGCATTCAATTACTCGCACAACCCCGAAGACTTGCGAAAAATGTTTGAGCGCGATTAGGCGAGGGCAAGGGCGTGGCACGTGTTACCCGAATGACCAAACGTCGGCTTGGCGAGTTGCTTCGCGCCGAGGGACTGGTTTCCGATGAACAGGTTCAGCTTGCCCTGGCCGAACAGCGCAAGTCCAACCTTTTCTTGGGCGAGGCGCTGGTCCGGCTGGGCTTTGTCACCGAAGACGCCATCGCGGCAACCATTTCGCAACAGTTCGGCTTGCCTTTTATGAACGTCGAACAGTACACCATCGACAAGGCCTTGCTCGAAATCTTCCCTATCCCGATGCTGCGCGAGTACCAGTTCATCCCCATCGACAAGATAGGTAACATCCTCCTGATTGTGGGTGCCGGGTTAATGAACCACGATGCGCTGGATGAACTGGAACGGCTAAGCAAATGCAAGGTTTGCCAGTACGTGGGCACTTGGAAGAACATCAACGAGGCGCTGGAAAGCCACTACAAGGACAAACCGAGAGAGTCTGCTACGGATTTGTCTTCCTTGGGCAACATGCTGTTATCGCAAGACGATGAGGCGTCGGCGCTCTCGCAAGGATTCGGGAACATGGCCGATGATATTGCGGCCGCCGTAAATGCGGTAACGGCGACCTCTTCCTCGGTGGTCGAAGAAGCCTTGGCCGCTGTGGAAGCAACGACGGCTAGCAAGAAAAAGCCTGCGACGACGAACGCTAATCTTTCTCCGTCTGGCACGCCCGCGAGCGCTGCTGGAGCTGCGCGGATAACGCCCAGCGAGTCTTCGGGTCGCTTGGCGGGAGCAGGGCGCGTCTCAGCGTTCACGGCCAACCGTGCACCTTCGGTCATCGCCCAGAAGCCCAATCTTCCGGAACCGCCGGAGACCAAGAAAGAGGAAAAAAAGACGGATCCCGAATCCCCGCCCGCCGTTCCCAAAGGCGGGTTGCTGGGCTTCTTGAAGAAATAGCTGAACGGCAAAGGGTGCTCGCCCATGGCGAAGTTCGACAAAAAGTTAGGTGCCATTTTGACCAAGTGCGCGCTGCTCAGCGAAACGCAGAAGGACGAGCTGTTGACGGATTCGGAACGCAACAACCGCTCCCTTACCGAGGTCATCCTGGAGCGTAAGCTTTGTGATGAGCAATCCATAGTTTGCGCTATCGCAAGTGAAATGAACATTCACCCCATCAGCCTTGATAAGGTCAAGCCGAACCCCATGGCCTTGGAGAAGTTGACGGAAGAGCAATGCAGATCCTATGAGGTCTTGCCCATCTCTAAATTGGGGAAAGTGCTAACCATTGCAGTGGCCAACCCTTTCGATGTGCTGATCCTCGACGATGTCAAGATTGTCACCGGCTGCGAGGTTATTCCCGTCGTTGCAACTGACGTGGCGCTTAAGAAGGCGATCAAAGAGGTCTTCACAGAGGAGGTAGATACCGGGGAGCAAATGGACCAGTTGCTCAATGCGGATACGACGGATGACATGTCCCTTACCGAGATGAAAGAGGAGGATATGGACCTCTCCGAAGACATCAAATCGGAAGGTTCGCCGGTCGTGAAACTGGTCAATTTGCTAATCATGCAGGCCATCGAGCAGAAATGCTCCGACATCCACATTGAGCCTTTCGAGCGTAAGTTGCGCGTGCGTTACCGACTGGACGGTTCGTGCTACGAAACCGTTTCTCCACCCAAAAAACTGACTCCGGCCATCGTGTCGCGCATCAAGATCATGGCCAGCATGGACATTGCCGAGCGCCGCAAACCGCAGGACGGCAAGTTCCAGATGCGCGTAAAGGGCCGCCAAGTGGATTTCCGCGTCTCCATTTTGCCGATGGTCCACGGCGAGAAGGTGTGTATCCGCATCCTGGACTCCTCGGGACTCGCCCTTTCGTTGGAAAGCCTTGGTTTCGAGACGGCAGCCTTGGAGGATTTTAAGTGGGCCGTGCGCCAGCCTTACGGCATGTTGCTGGTTACCGGGCCTACCGGTTCAGGCAAGTCCACCACACTGTATTCCTCGGTCCGTGAGGTGTTGAATATTGAAGACAACATCACGACCGTCGAAGACCCTGTTGAATATCAGCTCGATGGCGTCAACCAAGTCCCGGTCAGCGAAAAACGCGGGCTTACGTTCGCCACTGCTCTGCGGTCCATTTTGCGTCAGGACCCCGACACGGTGATGATCGGTGAAATCCGTGACAAGGAGACGGCGGAAATCGCGATCAAAGCCGCCTTGACCGGCCACTTGGTGCTTTCCACTCTACACACCAACGACGCGCCCAGCACCATTACGCGCTTGGTGGATATGGGCATCGACCCGTTCATGGTGGCCAGCTCGGTCATTATGGTTGCAGCGCAACGCTTGTTGCGCAAACTGTGTACCGAGTGCAGGGAGAAGTTCGTGCCGCCCCGCGAGCGGTTGTTGGAAGTCGGTTGCAAAGAAGACGAAATCGGAGGTGGAAACTACCATAAGGCCAAAGGTTGCGGGCGATGCAAGAATGGGTATAAGGGGCGTTTTGCGATTCTAGAAACCATGCGTATGCGCGATGCTATTCGCAGAGTGGTCATTGGAGGCGGATCGGCGCTCGATATCCGCGGCAAAGCTCTGGAAGCCGATATGATCACGCTGCGCCGGTGCGCGCTGCTTAACGCCATTCGCGGGAAGACGACGATCGAAGAAGTGCTCACCATGACGCTGGACGAGGTCTAGTGGTTTCGCCGTGAGCTGTGTATGGTAACGCTCCATAGGCAAAAGTAGCGGGAGATACGGCATGGCCACTTCGGGAACCGAAGCTGCTGCAAAAGCCGGCACGTCTGCGGCCAAAGCGGCGGCTGTCCCAAAAAAAGGTAGCTGGAACATCAGCTTCGGCGAGACCAAGGCACGAGTCAGTGGCGAAGATCTCGCCATCTTCACGCGGCAGTTCTCGACCATGATTGGCGCGGGTATTCCCGTACTCGAATGTTTGGACATTCTGCAAGAACAAGCCGTGGATCCTGGCTTTAAGAGAGTTTGCGGCCAGATCGTAGAAGACGTCCGCGGCGGCTCCGATTTAAGCCAAGCGCTGGGCAAGCACACTCGAGTTTTTGACCGCATCTACGTGAACATGATCAAGGCCGGGGAAGCGTCCGGACAGCTCGACACCATCTTGAAACGCCTGGCTGAGTACATGGAAGCCACCGAACAGTTAAAGCGTGAAATCAAAGGGGCCATGACTTATCCGGTCGTATCGCTGGTCATGATTTTAGGCATTACGGTGTTCTTGCTCGTTTTCATCATCCCCAAGTTCCAAAACATTTTCGAGAGCTTGAAAGTGCCGCTGCCGCTGCCGACGCAGATCGTGCTGGCCCTCAGCACGGCACTGACTTCGTACTGGTATAACCTCGTCATGATCGCGGTCGGATTTTACCTACTCATCAAATGGTGGAAAGCGACGGACTCTGGAGGCTATACGTGGGACCGCATGCTGCTTAAAGCGCCCGTTTTCGGGCTGCTCATCCAGAAGATCGCGATCTCCCGGTTCTCGAAAACATTCGCCACGTTGTTGCGCTCAGGCGTTCCGATTCTTGGTGCGCTTGAAATCGTAGCCCAGACCGCAGGCAACCGCGTCGTGGAAGAAGCGGTGAACAACGCACGTGAATCCATTCGCCAGGGTGAAAACTTGGCCAAGCCCTTAGCCGATTCGCCGGTGTTTCCTCCCATGGTCGTACGCATGATTGCCATCGGGGAAAAGTCCGGCGCACTGGAACAATTGCTCGAAAAAATTTCCGAGTTTTACGATCAGCAAGTAGAAGCGATGGTCGAGTCGTTAACCTCGTTGATTGAACCTTTGATGATTGGCCTCATGGGCTTTATCGTGGGCGGCATAGTGCTCTCCGTTTTCCTGCCGATCTTCAAAATTCAAGACGCGCTACGTCGGAAATAGCCCCTGCGAGGGGCTTGTCGTATTCGCAACGGTTCACCACAAAGTACACCAAGGATGGCAAGGGTCGGGACAGGAACGATAAAGTTGTTCTTTGTGGGCTTAGTGCCTTTGCGGTGAACAGGTACTCGTATTCTCGAGTTCGAAACTCGCCCTTACTTATCAGGAGCGCTAGGTGCTTGAACCTATCGTAGAAAATCGGCAACGCACGGTTCGCGGCAATCGTACTCTTATTATCTTACGCCTGCTGCTGGCCACGGTCGCGCTAGCCATTCTGCTGCTGCAGGAAACGCGCACGACCAGACCGTCCGGCATTCAGCGCGTGTTTTCTACCGGCGGAGAAGTAACGGCACTGGCCTTCTCGCCCGACGGAAGCCACGTCTATTCTGCTAGTAGCGATGCGACCGCACGCGTCTGGAATTCCGCCACGGGGAATCCCGAAGGGGCTGCCCTAGAGGGCCATGGCGATGTCATTCGAGCGCTGTGCGTAAGCCCTGATGGGCAACATCTTGCCACAGTCAGCGATGACCAGACGTTACGGATTTTTGATTTGGCGCAAGGTCGGCTGGAAGCTACCGCAACCCAGCCGGGCGTGGGCTTGCGCACGGTGGACTGGTCGAACGACAATCAGCGGGTCTTGACGGCAGGACTGGATGGGCCGTTGCGGGTTTGGGATCACCGCGCCCAGGTGGTGCTTCAAGAAGGCGGAACGCACACTCGTTTGCTCATCTTCGCCGCCTATCGACCGGGAGATCTCGAAATAGTGGGCGTTTCACGCGACGGCTGGCTGCTGGTCATGAAGGCCGCCGACCTTTCTATCCTCACGCGCATTCATACGCCACATCGGGAAGTGCTTTGCGCGGCGATGTCGCCCGACGGCAAGCAGCTTGCGATAGGCGGTCGCTTCCTGACTTTGTGGAATCTGGAAACCCGCCAACTCACACGCATCGCGGAAGGCCATGACGGCAGCGTTACCGCCGCATCTTTTTCACGGAACAACGAGCGGTTATTAACAGGCGGCAGCGACTGCAAGCTCGCGCTTTGGACGCTCAAAGGCGAAGCCGAACCAACGTTTTTTGGAGACCACACCGAGCAAGTGTTGTCCGTTGCGCTCAGCCCAGACGGTACGCACGCGGTTTCCGGAACCCTCGACAAGATAGCGCACACCTGGGATACACGAACCGCGTTAGAAGGACCGCCCTTGATCGGCCACCGCACCACGCTGCGCTCTTCCTTTCTACATGCGAATGCGCGTTCAAAGGCCTTACACACCGAACTGCCGCTGTATCTCCGACCCGAAGGCCTCGTGGTCATCATCGTTTGCGGGCTGACCATTCTATACAGCTTGATTTTGAAGCGACCGGAGTTGTCCGTGCGGCTGGCTTATGTGCAGATATTCGTCGATGTAGGCTTGATTTCCGCGCTCGTCTATCACACCGGCGTGGTGAGCAGTCCGTTCGTAACTCTTTACCTGGTGTCCATTGCTTCGGCTGCTTTTGTACTCTCGTGGCGCGGCGCGTTTCTGGTTGCGGCCATCGCTGCGACCATATTTAGTTTGCTGACGTTAGCTTACGGATTGGGCGAAATCCCCGCCTCCTTCAGGCAAAATCTGAGCGATGCGCAAGTGCGAAAATATCTACGCATGGGCTTGCTGGATTACATACAGCTCTTGCTGCTGCCGGTTTGTGCTTTTTTCCTCGTCGCGGCGCTGGCCGGTAACTTGTCACGGCGACTGGCCGTCGCGAGGCTACTGCATCGTGAAGTGCTTGAAGGCATTGGCGAAGGCATCGTGGTCACCGATCTGGAACGCCGCGTGCTTTACCACAACCAGGAAATCGTCAAACTATTGCTCGTGAAGGGTCAGCTAGAATCCAGGCCGATCCGCGACCTGTTGGGCGACAAACTGGAAGCGGAAGCAACGCGCGTGATTCAGGAATCCACCAGCCGTCGCATCGAAATTACCCACCGACGGACGGACGGGATCATTATTCCCTTCGAGGTCCGCATGATCCCGGTGCTAGACTCCGACCAGTGCCCGCGCGGCTTGATTATCGTTCTCGACGACATCACGGCCGAAAAAAAGATGGAGGAGTTTTTCAAGCATAAGGAACGCATCGATGCCATGGGTCAGATTTCGGCAACCATTGCGCACGAAATCCGCAACCCACTGGCTTCCATTCGCGGAGCGGTCCAGGAAATCGCGCGGTCGGTTGAAATCCCAGAAAACAAGAAAGTGCTGATCGACATCGTGCTCTCCGAGTCCGATCGCCTGGACCAGATGATCACCGACTTTCTGCGCTATGCGCGTATGCGGCCCTTGAGGCTTCAGCAAGTGGACATCGTGCACTTGCTGGGCGATTTACGCGTCTTGTTGATTTCGCGTCCGGAGGCCAAGAACATCGACGTGCGTCTGGAAGAGGAGGGCGAGACCTCTTCGTTCTTGGCAGACCCCGAGCAACTGCGTCAGGTATTCCTCAACCTCGGCCTAAATGCGTTGCAAGCCATGGAAGGCTGCACGGCCTGCCGAGTGACCCTGCGGGTCAAGTCGTCCACGCTACACCGAGCGCAGGACGTTGATCCCAAGGCCGTACCAGGCCGGATGGACCGACCGGGCATTCTGGTTGAGATTGCGGATACCGGACGCGGCATACCCGCCGAAGTTCGTGCGCAAATGTTTGAACCATTTTACTCGACCAAGCCCACCGGCACCGGCCTTGGTTTGGCTATCGTGGATCGCATCGTTCAGGCGCACGAAGGCTTTGTAAGCGTCACGAGTGACTCAGAAAAGGGCACCACATTTTATGTCTGGTTACCTTCGGACCGTATGGAAATGCCCAAGGACGAGTCCACAGGTAAACCGTTGGCGGGCATTTCATGAGCACGCGCTTGGCTGCTAACACCATCGCGACCGGTACTGAGGGTCCAGACCGTAAGCCACGGATCATGGTGCTTGAAGATGAGCCGGCGATGCAACGCCTGCTGAAAATGATCCTTGAAGACGTAGGCTGCGAAGTACTCATCTTCGACGACGGCAAGCAGGTGTTGGAATGGCTCACCAAGCACGACTGCGAACTCATCATTCAAGACCTGCGTATGCCAAAAATGGACGGTCTGCTCTTTCTCAAAACCCTGCGCGAGCGTCATCCCAGCGTGCTGTCCATTGTGGTCACGGCCTTCAGTAATTGGGAAACATCGGTCGAGGCCATGCGTCTGGGCGCGTACACCTACCTGCCGAAGCCGTTTGATACCGAAGAGATGCGCCAAGTGGTTGCACGTGCGCTAGAACGCAAGCGCATCTCGATGCGAGCGGCCGGTGCCGACATCCTTCCATTTCTTGATCTCGTCGGTAATTCGAGCGTGTTGAATGCGGTTTCCCTGCTTATCAAACGCATTGCACCGACCGATTCAACGGTGCTTATCGCGGGCGAGAGCGGCACCGGCAAAGAGCTGGTGGCGCGTGCCATTCACTATTACTCGCTGCGTGCAAAAGGCCCCTTTGTGCCGGTCAATTGTGGCGCGTTTACCGAGACCCTTCTGGAATCGGAACTCTTCGGACATGTCCGAGGCGCGTTCACTCACGCGATTGCGGACCGCCGGGGACTGTTCGATGCCAGCAATACGGGCACGCTATTCCTTGACGAGATTGGCGAAATGAGCCTGCTGATGCAGGTGAAGCTGCTCCGCGTCCTCGAAACGCGCAGCTATAAGCCGGTGGGCGGGTCCCGCGAGGTGCGCTCCGATGTGCGTATCATCGCCGCCACCAACCGGCATTTGAGCCACATGGTCAGCGAAGGTTTGTTCCGTGAGGATCTCTTTCATCGGCTGAACGTGATCCCCATCGGGGTACCTGCGCTAAGGGAGCGCAAGGAAGACATCCCGCTCTTGGCGGGCCATTTCCTGGCCCGTTATGCCCAACGCGTCGACAAGCCCATCGCAGGAATCGATGAAGGCGCGCTCCGATGCCTCGTTGAATACGTCTGGCCTGGCAATGTGCGCGAACTGGAAAACACCATCGAACGCGCCGTTGCACTGTGCGATGCGACGCGCATCATGGAAGCGCACATCATGGGGCCGATGAATCCAGATCTGCCCTCAGCAACGGCGCGCAGCTTGGCCGCGCCAATGCAAAGCGCTGCGGCCTTTTCGTCCATGCCAACGGCAGGACGCGGTTGGCCTTTTGTTTCGGCACCCCGCGTCGCCTCCGCAGCCAACACGTTGCCGTTGCCGCACCCTCCGGGCCACGTTGCTCCGTTGCCACCCGAAGGAATGGATCTGGAAAGGTATCTGCTGGAACAGGAGCACGCGTACATCGTCCAGGCATTGGAGCGCACGGACTGGAATCTGACCGAGGCCGCAAAATTGCTTGGCATGACGTTCAGATCCATTCGTTACCGAGTTTCTAAATTGGGGATCGAGAAGCCGCCGCGATGAAGACCGTCTTACACCTAGCGCATGTTCTGGCTTGCGCCGCACTCCTGGCGCTCGATGCGAGTGCCGGAACCGGCGAACTCGCAGCAGAGTACGCTTGGAAGCCCAAGACCATTTATCGCTTTGAATACTTCAAGACGGTGCGCGTGGAGCGCCATGACGCGACTCAAGCAGCCGGAGAGGCTGCCGAAAAAGTTCGCAGCACGGCGTTCAGTGGCGTCCTGGTTCTTGACGTCACGACTTGCAATTCCGAAGGCACGGCCAGCGCGGAAATGCGTTTCGACAATCCGCGCATTGAAATCACTCTGCGTACCTTGGAACGTCCCGCCTTGACGGTGGAGGTCACGCCGGAGCAGGAACGCGCACGCTCTGGTCTCACCGACGCCATGGAAAAGACCCTTCGCGAATTGCGCTGGAAAGTAGACCTACGCCGAGATGGTCGACTGCGCGTAGTATCACGAGAGAAGGAAAAGCTTGCCGAAGTGCTCGAGAAAATAAATGCTGCAGGTGGCTGGAGAAAAAAATCTATCCGCGATTTGTATGCCTTTATCGAGGAGTCCTTAGGGCTTGGCGTTTCGGCGGGTCTTTCCGAGCAGGACGTTGGTTCCGTGCTGGGCGAGCTTTTGGTACGCGATGCAGCGACCGCCACCGCGCATCGAATTCGAAACAGTATAGAAGAACGCTTGAAGGACCTGCGTGCGGATACCGAAGCAGGCCTTCGCGCGATTCAAGAGATTCTGACGAGCGAATGGCCTGGGCTGGATGGACAGCGCACGCAGATACTTGCGGCGAGTTTGGCGCGCGCGCGCGACGCCAAGCTGGACCGTTGGGACAGCGAGCTTCTGTTTTGCCCCGGCCAGGTCACGGAACGCCTGCGAGATTTTGATGTCCTGCGCCCGAAGCGTGTACCGGGTACACCTAAAAAGGCACCTTACGGTCGCGTGGATTGGCCGTTTGAGCGTGAGGCGCGAGCCGTGAACGCAGCGGTCCCGCTGGTGGTCAAGCTGGACCCCAGCGAACCGGAAGTCCAAATCGAACCAGGCAAGGTGGAGAGCCGCAAAGGCCGTGCATGCTTTGATCAGGAATTGGGCGTGTTGGACGAAGCCGAAGAAGAGTTTTCGGTTGTGCTGCACTTAGGTGTAACGACACCTCGCACGAAGCTGAACTCTGAGCAAACCGTGTCCGTCGTGTATCGTCTCAAGCGGCTTGCACCGCCACTGCGTGGTGAAGAAAAAGGGCCAGAATAGCCGACGTGAGTTGGCTAGGGTCGGAGGGAACGAGTGCATGTCCTTTAACGGCGATTTGATGATCTCGATTTCCGGTGTGCGCGGCATCGTGGGCAAGAGCCTCACGCCGGAATTGGTGGCAAGACTGGGGCAAGCCTTTGGTACGTACCTGCGCGGTGGCCGTGTGGTGGTAGGCCGCGACACGCGCGTCTCGGGCGAAATGGTCAAACATGCCGTCTTGGGCGGCTTGATTTCCGCAGGCTGCCAGGTGCTGGACGTTGGCGTCGTCGCGACACCGACGGCCACTTTGATGATCGAGGAACTCAAGGCCGACGGCGGGGTCGTCATTACCGCAAGCCATAACCCGGTCGAATGGAACGCGCTTAAGTTTTTTCGAGCGGATGGCGTGTACCTCAATGCCGCCGAAGGCCGCGATTTGCTCAACATCTATTACGGCGGCGATTACGTTAAGAAACCGTGGGATGGCCTGCGGCCCGTAGAACCGGTCAGCGACGCGGAAAGTCATCACGTCGATAAAGTGCTCTCGGTTCTGGACATAGAAAAAATCAAGGCGCGACAATTCAAGGTCGCTCTGGACTGTTGCAACGGAGCGGGTGTGGGCGTGTCCCTCCGACTGCTGCGCTCGCTGGGTTGTCACGTTGCGCCCATCCATTGCACACCGGATGGGTTATTCCCACACACGCCCGAACCGAACTTTGTCAACTTGCAAGACCTCTGCCGCTTTACAAAAGACAGTAGCGCGGATATTGGCTTTGCCACAGATCCCGATGCCGACCGTATCGCCGTGGTCTCCGAACAGGGCGACTTCCTCGGCGAAGAACTGAGCTTGGCTCTTTCCGCGCAATATGCGCTGCGTAAACGCGGCATTCGAGACGGCGTCGTGGTCATCAACATATCCACCAGCCGAGTGACCGAAGACGTGGCGCACGCCGCAGGGTGCCGCGTGGTGCGCACCGCAGTGGGCGAAGTCAATGTTTCTGAAAAGATGGAGGAACTGAAGGCGGCCTTCGGCGGCGAAGGCAACGGCGGAGTGATTGATCCTTTGGTGCATTACGGGCGCGATGCCATCGTAGGCATGGGGTTGATCCTTGAGTATCTCGCCGAGGCGGGCCAGCCCACCAGTGCCTTGGCAGCTCAAATGCCCAAATGGCACATGATCAAGTCAAAAATAGATTCGGCCTCAGCTCAGAGCCGCGAGATCATCCGCCGTCTTAAGGAAAATCCGGGTCCGGCCCGCTTAAACACCGAAGATGGCCTGCGCTTGGACTGGGAAGACCGCTGGGTCCACTTGCGTGCGTCGAATACCGAACCCGTCATGCGCATCATCGCGGAGTCCCGCGTCGAAGGCGAGGCGCGAGAGCTTATTGAGCACTACACGAAGTTGGTCAAGGAAGCGGGTTGCAGTTAGCTTCGTGCACACTGCGCCGGCAAGCCACATCACGTCCGAGATGAAGCAGACAAAAATATGCGTTCGCGATCCAATGGCCGGGATCGAAATAAGACTTGAAAGACCCTGGCCACATTTCCTGGAATAGCATGTCGGAACTTGCAGCGTTTGAGATTCTGTTAGACTGCGGCACCCTGGCCGGGAATCTTTTGTCCTCTACGGAGTACCCATGATTGAACCCATAACAGACAGCGACTCAAAAGAGTCTTACGTTGATTACATTGGCAGCATTCCCTTCCTTTTGATGCACTTTGCCGCGCTAGCCGTGGTCTTCACCGGCTTCAGTTGGCCCGGTGTGTTTGTTGCGCTGGCCTTGTACTTCTTGCGCATGTTGGCCATCACCGGCGTCTACCACCGTTACTTTTCGCACCGCAGCTACAAAACCAGCCGCTGGTTCCAATTTGTACTGGCCATGTGGGGTACCTCAGCCGTGCAAAAAGGCCCGCTGTGGTGGGCTGCACACCACCGCCACCACCACCGCCATTCCGATACCGACAAGGATATCCATTCGCCTGGACTGCACGGCATTTGGTGGGCACACATTGGTTGGATTACCACCACCAAATGGAACAAGACCAATTACGACAGCATCAAGGATTTCTCCAAGTATCCCGAATTGCGTTGGCTCAATCGGCAGCACCTCGTTGCGCCCGTGCTGCTTGGATTGGCGGTCTTCGGACTGGGTATCGGCATGGAACACACCGGCACGTTGGGTCTCGCTGCAGCGCACCCCTGGCTGGCCACCACGGCCACGCAAATGCTCGTCCTTGGATTTTTTGTCAGTACCGTGGTTCTGTACCATGGGACATTTTGCATAAACTCTTTCGCGCACCTGATCGGCCGTAAACGCTACAAAACCGGCGACGACAGCAAGAACAGCCTGATTCTGGCGCTCATCACGTTGGGCGAAGGCTGGCACAACAACCACCACTACTACCCGGGCAGCGAACGGCAGGGCTTTTTCTGGTGGGAGATCGATATTACGCACTATTGCTTGAAAGCACTCTCGTGGCTGGGTTTGGTCTGGGACATCAACACGCCCGCGCCCAAGGTTCTGGCACTTGGTGCCCAAGGCAACATCCACGACGCTATGGCCATGGCTGCTCCTGCGATTCCAGGCGCGACGCTGGAAGACGCGGCAGATTGAACGCCCGCCGTCTGTTGCACGTGATAGCGCGCCCATACTTCCCAGCACTGCGCAGTTTTGGGAGTACTTGAGCTGATTCATCTCGGATACCTGTAGCGCCTGCCAGGCTTGGCCGTAAAAGGGCGTGGTCCGCGAACTTAAGTGGGCGGATCGACATTCCGAACAAACTCCATTACACGCATACAGGAGGGGGCATGGTTGCGAAGAATGGTAAGCTGGGCGTACTGGTACGCGGAGCGGGTTGGGTAGCAGGCGAACACATCAAGGCGTTCCTCAAAAACCAGCACACCGAAATCCGCCATATCGATGCACGCAGCGAAGTACGGATCGAAGGCTATTTCAAGAAGTTCGACTTCCGTTGCGATACGAGTTGCGAGCAATACGAGAAGGCCCTCGAACGCGACGACATCGACATCGTCAGCATTTGCACCACCAACTATCAGCACGCGCGTGAAGCCACATTGGCAGCCAAGGCGGGCAAGCATGTCTTCATCGAGAAGCCCATCGCGATCCATGCCAAAGAAATGGCCGAGCTCGAACATGCCATCAAGGCCCACAAGGTGAAGTCGGCCGTGGGCTTCGTCTGCCATTGGTATCCGCGGCTGATCTCCATCAAAAACCAGGTGGACAAGGGCGCTCTGGGAAAAATCTTTTACGCGCAGGCGGCGTATCTGCACGAACTCAAAGGTGCCTGGAAGACCAAGTCCGCGACCGCAGGCTCAAGTTTACTCATGGGCGGCTGCCACGCACTGGACTTGGTGCGCTGGTTCATTGGTAACGAAAAACGCATCACCGAAGTCCACGCCTACGCCAACGGGCCGTTCCGGCGCAAAGACTACGATTACCCGCCGAATGTTTTTGTTTCGCTGAAGTATGCGGACGGCACCGTGGCACAGGTGGGCAGCGTGGTCGAATGCAATATGCCCTACGCTTTTGAGCTTACGCTGCTTGGCACACGCGGCAGCGTGCGCGGCGAGAAGCTTTACAGCGAAGACTTCCCCGGCGCGAAGCAATTCCTGACCGTGCCCGGGGTGGGGCCGGATTCGAGCGATGTGGCGCATCATCCCTTCGATGCCATGCTCGATGAATTCGTGGACTGGGTCCGCGGCGGCAAACCATGCGCCAACAGCACGCTGGACGCAGTGAAAACACATGCGGTGATCTTCGCAGCGCAGGAGTCGTTCAAGACGGGAAAGCCGGTGAAGGTAAAGGCGTAAAGCCGTCGCAATAGGACTACCGTCGATACAATGCGCGCATGCTCAAATCACGAAGCTGGCGCGTGTATCTGGCACGCTGCTCGGACGCCTCGCTTTATTGCGGCATCACAAACAACCTGAAGAAGCGCATCGCGGCGCATAACGCGGGCAAAGGCGCGCGGTACACGCGCTCACGGCGGCCCGTCGAACTGGTCTGGTCGAAGAGGTACGGTACCAAGTCTCAAGCCTTGAAAGCGGAATACGCGTTCAAGGCGCTGACCAAAGCGCAGAAGTTGCAGTTGCTGAATGGCAAATCCAAAAACAGAACATGCGGCAAGAAGATCGTGCCCTGAGCAAGCGGGTCCGTGTGACGGCGGTCGAAGACAGGTTCGCGACCCAAAACACCCAGGAGAAAGGCACTCCAATGAAAATCACCATCGAAACCATCGTGAAGGCCCATTTGAAGACGGCATGTTGAAACGAAGGACGCTGCCGGAACCGTCGGCGACTAACAAAGCACTCCTGTCGCCCCACGCAAGTCCGCAACCATCAAATTGTGGTACGGGCTTCCAGTCCTACACCGAATGCAGTACAGACCTGGAGGTCTGTATCACGGTGGGCACGGACTTCTGCGAAGTGGACTCTGGGCGACTATTTTACAACTTCAAGCACCACCGTCAGATTCCGCGCACGCCAAATAAAGGAGAAGTGTTTTTCCCACAACTCCGGCCAGAGTGCGAAATGGACGCGACCCATGAGGTCCCATAGGCCACTGCCGAAAGACAATTCGACGCTGCGCGTTTTCATTCGTCGGCTCGTGTAATGGTGTTTGCTCTGCGTGTCGAAGAAACTGAAACTACGCCGAGCAAAATGACGCGTGTGAGTGGGGTCTTCCCACGAATTCAGGCTGGTGAAATGCGGGGTGATGATCTTCACGCGGGCACCGGGCTTACTCACCCGGTGGATTTCGTTCACGACCCCAACAAGATCGTTGACGTGCTCAAGCACGTGCGCGCAAACGATTTCATCAAAGCGGTTTGCTTCCAGCGGCCAGGGAAGTTTGTTCAAGTCGTGGACGATGTCCACGCCAAGCGCAGGCAGTAGATCGAGACCCACCGCACCAGGCGTTTTGTTTGACCCGCAGCCGATGTCTAGAATTTCAGGCATGGCGGGGCAGTGTGGACGGTTGCATCGAAACTGTCAAAGCAGGATTCGGTACAGACTGATTCATAAATTGTAACTATTCAGTCGTGTAGTACGTGCACTGCCCGCCGTACAGGGAGCGCCGACCACTGCTCGGCTGGGTAGGCCGCGTATTCGCCGACTTTGGTTGGACATCGGTCGGAACGCGAACCAAAAGACTATTCTTTGTAGGCTTGGTGCCTTTGTGGTGAACCGTTCCCTTTAATTCTTGAGCGCGGCGGATCGTTCCGAATACGCACTACTCGTCGCGGGCGCTTCGGCAATGTGGAAAAGACAAAAAGCCGCCGTCCGTTTTCCTTGACTCAACTTCACCGCACGCATAACATCCTCGCGCTTCCCAATAGTTGTGGGTGTCGTGTGGGCGCCCCGGTGCTCGATGCCCCTGGGAAGGTTGTCTTTTAAAACTTTACAACCGGGAAGGGAGTACGCACACGATGGCAACGCTCGCAGCCAATACGTACAATCTCAAGCTGGCCTTTACAACGTGGCTTTGCCCAGAGTGGACCGTCGCAGCAATCCTCGATGGCATGCAGAGCTACAAGTACGACGGCGTAGAATTGATCCTTGGCAAAGGCCACCTGCACGGCATCGAACTAGACACCGGTGGCGATTACTTAACTGAAGTCCGCAAGCAATTCGATGAAGCTAATCTGGCCGTGGCCTGCCTCACTACGCACATTGAACTGAGCCATTCCGACCTCCTCGAACGCAAGAAATCCGTTGAACAACTCAAGCGCGCTTTGCTGGTGGCTGAGACCCTTGGCGCGCCGTATATCAGCGTGCTAGGTGGCGAGGTGCCCAAGCATCTCGAAATCACTGGCGTGGTTGATTATGTATCTGAGTCCCTAGCTGAAGCGGCGGAACAGGCCGAGCAGATGAAGAGCCGCGCCGTGATTCTGTTGGAAAACAAGCCGTCGTTCGC
>Ga0114940_10000611_pt1 | contig 15744 bp, 12 predicted proteins | sample ColdCreekSource_FD_87195 | JGI IMG/M metagenome (GOLD analysis project Ga0114940, IMG submission 87195) | Groundwater microbial communities from Cold Creek, Nevada to study Microbial Dark Matter (Phase II) - Cold Creek Source | ecosystem: Environmental > Aquatic > Deep subsurface > Groundwater ... | reverse complement strand
TTCTGTTTCGCTCGAACAGGCCGCAACCACGCTGGTTGAACAGATGAAGGGCGTGCCCGGGATCGTCGCACCGCGAATCGTCGCAGACACGCGCCGCCCCGAATTGATCATCACCCCGCGTCAGGAGCTGGCGGCGAGCCTTGGCGTAACCACCGCATCGCTCAGCCAGACGATCCGGATCGCCACAATCGGCGATATCGATCAGAACGCGGCCAAGTTCTCGCTGTCCGATCGCCAGATCCCGATCAAGATTCGCTTGTCCGAGAGCTCGCGGCGCGATCTCTCTGTGATCGAGAACCTGCCGGTCGCGACTTCGGCGGGTGGCACGGTGCCGCTGGCGCGGGTTGCAGACATTTCATTCGGCTCGGGCCCGGTCTCGATCCGCCGCTACAATCAGGAGCGCCGCGTGTTTGTGGGCGCGGACCTCGGACCCGGCGCGGTCGAAGGAACGGTCAAGGAGGCGGTCAACAAGCTGCCGATTCTGTCGAACCTGCCTGCCGGGGTGAACAAGAAGTCGTCCGGATCGGATGAGGTGTTCGACGAACTGATCATCAGCTTCCAGATTGCGCTGCTCTCGGCCGTGCTGCTGGTCTTCGCGGTGCTGGTGCTGCTCTATCACCGCTTCGTCTCGCCATTGGTCAACATGGGCTCGCTGTTCCTTGCCCCGCTGGGCGGACTGATCGCCCTGTTTGTCGCTGGGCAGCCCGTGACCATGCCGGTGTTCATCGGCATCCTGATGCTGTTCGGGATTGTCGCGAAGAACTCGATCCTGCTGATCGACTTTGCGATCGAGGAAATGGGCAACGGCGTGCCTAAGTACGAAGCGATCGTCGATGCCGGGCACAAGCGTGCCCAGCCGATCGTGATGACCACCGTGGCGATGACCGCCGGGATGATCCCGACCGCGCTTTCGCTTGGCGGGGATTCGGCCTGGCGCCAGCCGATGGGCACCGTGGTGATCGGCGGGTTGATCCTTTCGACACTGCTCACGCTGGTGATCGTGCCGGCGGGCTTCAGTCTGGCGGATGGCCTCGAGAAGCGCATTGGCCCGATCCTGCGCCGTGCGTTCCTCAGCTATGATCCCGCTGAGGTGAAGGCCAGCCGGGCAGCCGCAGATGATGCAAGGGCCCAGCCTGCAGAGTGAGCGCCCGGTGAACCGAGCGCTTTGGCGGCGGCAGACGATGGATGTATCGCCGGATCGCGCGCGCCGGATGCGCTGGTTCGCCACCGGGTTGCTCGCGGGTATGGCAGTGCTGTATTTCGCCGCGCGGCAGTTCCAGCACCTGCATCCGGCGATGGGCTATGTGCTCGCCTTTGCCGAGGCCGGGATGGTTGGCGGCATGGCGGACTGGTTCGCGGTGACCGCGCTGTTCCGTCACCCGCTCGGGCTGCCGATCCCGCACACCGCGATCATTCCCGAGAACAAGGACCGCATCGCCGACACCATGGCAGTGTTCCTGCGCGAGAATTTCCTCACGCCCCAGGTGGTCGCGCGGCGCATGGCGGGGATGAACCTCGCGGCGGCGGCAGGTTCGTGGCTCGCTGCGCCGGACGCGGAACGCGGTCCGCGGCTGCGCGCCGGGGCGGCGGAACTGCTCGCCGAAGTGCTCGAATCGCTCGATCCAGAACGGCTTGGCAACCAGGTCCGCGGTGGGCTGGTGCGGCAGCTGAACAAGCTCGAGATCGCGCCGCTGCTTGGTCAGCTGGTCGAGACCGCGATTGCCGACCGCCGCCACTTGCCGGTGATCGATTCGCTGGTGCGCTGGGCCGGGCTGACCATCGAAGACAACGAGGAGATGGTCCGCGAGCTGATTTCCAAGCGCGCCAATGCCGTGCTGCGCTGGACCGGGCTGGATGAGAAGCTCGGCTCTTCGGTGCTCGACGGGCTCTACAAATTGCTGGCCGAAGTGATCGTTGATCCCGACCATCCGCTGCGGGCAAAGATCGAGGAAGGCCTCGCCAAGCTGGCGCATGACCTGCGCTACGATCCCGAAATGCGCGAGCGGGTCGAGCGGCTCAAGGACGAGGTGCTCGCCAATCCCGCTGTCGCCGCCTGGTGGCAGGGGGTGTGGGAGCGTTTCCGCACAGGCATGCTCAAGCGGCTGCGCGAGCCCGGCGGCGCGCTTGGCGGTCAGTTCACCGATGCACTCGCCGAGCTTGGCGCGCATCTGCGCGACGATCCGGGGCTGCAGGCCCAGATCAACCGCTTCGCGCGGCGCTCGCTGGTCGGGGTCTCCAGCCGCTATGGCGACCAGATCGTCCGGCTGGTCTCCGAGACCGTCAAGCGCTGGGACGCCAAAACCGTCACCGGCCGGATCGAAGGCGCGGTCGGCCGTGATTTGCAGTTCATCCGGATCAACGGCACCTTGGTCGGCGGACTGGTCGGCGTAGTGATCCACGCGGTGGATACACTGCTGTGAAAGCACCGGTGCTGACGACCGCGCGGTTCGAGCTGTGGCAGCCGCAAGCGGACGACCTCTCCGACCTGTTCGAGCTGACCCGCGCCGAAGAGACCCGCCGCTTTCTCGGCGGCTTTGCTCCGAGCGAGAGCGACGCCTTTGCCCGCCTGCTCCGCAACGCCGGTTCGTGGGCGCTGTGGGGTTACGGCACCTTCATGGTCCGCGCCAAAGGCGAGGCGCGGATCATCGCCAACTGCGGCGTGTTCCGCAGCCACCGCGGCTTCGGTGCAGAGCAAGGCATGGACAATGTCCCCGAAGCGGGCTGGATCGTCCACCACGACTGGTGGGGCAAGGGCGTGGCGAGCGAAGTAATGGCCGGCGCGCTGGAATGGTTTGATGCCACACACGGCCAGCAACGCGTCGCCTGCATGATCGAGGAAGGCCACGCCGCCTCTGACACGATCGCCCGAAAGCTTGGCTTCGTACCTTACGGACGACAGGAATCGGAAAACGGCACAGCGATCGTGCTTTACGCGCGCGGTGCGCTCTAGCCCCCCGTCGCTAGGCTTACTGCGCCATCATCCAATATATGCGGCTGACGAAATAGCTTCTCACCGGGATTCCGGCATGATCGAGCGCAGGCCGGAAGCGGGCGCGTTTGGTCAGCAACCGGCAACTTCGGTCAGCGAATTCGTCAGGATTTGTTCGAGCTTGCACATGGCATCCGCCCACTGATCCATCCGCCTGCACGTCGAGGCGGAACTGGACCACCCCGCTGGCACCCCGTACAAGCGCTGTCTGCGGATAGTCAGCTGAATCCAGCCATGTACCCGGCACGGTAACCGGCTCCGGCCGACGGCCAAGCGAAGCTTGTTGCACCGGATCATAGCCCCAGTACTTGATGAGATCGTCGTTGCAGGTGCGCAGTGCACGCATCGGGCCATCCATCGGACCCAGCTCTAGACGCCACACCTTGCTTCCCAGTGTGACGGTCAATGTGCGTACTGCGCGTTCCTGTTCAGGTGTAACGGCCACTGCGATATCCTGAGCGTCGCCGGCTCGGTCGAGCAAGTCTAACACGCCAAATTTGAGCATCGCCAGTGCCCCGGCCTTTCCTGCGATGGCAGTTACTTGTCGGAAATTTTCATCTGGGCCGAAACCCACCTTCACGTTCTGCTGGAGCTCTGTGGAACGGAGCGGCTTCCCGAATAGGTCGAGATAGAACCAGTCTCCCGGGGAGAAGCGGCTAAAACGCGCGATTAGTCGCTCCTTCTCCGGCCCGAAACTGGCGATGAGATGGCAAGCGTCGACATCGTAATTGATCTCCCACTTGCCTTGGAGCGGGAGTGGGATCGGTTCGCGTGGTTTGGCGATAGCTGGGGCGGCGGCCAAGCTTGCCGCGACCAGAGCATGAACAATTGCGGCGAAGCGCGCCATCTGCGGCCTTCTCTAACCAATATCGTCAGGGTAGCACGCCGAACACACTACGCAACATCCTGCATCAAAACGAAAAGGACCCCGCCGCAGCGGAGCCCTTCGCATCTGTCAGAATGTCGCGCTTACAGCTTGCCGGTCAGCTCCGGCACTGCTGCGAACAGGTCTGCGACGAGGCCGATGTCGGCGACCTGGAAGATCGGCGCGTCTTCGTCCTTGTTGATCGCGATGATGGTCTTGGAGTCCTTCATCCCTGCAAGGTGCTGGATCGCGCCCGAGATGCCGACCGCGATGTAGACTTCGGGGGCGACGATCTTGCCGGTCTGCCCGACCTGGTAGTCGTTCGGGACATAGCCCGCGTCAACCGCCGCGCGGCTTGCGCCTACGCCCGCATTGAGCTTGTCGGCGAGCGGGAAGATCGTTGCCTTGAAGGTCTCCGCATCCTTCAGCGCGCGGCCGCCGGAGACGATGATCTTGGCGCTGGTCAGTTCGGGGCGTTCACTCTTAGCGATTTCCGAGCCGACGAAGCTGCTGGTCCCGGCGTCACCGGTGCTGGCAACCGCCTCGACCGTGCCGGAGCCGCCGCTGGTCGCCGCCTTGGCAAAGGCAGTGCCGCGCACAGTGATCACCAGCTTGGCGTCCGAGCTCTCGACCGTGGCGATCGCGTTGCCGGCATAGATCGGGCGGGTGAAGGTCTTGGGACCTTCGACCGAAAGGATGTCCGAAATCTGCATCACGTCGAGCAGCGCGGCAACGCGCGGGGCGACGTTCTTGCCGGTGGTGGTGGCGGGAACGACGAAGGCGTCGTGGCTGGCCATCAGCCCGGCCACCAGCGGCGCGACGTTCTCGGCGAGCGCATTGGCATAGGCCGCGTCGTCAGCAAGGTGGACCTTGCCCACGCCCGCGATCTTGGCGGCTTCGGCGGCGACCCCGGCACAGCCCGCACCCGCAACCAGCAAATGGACTTCACCGAGCTGCGAAGCGGCCGTCACGGCGGCGAGGGTAGCGTCCTTGACGCTGGCGTTGTCGTGTTCGACCCAAACGAGTGTCTTAGCCATTACGCGACTCCCATTTCCTTGAGCTTGGCGACGAGGGCATCCACGTCGGCCACCTTGATCCCGGCGCTGCGCACCGGCGGTTCGCTGACCTTGAGGGTCTTGAGGCGCGGGGCGATGTCGACGCCGAAGTCAGCCGGGGCCTTGATCGCCATTGGCTTGCTCTTGGCCTTCATGATGTTGGGCAGCGAGGCGTAACGCGGCTCGTTGAGGCGCAGGTCGGTGGTGACCACGGCGGGCAGCGCCAGCTTGACCGTTTCAAGCCCGCCATCGACTTCGCGCTTCACCACGACCGAATCGCCTTCGACCGCGACTTCGTTGGCGAAGGTGCCTTGCGGACGGCCGAGCAGCGCGGCGACCATCTGGCCGACCTGGTTCGAATCGTCGTCGATCGCCTGCTTGCCGGTGATGATCAGCCCGGGAGCCTCCTCGTCGGCGACGCCCTTGATCAGCTTGGCAACCGCCAGCGGCTCAACCTCGACGCCGTCGTCAACCTGCACCAGCACGGCGCGGTCCGCGCCCATGGCGAGCGCGGTACGCAGCGTTTCCTGCGCCTTGGCCGGACCGATCGAAACCGCGATAATCTCAGTCACCACGCCCTTTTCCTTGAGGCGAATGGCTTCTTCGACCGCGATCTCGTCGAACGGATTCATGCTCATCTTGACGTTGGCAAGATCGACGCCGGAGCCGTCGGACTTGACCCGCGGCTTCACGTTGTAGTCGATCACGCGCTTTACGCAGACCAGGGCTTTCATGCTGTCAGCCTTTCCCAATCAATGACGCTGCTGCGCCTAGTTTACGTTTACGGAAACGTCAACCCTGTGGCTTCCGACAGTCTCACGCGACCTTGCGGACTTCCGCCACAATCTTCTTGGCCGCATCGCCCAGGTCGTTGGCGGCGACGATCGGCAGGCCCGAATTGGCGAGGATGTCCTTGCCCTGCTGCACGTTGGTGCCTTCAAGGCGAACCACCAGCGGAACCGAAAGGTTCACTTCCTTGGCCGCCGCGACGATCCCGTCAGCGATGATGTCGCACTTCATGATCCCGCCGAAGATGTTGACGAGGATGCCCTTCACGGCCGGATCCTTGAGAATGATCTTGAATGCTGCAGTGACCTTTTCCTTCGAAGCGCCGCCACCGACGTCGAGGAAGTTGGCGGGGAATTCGCCGTTCAGCTTGATGATGTCCATCGTCGCCATGGCAAGGCCCGCGCCGTTGACCATGCAGCCGATATTGCCGTCGAGCTTGATGTAGGCGAGATCGTATTCGCTGGCTTCGACCTCGGCCGGGTCTTCCTCGGTCAGGTCGCGCAGCGCGGCGAGGTCCTTGTGACGGAACATCGCGTTGCCATCGAACGAGACCTTGGCGTCGAGTACCAGCAGCTTGTCGCCATCAGGGCTCGGGCAGACCGCGAGCGGGTTGATCTCGATCTGCTCGGCGTCGGTGCCGAGGAACGCGGCGTAGAGCCCGCCGAGTACGGTTGCGGCCTGCTTGGCGAGGTCGCCGGTCAAGCCCAATGCCTTGGCAACGGCGCGACCGTGGTGCGGCTGCAAACCGGTGGCGGGATCGATGGTGACGGTGTGGATCTTCTCAGGCGTGTCGTGCGCGACATCCTCAATGTTCATCCCGCCTTCGGTCGAGGCGACCACGGCGATCCGGCTGGTGGCGCGATCGACCAGCAGCGCGAGGTAGAATTCCTTGCCGATGTCGACCCCGTCGGTGATGTAGAGGCGGTTGACCTGCTTGCCCGCTTCGCCGGTCTGGATCGTCACCAGCGTGTTGCCGAGCATCTCACGGGCGTGGGCTTCGACTTCCTCGAGCGACTTGGCCAGCCGCACGCCGCCCTTGGCATCGGCGCCCAGTTCCTTGAACTTGCCCTTGCCGCGTCCGCCAGCGTGGATCTGCGCCTTCACCACCCAGAGCGGTCCGGGGAGCTGCTTCGCCGCAGCGACTGCCTCTTCAACCGAGAGAGCAGCAATGCCCTTGGGTACCGCGACACCGAATTTCGCGAGCAGTTCCTTGGCCTGGTATTCGTGGATGTTCATCTGCACGTTCCTGCTGTTGAGGCCCGGAGGGAGATTGGCACCGGGGACCGGAATGACCCGTGGCCCTAAGCACAGGCGCGGCGGCTTGCAAAGGGGTTTGCCTGAAAGCTTTGGTTGGTATCGCGGCAGCAGGGCTTGCCCCCGGCGGGATTCGCATGACACAGCAGAACCGTGATCGATCGCGCGCGCCTTGAAGGTATCGTCCGCGAAGCCGGGCGTATGGCGCTGGCGCGCTGGCCCGGCGGTGGCCACGCGCCCAATGTCTGGGAAAAGAGCCCGGGCAACTTCGTCAGTGAAGCCGACATGGCGGTCGATGGCTTCCTCAAGCGCGAACTGGGGCGTTTGTTGCCTTCGGCCGGGTGGCTTTCCGAAGAAACGCTCGATGCGCCTGAGCGGTTGGGTGAAGACGGCATGGGGGCAGGACTGCTCTGGCTGGTCGATCCGATCGACGGGACCCGCGATTTCGTGCGCGGCCGCGATGGCTGGGCGATCTCGGTCGCGCTGGTCAACGCGGGGCGTCCTTTGCTCGGGATCCTCGATGCCCCGGCGCGCGGTGATTTCTGGTCAGCCGAGGCCGGACAAGGCGCATGGCGCAACGGCGTACGACTCGCCGCGAGCACGCGCAACGATCTGGCCGGCGCGCGCGTCCCGGCGCACGAGCTGCCGCGGATTGATGCCGATCTGGTCAAGGTCGAACAGCCCAATTCGATCGCGCTCAGGATCGCCAAGGTCGCAGCGGATGAGGCCGATCTCGTCGCGACGCTGCGCTGGGGTTATGAGTGGGACATTGGCGCCGCAGCGCTGATTGCGCGCGAAGCGGGGGCGGCGGTGACCGATGCGTTCGGGGGGCCGCTCAACTACAACAAGCGCGATCCGCGCGCCTTCGGTCTGCTGGTCTCCGCCCCGGGCATCCACGCCGAGGCGGTCGAACGGCTGGCGGACCGGGCGAAGGAACTGGCGGCGCAATAAGGGTTCACACAAAGACACGAAGATGTCGGGCTGCGCCGCAAACGGAACATCTTTGTGTCTTCAGGTGAATCAAAAAGGGCCCGCCGACCGGCGAGCCCTTTCGAATCTTCAAAGATGAGTCGATCAGCCGGCAGCACGCGCCGCAGCGACATCTTCCTGCGTGATCGGCACGATCTTGATTTCGACCCGGCGGTTGGCGGGTTCATTCACCCCGTCACCCGTCGCGATCTTGAGTTGGGTCTCACCGAAGCCCTGCCAGCGGACGCGGGCTGAGGAGACGCCGCGGCTGGTCAGGTAATTGGTGACCGCGCGGGCGCGCTCTTCCGAGAGGCGCTGGTTCGACGCGGTCGAACCGACCGTGTCGGTGTGGCCGTACACGTCGATCAGGCTGTTGGGATATTGCACCAACGAAGCAGCAACGCGGTCAAGCGTGGCCTGGAAGGTCGGCGAGATCGAATAGCTGCCGGTGGCGAAAGTCACGCCATCGGGCAGATTGACGAGGATCGCCGAACCGCCATCGGTTTCGGATACGTCGACGCCCGAACCGGCGGTCTGTTCCTTCAGTTCCTTGATCTGCTGGTCCATCTGGTAACCAACCGCTGCGCCAGCGACACCACCGACGCCTGCGCCGATGATCCGGCCAGTCTTGCCGCCGATCAGCCCGCCGAGCAGGCCGCCCGCTAGCACGCCGCCGACTCCGCCAATGGCGGTGCGCGAGATGACGCGGTTGCCCGTATTGGGATCAGTGACGCAGCCCGATACGGTGATCAGCGCGCCAACGGCGAAGCTCGATATGAGCAGGCGACTTTTATGCATAGGATGATCCCCTTCCTTGGGTTTCCGGATATTATCACACCATTGGGTCGCCCAATATGAATGGGCGGTGGATTGCGCATTTGTCAACGCGTTAGGTCTGAGAAGGTTCCGACGCCGATACCTGTGAATTTCACATTGGCGGCTTTTCTGCTAGCGCTGCGCCGGTGACACCTTTTCCCTGGTCCGACGTCCTCATCATCGCGGGATTGATCCTGCTCAATGGCCTGTTCTCCATGTCGGAGCTGGCGATCGTCTCGGCGCGCACCGCACGGCTGAAGCTGGCGGCGGAGCGCGGCAGCAAGGGCGCGCAGACGGCGATGGCGATGGCGGCGGATCCCGGGCGGTTCCTCTCCAGCGTGCAGATCGGGATCACGCTCGTGGGGATCATCGCCGGTGCCTATTCGGGCTCAAGCCTGGGCGGGCCGACCGGCGAGCGGCTCGCTGCGCTGGGCGTGCCAGCGGACTGGGCGCCCGAGGCCGGGTTTGCGATCGTGATCGTGCTGACTACCTATTTCAGCCTGGTGGTGGGCGAACTGGTGCCCAAGCAGCTCGCGCTGCGCGCGGCGGAAAAGATCGCAATCACCGCCGCCATGCCGATGGCCGTGGTCGCGCGGATCACGGCGCCGTTTGTCTGGCTGCTCGACAACAGCTCCAACCTGCTGCTGCGGCTTACGGGCGTGCGCCATGGCGGCGAGGCGGCGGTGACTGCGGAGGAACTCCACATGATCTTCGCCGAGGCGACCCGCTCTGGCGTGATCGAGGAAGACGAGCGCCAGATCATGACCGGGATCATGCGGCTGGCCGAACGCCCGGTGCGCGAACTGATGACCCCGCGGACCGAGCTCGACACGATCGACCGCAAGGCCAGCGAGGACGAGGTCCGCGCGGCGATGAAGGATTCGCCGCACTCGCTACTGCCGGTCACCGATGGCTCGCCTGACAATGTAGTCGGCGTGGTCAAGGTCCGCGATGTTCAGGCAGCACTGCTCAACGGCAAGCGGTTGCAACTGGCGCGGCTGATGAAGAAGGCGGAGATCATCCCCGACCAGCTTGACGCGATGGACGCGCTGCGGCTGCTCCAGCAGTCCGACGTGTCGATGGCGATGGTGCATGACGAATACGGCCATCTTGAAGGAGTGGTCACCCCGGCTGACCTGTTGATGGCGATTGTCGGCAACTTCGTCAGCCACCAGGACGCGGGCGACGAACCGATGGTGACCGAGCGTGAGGATGGCTCGCTGTTGGTCGCAGGCGCGCTCCCGGCCGACGCCATGGCCGACCGGCTCGGGATCGATCTGCCCGATGACCGCGACTTCGCGACCGTCGCGGGCTATGTGTTGTCGGTGCTCAAGCACCTCCCGCAGGAGGGCGAGCACTTTATCGAACAGGGCTGGCGCTTCGAGGTCATCGACATGGATGGCCGCAAGATCGACAAGCTGCTGGTCAGCGAGTCGCGGCGGGTTGAGGCTGAGGCGGAGTAGGAAGGGGTTCGCGCAAAGGCGCAAAGAGAAGGAAGGCGCTAAGATTTTGCTCGCGCCGCAGGCCCCTTCTCCCACAACTCACTATTGAGGAGCATCGAAAAGCCTGAATGTGCTGCGGCTGCGCCGCAAAGGCATTTATTCCTTCGCGCCCTCCTTCTCTTTGCGCCTTTGCGCGAACCAAAAAGGGCCCGCCTTTCGGCGAGCCCTTTTGAGCACCAGCGCAATCCAAGCCTTAGCCCGGGATGACTGCCTGCGCTTCGCGGCCGTCGCCTTGCGGGGCGGCGATGATGTCGCGGGTTACGTCGCCCTTGGCAACGGTGTTGGTTGCGGGATCGCCGACGGTCGAGCGGATCCCGGGGGCCGAGGTGCCGGCGCGGCCGATCGTGGTGCGTTCCACTTCCGAGCGGGCAGCCGGACCGCCAAACAGTGCGTCGAGCGTCTGCTGCTGGCTGGTGCCATCGGCGGGACGCGGCGCGCCGGGGGCGGGCGGGGTCAGCCCGAAATCAGGCGGAACCACCAACGGCGCCTGGCGCTGCACGGCGAATTCGTCAGGACGGTCACGCCCCATGATGCCGCCGCTGCTGCATCCGGCGAGGAGCGTCGCGGCGCCAGCTACGGCGAGAATGGCAGAAATCTTACGCATGAATCAGCTCTCCGTCGCGGGACTGCCCGCATCGTTGTCGCCCGCCTTCTCGCGTGAAAGGAAGGATCGGGCAAGGATTAACAGCACGCCGATCGTGATCGCCGCGTCGGCCAGGTTGAAGATCAGGAACGGCCGGAACGTGCCAAAGTGCAGGTCGGCATAGTCGACCACATAGCCATAGGCGGCGCGGTCCCAGATGTTGCCCAGCGCCCCGCCGAGCACCAGGCCCAGCGGCAGGATGTCGGCGCGCTTGCTCTCGCGCAGCAACCAGACGGTGACGGTGATCGCGATTGCCCCGGTCAGCGCCACCAGTCCCCAGCGCATCGCGTCCGAATCCGCGCGCAGCAGGCCCAGCGAGACGCCGTAGTTCTCGGTCCAGCGCAGGTCGAACACCGGCAGCAGGTCGATCACGCCCACCTCGCGCAAGTTCAGCGGGCCGATCATCAGCCACTTGATGAACCGGTCGAGACCGAAGATCACAGCTGCGAGGGTCAGGCCAAGGGTGCGGGCGGGGGTAAGGGTCATGCCGCGCCGTCCATGCCGCTGACAACCTGATCGCACCGTGAACAGAGGTCGCCGTCTTCCTCGACCTCGGGCAGATGCCGCCAGCAGCGGCCACACTTGTGGTGGGTGGTTCTCTCGATGGTGATCGCATCATCATCGGTGAGTGTGACCGTCGACGAGATGAATAGTTCGGAGAGCTTCCCGGGCGTCGTGCCTTCAGCGGCTTGAGCCGGAATCCGGACCTGCGCCTCAAGTCCCGAGCCGATTACCTTTTCGCGCCGCAAAGGTTCGATCGCCTCGAGCACCTGACTTCGCAGATCGCGCAATGCACGCCATTGCATGCCAAGGTCGTCGTCGGCCCAGCGGCCGATCTCGGGCCATTCGAGGAGATGGACCGAGCCGGCCTCGGGGTGACGAGTCTTCCACACCTCTTCCGCTGTGAAGACAAGCACTGGGGCGGTCCAGCGCACCAATGCGTTGAACAGGATGTCGAGGACCGAGCGACAGGACCGCCGCTCGTGCGATTGCGGATCGTCGCAATAGAGGCAGTCCTTGCGGATATCGAAGTAGAAGGCTGACAGGTCCTCGTTGCAGAAGTCGGTTAGCGCGCGGACATAGGTGTTGAAGTCGAACTCCTCCACCGCCTTGCGCAGCTTGCGATCGAGGTAGTCGAGCTCGCTCAGCACATAGCGCTCAAGCGGCGGCAGGTTGGCCTCCTGCCGCTCCGCTTCGCCGAACCCGTCGAGCGCGCCGAGCAGGTAGCGGAAGGTGTTGCGCAGCTTGCGGTACTGGTCTGACACGCCTTTGAGGATCTCGTCGCCGATCCGGTGGTCCTCGGTGAAGTCGACCGAGAGCGCCCACAGCCGGATGATGTCCGCGCCGTAGGTTTCCATCACCTTGATCGGGTCGATCGTGTTGCCGAGGCTCTTGGACATTTTCATGCCCTTCGAATCCATCGTGAAGCCGTGGGTCAGGATCCGGTCGTATGGCGCGCGGCCGCGGGTGGCGCAGCTTTCCAGCAATGACGACTGGAACCAGCCGCGATGCTGGTCGCTGCCTTCGACATAGATGTCGGCCGGCCATGAGAGGTCGGGCCAGCGCCCGCTGTCGAGCACATAGGCATGGCTGGTGCCCGAATCGAACCACACGTCGAGAATGTCGGGCACGGCCTCCCACTCGTCATGGTCGTAACCATCACCGAGGAAGCTGTGCGCGGTGTCCGGGGTCCAGGCGTCGATGCCCTGCTCGCGCACTGCCGCGACGATGCGGGCGTTGACCGCTTCGTCGACCAGATATTCGCCCGATTTGCGATTGACGAACAGCGTGATCGGCACCCCCCAGGCGCGCTGGCGGCTGAGCACCCAGTCGGGCCGTCCCGCGACCATCGAACCGATCCGGTTGCGGCCCTTGTCGGGGGTGAACTGGACGCGTTCGATTTCGGCCATGGCGATCTGGCGCAAGGTCAGGCCCCCTCCGTCAGCCGTTCCGGCTGCCGCCTCCCCCAGAGGGGGAGACTCCGCGCCACCCGAGACTCCCCCCTTGGGGGAGGTGGCGGCGAAGCCGCCGGAGGGGGCAATCGGCTTGTCCATCGGCACGAACCATTGCGGCGTGCAGCGGTAGATCACCTTGGCCTTGGAGCGCCACGAGTGCGGGTAGCTATGCTTGTAGTCCGCGCTTGCCGCCAGCAGGCAGCCACTCTCGCGCAGGTCCGAACAGATCGGCCCATCGGGGGCGTTGAACTTGGGGTTGATAACCGAGCCCTGGCCGCCGAGCCAGCCCCAGTCCTCACGGTACTTGCCATCGCCTTCGACCGCGAACTTGGGGCCGAGCCCATGCGCCTTGCACAGCTCGAAATCGTCCTCGCCGTGATCGGGCGACATATGCACGAGGCCGGTTCCGCTGTCGGTGGTGACGAAGTCGCCGGGGAGCATCGGGCGCGGTTCGGCAAAGAACCCGCCGAGGTGGTGCATCGGGTGGCGAGCGATGGTGCCAGCGAGTTTGGAGCCTTTGATGCGCCGAACTTCCGTCCAATCAGTCGTGCCGCCAAAATGTGGGGCGGTCCGAGGTGCGACATCGGCGATCAGCTGTTCAGCCACCAAATAGTGGCCAGCCGTCCGCCATTCGGCGTTTGCTATTTCCTCAGGCAACTTCTGCCCGTCGGTCACGCTAACGCGATAGAGTACGTATTCAACCTCAGGCCCAAAGGCCAAGGCTTGGTTCACCGGGATCGTCCAAGGCGTCGTCGTCCAGATCACCGCATGCGCGCCAACCAGCTCCGCGATCGGGCTTTCGACAATCTCGAACGCCACGTCGATCTGGGTCGAGGTGATATCCTCGTACTCGACCTCGGCCTCTGCCAAGGCGGTCTTTTCGACCGGCGACCACATCACCGGCTTGGCCCCGCGATAGAGGTTGCCGCTGGTGGCGAATTTCAGCAGCTCTTCGACGATCGTCGCTTCGCTTTCGGGCTGCATGGTCAGGTAGGGATTGTCCCAATCGGCCATCACGCCGAGGCGCTTCAATTGCCCGCGCTGGGCATCGACCCAGTGCTGGGCATAGGCGCGGCATTCGGCCCGGAATTCGAGGAGGGGAACCTGATCCTTGTCGAGCTTCTTCTTGCGGTACTGCTCCTCAACCTTCCATTCGATCGGCAGGCCGTGGCAATCCCAGCCCGGCACGTAAGGCGCGTTCTTGCCCAGCAGGTTCTGCGTGCGGCAGACCATGTCCTTGATCGTGTGGTTCAGCGCGTGGCCGATGTGCATGTCGCCGTTCGCATAGGGCGGGCCGTCATGGTACATGAAGGTCGGCCGCCCGCGCCGCGCATCGCGCAGCTGCTCGTACAGCTTCTCCGCTTCCCAGCGCGCGGCGATGCCCGGCTCCTTCTGGGGGAGCCCGGCCTTCATGGGGAAATCCGTCTTCGGCAGGAAGACGGTGTCTCTATAATCGCGCTTGCTATCGGTCATGACGCGCGGGCCTTAGCGGGAGCGCGAGGGCAGTGCAATTTCTGGTTCACGCAGTGGCGCAAGGCCGCTGACGAAAGAGATGTTCACACGAAGACACGAAGGCACGAAGAGTTCTTGTCTGCGGCAAAGCCGCCTTGATCTTGCGAGGATCGGATAAACCAGAACCCATCGAAGAGGCTGAAGGCCTGCGGCGCTGCACGGCCCCTTTGTGCCTTCGTGTCTTCGTGTGAGAAATTCTTTCTTCTCAGCGCTACTCCCGCGCTTTGCGCCGCCGTTCCATCGCGGCCTCGAAGCGTTCTTCCTGCACCGGGTTGCGCTTGCGATAGGCGGGGCGCGCCGCGGGGCCGACGGCGTAGATGTCATCGACCCACAGGTAGCCGTTGAACCCGGCGGGAACCTTGCGGACCTGTTCGGGCAGGTCGAGACCCAGCGCGGCGGCATCGCCGTATGGACCGGTCAGCACCACCTTCGCGCCGACCGCCGCCATCCGCGCGATCAGGCGGTTGGGCCAGCCGGCGAAGGCCCATTGCCGGTTGAGCGGGATCATGATCGTTCCGCCCTTGCACACGCCCGGGGTCAGGCCGAACCAGCCCTGCCAGGCATAGGCCGTGGTGCAGGCCTTGGCATCGTCTTTGGTGAAGGCCCAGGCCTTGGGGAAATGCGTGCGGATGCGCGCGATCGGCGCGGGATCGCCGTAGAACCCGTCGCCAATGCTCTCGACATTGCGGCCAGCGGCCTTGAGCGCGGCGGCCAGCGCATCGGCCTCGGCGGCGTCCTTGCTCTTGAAGTTGTAGAGCAGCGGCTTCTCGGGGAGCACTTGCAGCACTTCCTCAAGGCTGGGGATCAGCCCCACGCCCTTGCCGCGCAAGGGGAAGGTCTTGCCGCCGTCCGCGGTGTAGCCATAGCCTGCGTCGAGCGCCTTGAGCTCGGCCATGGTGTGCTCTCGCGTGTCGCCCGTGCCATTGGTGCGGCAATCGAGCGTCCAGTCATGGAACACCGCGATCCGCCCGTCCTTGGTCGGCGCGATGTCCAGTTCGATCATCTGCGCACCGTTGCTGCTGGCGGCGAGCATCGAGGGCACCGTATTCTCGATGTAATCGTGGATCGGCGGCTCGATCCGGGTGGCGGTGCAGGTCTCGTTGGCCAGTCCTGCATGGCTGAACTGCTGATGGACTCCCCGATGCGCCACCAGCTTGAGGTAGCCGCGCGGGCCCGGCGCGATCCAGCTGGCATTGACGAAGGTGAGGACCAGGAAAGCCAACGCAAGGATAAAGCCCAGCGGGCGCAGCAGTTTCTTCATATGGTGTGTTTCCCCGAAGTTACCGCTGCTTAGCTGAGTGAGGCGGCAGGGGCAATTTGGTTCACACGAAGACACGAAGATGTCGCGGGTGGCGCCGCAGGCAGTTTCTTCCTGGCAGCTTGCGGCAATGGTGA
>Ga0114940_10000610_pt1 | contig 15749 bp, 14 predicted proteins | sample ColdCreekSource_FD_87195 | JGI IMG/M metagenome (GOLD analysis project Ga0114940, IMG submission 87195) | Groundwater microbial communities from Cold Creek, Nevada to study Microbial Dark Matter (Phase II) - Cold Creek Source | ecosystem: Environmental > Aquatic > Deep subsurface > Groundwater ... | reverse complement strand
GGACATTACCGACAGCGTTACCATTAGCATCCGCAGCAAATAGGTCGATTTTTACATCTGCAATCCTTGCATCAGCGGCTTCAATACGGTCAGTGTCAGGGGCATTAGTGTCGTTGTAGACCGTACCTGAAATTTTGTGGAGGACAGGAGGAGTAACTTCTTCTAAGAAGTCGTTACCAAGGGAATCCTCGCCAGCAAGGGTAACTTTAATCTCATCAAGATTGCCACCATCCTTATCTGCTACCGACCTAAAACCATTAGGTTGAGTTTCTTTGACTACATAGGCACGATCACCCAAGCCAGTGAATGCATAGGAACCATCAGCACTAGTCGTTGCAGTGGTAATGACATTACCGACAGCGTTACCATTAGCATCCGCAGCAAATAGTTCGACTTTCACCCCCGCAATCCGTGCATCAGCAGCTTCAATAGCATTACTACTAGGGGCATTAGTGTCGTTGTAGACCGTACCTGAGATTCTATGACGAATTTCTTCTAAGAAGTCGTTACCAAGGGAATCAGCACCAGCAAGGGTGACTTGAATCTCGTCGGGATTACCACCATCTTTATCTGTTACCGACCTAAAACCATTAGGTTGAGTTTCTCTGACTACATAGCTAGCATCACCCAAGCCAGCGAATTCATAGGAGCCATTAGTACCAGTAGTTGCAGTGTCAATAGCAGCGCCAACAGCATTACCATTAGCATCCGCAGCAAATAGTTCGATTTTTACATCTGGAATTTTTTCATCAGCGGCTTCAATAGCATTGCTACCAGTGGCATTAGTGTCGTTGTAGACAGTACCTGAGATTTTATAAGTAGACTCCACAAAAGGTATATCACCTCCTCCAGAAGTCAGAAGATCTCCTGGCTTCAACTCGACATTTGCATCTAGCTGGATGATTGCTTGTCCATTTAGTAAAAGCTTATTAGTTTGTGGGTCATAACTGAGCTTTGCATCTTCTTGCCCCAAAATTGCAATTTTATCTTCTCCTGACGTAAAATCAGTGATTATGGGGGGATTTGCGGCATCAAATCCTGCGGATAAGTCGAGGTTGATTCTATCGAATCCAGCACCACTTGTAACGCTGTCACCAGTACTGATGTTTAGAACATCATCGCCAGAACCACCGTCCAAGGAATCATTTCCAGCACCGCCGACTATTGTATCGTTTCCATTTCCCCCAGCAAGGGTGTCATTTCCATCTCCGCCGTAAATGGAATCCCTTCCCGCAAGACCACTAACTCGATCATCTCCTGCACCAGCATCAATAGTATCATTACCAAATTCAATGCTGTCTCCACCAAGCAAAGTATCGCCAAGAGATCCAGCAGTAATTTTTACAGCATCAGTGCTATCAATTACCGCAACTCTTGCTTTTTGATCTGGTCGGGTAGTGATTTCAATGTTATCACCCGTGTAACTTTTAGATATTGGGTCTCCAAATATATCTAACAATTCAGGATATATTTCTTTTGCGCTACTCATAATATTTCCTCTTTGACAATATAAAAATTAATCTATTAGCCATAACTAGTTACTATTAAGAAGCTCAAAACTCACTAGTAAACTTCTTAATAAATATCAGTATTTTTAACTACAACAATTAGGCTTTTAAATGGCTAAAAATATAGGTTCTTTATCAATTGTGTACTGAATAATTTAATTGTCAACAAGATTATATGAAGCCGTAAACAATGGTTGACCCGAAGTCTTTATAACATCAAGACAAAGGCTTGTTTAGAAAAATTCAAAAAGTTGCAAGACTTATTTCGTCAGTTTAAAGTTTAGCCTAAAATAGTTTTTTGTTAATGCGTAAGAATACAGATTTACAATACAAATAAAACTGGTTATTTTGCATTAATTAAATGTTGAGTGAATAAACAATGAATAGCGATTATTTTAAAAAATACTTTTATTTATTAGCTTTGAGCTTTAGAAGATTACTTAATTAAATAGCTAGTAGCTAGAAGCTCATGGTCAGGCGGTAGACCTTCAGGGTAATCGCATCAAACAAATAGCCCTAAAGGATTCCCTTCGGTCACATTAGCTCCGCGTCGCACCCGAATGGGTGTCTATCACGGATATATCGAAGTGTCCTAAAGGATACACCTACGGATATATCCCTTTAGGGACACCTGCGGATATACCCTACGGATCGCCATTTTCATAGGCAAAGAAATAATCTTCATTTGATTAGCCTTCTAAACCTTCTATCAAAGCTCGAATGAGAACATCAAAAGCCAATCCAGGTATTCTGTCATCGAATGAAGTTGCTATCCCTACGGGTAATTCTAAATCGACCTTGTTTATATTTCTCACTACAGTATTTTCAGGCGGTGGAGTAATTACGCCAAGGGGCATTACGCCTATCCCTAGTCCCGATTTCACCATACTCTGCAAAACCTTGAGGCTCATAATTTCTATGCCCAAATCAGGATTAACACCACGAGCAAAAACTTCCGTTTCAAACACATGTCGATAGGGACAGTTCGTTTCCGTAACCAGTAAGCGTTCTTTCTCTAAATCGATTACTTCTACAATCGCTTTATCACTAAGATAGTGTTTGCTTGGAATTAACAACGCCATTGAATCATAGAAAAGCTGTTTGAAACTAAGACCTAAATTTACATCTGGTGGCGAACAAACAGCTAAATCGAGTTTTCCCTCTCCGACTCTTTGGCTGATGATTTTGGTTATACCCGTTTCTAAAGTAAGACGTATATTAGGATATTTCTGACAGAACGAGGCTAGTAATGAGGGCAACTTCAAACTAGCAACAGGTTCGATCGCACCAATCCGTAAATGACCTGTTTCTCCTAAAACTAGCTCGGTCATCTCTCGCTGCAATATTTCGGCGCGATACAACAAAAAACTGGCATGAGTACTCAGTGCTTCTCCTGCTTTAGTTAGCTGAACTTTTTTACCACGACGGGAAAAGACTTTGACTCCCAATTCTGTTTCTAGCTGTTGAATATGGAGAGTAATAGTTGATTGAGCGTATTGAAGCCTTTCTGCTGCATTAGAAAAACTTCCTGTATCAATGATTGTTTGAAATGTTTGCAGATGTCTAAATTCCATTGCTCAATCTTACTATCAGTAAAACTGAATTAAAATTACATTTATTCTATCTTTACAAATAAAAGTTGTGATTTTAAGATTTTGATATAGACCGCAAACGTTTTACAAATCCCGATGAAATTTATGAGCGATTACGCTCCGCGTACCCTATGGATCGCCAAAAAATAGAGAAAATAGCTTTTGCCAATTGGCAGTTACAACCGATACAAGAAGTGTTTCCTGGAATTAAGGTATCCTCAGTATGGCAGGGCGAAGCAAAAGGAAAAGCTGTAGTCGTAACTATCGAACCTGGCGGTACATGGCAAGGAGTCGATGTTCACGAAACTAGTTCGGAAGAAATTTTTGTTGTTAGCGGTACTTTTAAGGACGGTAATCGCAGTTATGAAGCAGGAACTTTTATTCACTATCCGTTAGGCTCAAGTCACGTACCTCAATCTGATACAGGATGCATCTTATTTGTGTTCTATCCCAATTAAGTATAGGAACGCTCAATTAAATCATCTAGTTCTCTGTAATTGGGCAGTTGAGTATTAATCTTTTTTCCTTTACGGATAACAACACGGTTGTGTTGCGATCGCGCTAACAATTCACTAAAGTAACGAGCAGGAAAGATAATTAGATCCGCTGAATTGCCAGGGATTATTTTCCCTAGAGGTAAGTTCATAATCTTAGCGGGAGTTGTGGTGACACTGGCAATCCAATCCCCATAAGGTGCATCTAAATGAGCAATTCTCACGGCTTGCTCAAATACTTCCAAGACATCATGGTCGCCAAAGCCAAAAAAGGGATCGCGACAGTTATCACTGGCAAAGGCTACGGGGACACCCTGACGTTGTAATTCATGGACTCTAGTGACACCACGCCAATGAGGAGTTATCCCTGGCTGACGATCTTGGAGATAGAGATTGCACATCGGCAAACTAACCACGGCAATTCCAGCTTGTTTCACTAATTCAATGGTTTTATTGACCACCTCAGCAGACTGCACTGCCAGACTACAACAATGTCCACAGGTGATTTGATTACTAAAATCATGTTTAATAGCAGTCTGGGCTATTTTTTGCAGACAAAGGGAATTGCGATCGCCATTTTCATCGGCATGGAAATCTAAAGCTAGATTTCTCTCTTTAGCCAGGGTAAATATATTGTCTAGCTGAGTTTCCAAATCGGGATTTTCCCAGCCGACACCGCCTAAAATACCACCAATCTCAGCAATTTTATCCGCTAAGGCAATTCCTTCAGGGGTTTGATAATAATCTAAACTAACTAAACTTACCGCTTGAAGAGTGATTTTATTTTGCCAAGCCGACTGCAAACTTTGAAACACGTCTAGACTGATCTCTGCTTGTTTACCAGAAGAATCAATATGGGTGCGAACTGCTTGAGTACCATGACCATAGCTGCACTTAAGTCCAAACTCCATACGGCGATAGACATCTTCTGGTTGCCAATACTTTTCGCGATCGCCATTTCCCTGGCTCAAAGCGAGAGAGAAAGTGCCTTCTAGGTTAGGCGATCGCTCCCAAATATGTCCCTTATCTAAATGAGTATGAACATCGATTAGGCAAGGAAGGATTATCTGCTGCTGTAAATCTAGACTAGGAAGATCCTGATCTGTTAAATTGGCAGGAATCACCTGTTGGATATTGCCCTGATGAATGTGCAGATCTACCAAACATAGACCTTCCCTTGTGGATGGAAGAAAAGGGGTTACATCGAGCAAACAACTAGGAACATGAGCATTCTTTAACCAATAAGATTGAGCCTCAAAAATCATAATTCAGTCGTATATAAAACGGTTCTCCCATCAGCCAGAGAATCCCCTGGAGGTATCAAATTAGGAGATGTGACCACACTTTCATAGTGTCCTATTAAAGATTTACATTTACGATCTCTATGATAGTATCTGGGTGATTCTAAAGATAGAAAAAATATCGGTTATACTAATCGACTTATTGGTGAAGGAGTTTATTTATTAAAGTGTATACTAATCTTGATCGGCAGCTAAACAATGCTAGAAATCAGGCCAGTCCACTAAAAATCGGTGTGATTGGGGTGGGAAATATGGGACGACACCACGTTCGTATTCTCAGTCTGCTCAAAGACATTGAACTAATCGGCGTATCGGATATTGATTTAGCTAGGGGGATCAAAATTGCTAGTCAATATCAAACTCATTTTTATGAAAATTATGAGGATATGTTGCCTGCGGTGGATGCGGTCTGTATTGCTGTACCCACCAGGCTGCATCATGAAGTAGGGGCAAATTGCCTCAAAGCGGGGGTGCATATTCTAATTGAAAAGCCCATTGCTGCGGATCTAGTGGAGGCAGAATCACTGGTGAATCTGGCAGCGGAAACGAGATGTATTTTGCAGGTAGGTCATATTGAAAGATTTAATCCTGCCTTTAGAGAATTAAGTAAAGTCATTCAGACTGAAAGTATTCTGGCTTTAGAAGCCCGTCGTCTAAGTCCCTATAGCGATCGCGCCAACGATGTGTCGGTAGTTTTGGACTTGATGATCCATGACATAGATTTACTCCTGGAATTATCCGCATCACCAGTAGTTAAACTAACCGCTAGTGGCAGCACCTCCAGTGATTCGGGCAATTTAGATTATGTTACTGCTAACCTGGGCTTTGCTAATGGTGTAGTGGCAACCCTGACTGCCTCCAAAGTCACCCACCGCAAAATTCGCTGTCTGTCCGCCCACTGCAAAAATTCCCTGATCGAAACTGATTTTCTAACCAACGAAATTTTAATTCATCGTCATCAGTCTAATAGTTTGGAAATCGAACCCCTTCCCTACCAACGAGATGGCATTACCGAGAAAGTATATACCAACAATGTTGAGCCAATTTATGCCGAAATCGAGCATTTCGTTAACTGTATTCGTGGGGGAGAACGTCCTTCCGTCGGCGGAGAACAAGCCCTCAAGGCGCTGCGTTTAGCTAGCTTAATTGAGCAAATGGCTCTAGATGGTCAGATTTGGCATGGAGGACAAGAAATTATCTCTCCAACTATGTCTATCATTTAGATTAAATTCAGATCAAGTATCTAGATCAGGTTGCAGTAAACACATTATATTAGCGACTAGTAGTTAATAACTGGTAATATACAGCGATGCTTCTGGTGGGATTGAAATAAAGATTATGGCTCTAGTTGTGCAAAAGTATGGCGGGACATCTGTTGGTTCAGTAGAACGAATTCAAGCGGTGGCACAAAGAATTAGCCAAGCTGTGGAGTCAGGAGATAGTCTAGTAGTGGTCGTTTCGGCAATGGGCAAAACCACCGATACTCTGGTTAAACTAGCTAACGAAATCTCCAGTAATCCTTGTCGCCGCGAAATGGATATGCTCCTCTCTACAGGAGAGCAAGTCACCATCGCCCTCCTCAGTATGGCGCTACAAGAATTAGGACGATCCGCAATTTCTCTCACAGGGGCGCAGGTGGGAATTGTCACGGAAGCCGACCACAGTCGCGCCAGAATCTTGCAAGTTTGCACTGATCGCCTGGAGCGACACCTCAATAAAGGAGAAGTCGTAGTAGTCGCGGGTTTTCAGGGGGTAAGTAATAGCGAAGACTTGGAAATTACCACCCTTGGTCGCGGGGGTTCCGATACTTCTGCCGTAGCTCTAGCTGCCTCCCTAAAAGCAGACCGCTGTGAGATTTATACTGATGTCCCAGGAATTCTCACCACCGATCCTCGCCTTGTCCCTTCAGCGCAATTGATGTCTGAGATTACCGCTGATGAAATGCTGGAACTGGCTAGTCTTGGAGCAACAGTCCTCCATCCTAGGGCGGTAGAAATTGCCCGTAATTACGGGATGCCCTTGGTGGTATTATCTAGCTGGAGCGATCGCCCTGGTACCAGAGTAATTTCTCCTTTACCCCAACCCCGTTCCCTCCAGGGAATGGAAATTGCTAAAGCCGTAGACGGTGTACAAGTAGACCGCGATCAGGCTAAAATTGCCCTTCTACGGGTGCCAGATTCTCCTGGGGTAGCAGCAAGTCTATTTGGGGAAATATCCACTCAAAAGATTGACGTAGATTTAATTATCCAGTCAATTCACGAAGGGAATACCAATGATATTGCCTTCACGGTGGTTAATCGTGTCCTGAAAGCAGCTTCCGCTGTGGCTGAAGCGATCTCCCCCGCCTTGAGAACTACTCCCACCGCCACGGAAGAAGCAGAGGTAATTATCGATCAGCGCATTGCTAAGGTGGCTATTTCTGGGGCAGGGATGATTGGTCGTCCTGGGATTGCTGCCAAGATGTTTAAAACCCTGGCTGATGCTCGCATCAACATTCAAATGATCTCTACTTCTGAGGTAAAAGTAAGCTGTGTTATTGATGAATCAGAATGCGATCGCGCTCTCCGTCTGCTTTCTCTAGCCTTTGATCTTGATCTTGATGCTCAACCAGAAATTACTCCTCGTCAGAGTAAACCCAACCATCCTCCTGTGCGGGGTGTCGCCCTCGATACTAATCAGGCACGGATTGCCATTCGCCATGTTCCCGATACTCCAGGGATGGCTGCTCAAATTTTCACTCTTCTCGCCCGCAAAAATATTAGTGTCGATGCCATCATTCAGTCCCAACGTTGTCATCTAATCAACGATCAACCCACCCGTGACATTGCCTTTACCGTCGCCCAAGCCGATGCGGAAGTAGCTTGCGCTGTGATTGCGGAACTAGATCGCCAGATTAACTGTGGTCAAGTGTCAGGAGATACGGCGATCGCCAAATTAAGTGTCGTTGGCGCAGGGATGATTGGACATCCTGGGGTAGCAGCTAAGTTCTTTGCTGCCCTAGCTCAAGAGAACATTAATATCCAAATGATTACCACCTCGGAAATCAAAATTAGCTGTGTCATTGATGAAGCCGATGGTATCAAAGCCCTCAAAGCAGTTCACGAAGCTTTTGGTTTAGGAGGCAACGAACAGATCACCATACCTACTTAACCTGATTAAGCTGTTATTCATTTAAACTACATACTATTTAACTCTAGCAAAATACAGTTAAACTTTCTCCCCGTCTCTCTTTCTCCCCATCCCCTCGTCAGCCAAAATAAGCAAATTAAATGCTTGACAGCTTATTCGAGACTAATCAATGGTTTCAAGGGACGCGCTAGGTTGGGTAGAGTCCGCGAAACCCAAGAACAGTCTCATTCCACACCAACCAAAGAATCAAACAAGATTAAGGAAGATTAGATCTTGTAAAAGATCTCGACAGATTTTTGCGACAATAGCAAAAGATGAGCCTTAGTTTAACCAAAATTAGCTAAATTAATGAAAACAGGCGATTGCGAATCCTTAGAACCAATTTCTGAGATATCCCCCAATATTCCAGCAGATAATAGTCAAACAAAACACCCTAGCAATTTCTGGTTAGTTTTTAGCTCCACCTTCATTACGATCTTCTTGGCTGAGATGGGAGATAAAACTCAGTTAGTTACTCTCCTGATGAGCGCAGAATCTCAATCACCCTGGATTGTGTTCATTGGTTCTGCGTTGGCTTTAATCGCTACTAGTCTGCTGGGAGTGTCTGTCGGTTACTGGCTATCTAAAAAACTCACCCCTAAAACCTTAGATTTATCCGTGGCAATTCTGCTACTGTTGATTACCACCTGGTTAGTTCGGGACATAATTAGCCTTTAAATCTAGCTAAAAATTTCTTAAATCTAGTAAAAAATGATCATCGACATCGACTGGCAACTTATTGGCATTAGCTTTATTACAGTATTTCTGGCAGAGATTGGCGATAAGAGTCAGCTAGCAGCGATCGCTTTAGGGGGCAGTTCCAATAATCCTCGCGCTGTATTTATCGGTTCAACAGTTGCGCTGATCCTGGCTAGTCTTTTAGGGGTTTTGGCTGGGGGGACAGTGGCACAGTTTTTGCCAGAGAAATTATTAAAATCGATAGCTGCCATCGGCTTTGCCATCATGTCGTTGAAAATTTTGTGGCCAGAAAAATAATATGAAATACCTGAAATGGCTCAGCTTGATGAATTATTTGCGGAGCTTATCCTTTAGGACAGACACTTGTAGGTTCAAAATACGAGGAGAATCCCAGTGTGTATAAAGCCGTAAGGCAAGCTCTCGACGGGATTTGAACCCGTGATCTCCTCCTTACCAAGGAGGTGCTTTACCCCTAAGCCACGAGAGCGCGTCAGATCAATAATCATATAACATTAAACGCAATTAAGGTACCTTTTTTTTGTTTTCTGCTGCTGGATCAAAAAATGAGATAATATCGCTACAATTGTCTTGACTAAATATAAAAAACAGAAAATATTTTAGTGAGTTTACCAGCAGCAGACACTCCTCTCTATAATCATACCTTGCCAACTATTGAAGACTGGTTACGCAGTAAAGGTTGTAATCAAGATCGAGTTAATCTTCACTGTTGGCACTTGGCAGCGTCAGCTTGGAAAGCAGAAATTTCCTTGGAATCAGAAGAATTAACCGTGCGTTATTTTGATGCTGAACTAGAAAGCCAAAACCTCAGCCGTTCCTTCAAGTATTCCTTGAGTCGTCAAGATGTAGAAGATGCAGTTTTTTCAGGGCCATAGGTGTATGAATTCGGAGTTCGCCCTAAAGGATTAGCTTCGCGTCGAGTTAGGAGTTAGGAGTTCTGCTTGAGGCAGAATTAGCATGGCATCGCCGAAAGAGTAAAAACGATAGTTCAAGGCGATCGCTTCTTGGTAATGCTTTAATAATTGTTCTCGACCAATCATGGCACTCACCAGCATTAACAAGCTAGAACCTGGTAAATGAAAGTTGGTAATTAAACCATCCACTATCTGCCATTGATAGCCAGGATAGATAAATAAGTTAGTCTTACCCCGAAAAGGCTCTATTAGGTCTGCTGAATTTGCTTCTCTGGCTGCTCCTTCTAAAGCTCTAGTAGCGGTCGTTCCCACCGCGATTACTCTTCCCCCTCTAGCTTTGGTTGCTTTGATTTTGGCTACGGTTGAACCGCTGACTTCAATCCACTCTTGGTGCATGGCATGATCTTTAATTTGCTCTGTTTCTACGGGACGAAAAGTCCCAATGCCCACATGGAGAGTAATTTGAGTCTGTTCAATCCCTTGGCGCTGTAGTTGGGCCAATAATTCGGGAGTAAAGTGTAAACCTGCGGTGGGGGCAGCGATCGCTCCTGGTTGGTCAGCGTATACTGTTTGATATCGCTCGTCAGGAGCATCACTATCGGTAATATAGGGGGGCAAAGGCAACTGTCCGTAGTCATCCAACAGTTCCCAGAGGGATTGACCAGCAGGTAGTTCAAACTGCAAAATTCTGCCCCCTGTGGCTTCGTCTTGTCCCAACACCGTTGCTCGAAGGGGATGATTCGGGGAGTGGGGATGACCAATGGCATCAAAGTTGATGGTAGTCCCCAGGGTAAAACGCCTTCCAGGTTTGACCAGAGCCAGCCAAGTGTTAGAACCACGCTCTTCAATGAGCAAAATCTCCAACTTAGAACCTGTAGTTTTATGACCATAAAGACGAGCAGGAATGACACGGGTATTATTCAGGACTAACAAGTCCCCTGGTTTTAACCACTGGGGTAAGTCACGAAAAGTAGCATGGGTAGACCCCTGCCGTGAATCTACTATCAGTAGTCGGGAGCTATCTCTGGGGTCAGCGGGAGACTGGGCTATAAGGGCTTGAGGTAGTTTATAAGTATAGCTAGAAAGCAAAAAATCCTGGTTCATCCTCGGTTATTAGTTCAATTTAAACGATCATCTTTGGGTAATATCCCCTATAGCAAATTTAAAAGATCGGGTGCTTTTCCCCAAGCGCGATCGACACATTTGTTGTCAGACTATAAATAAGCTTCTGTAAAAACATAATTTATGGACTATCTGTATTTCTTAGCAAATGCCAGCGTGACTTTAAGAACCATTGAGTATCTCCGCAATATGGAGCATACGGCAAACGCTTCTTTAACCGTCATTCATCAAATCGATGGCTGGGTTGTCAAAATTCATTTCCCTCAAGCTCTAGAGCCACAATTACATGGTAACCTTTGCGCTTTCATGTCGGAGTTGGGCATCCCTTATGAACCAGAAATGCGACTGAAAATGGTTTTCTGGAGTTTGGAAACGGGTCAATCTCCTGTGGAAGTTATGCGCCGTTATCAAGTGGCAGTAGTTTCTTGTGGTACACCAGACACTAAAGATATTGAAGCCTTCCGCCAGCAATTTACGATTGGTCTGGGTTACTGCCCAGAAACCTTAGCTTAGTGCTTCAAGAACTCGAAATAATGCTCAAGACTCTAGAGATGTCGTCAAGCTGCCCCACAATACGTTTGACTGGCTTAGGGGCAACGCGAATTAAAGTAGGGGTGATGAAAATTTGGTGCAGTATTGCCTGTTCAGGATGTTTGGCAACATCAATCACCTTCAACGTGTAGGGGTTAGTTAGTCTTTCTTCTAATAACTGATGAATATTGCCCAAGGTTTGTTCGGCAGTATCATTATCACTGGAAATAAACAGCCGTAGGTTATATCCTTCTCTCAGGCTGGTTGTTTGCTCCTTCGAGTGATGAACTGTGGAAGAGTCTGATTGTTTGGGGTCAAAACGAGCAACTACGTCTTGTTGTTGCCAAAGTTGAGAAAAATCGGGCTTATAAGTCTCAATTACCCCCCGATGACAATATTCTTCTTGCCAAGGAGCAATCTGCCATTGGGTATTGGCATCTAGTTCAAATAGTGCATCAAGCAAGGGAATGTATTGCTGCACTGCGGGATAGATTTCGGCAATAGTTGTGAGCTGATGAGTAGAGGGATCAAAAGAGCGCTCTACTGTTGCCGTGTATCCAGGTACTAAAAAATGAGGAGGGGTGGCTAACTTGAGAATTTCCTGTAAACCATGACATAAATGACTATGCCACTGTGTTTGTTTACTCGGATCGATGCCGTAAATCAAGTCCCCCCCTGGGGTAAACAAGGCTATACCTTTAAATGCTTTCGGTAGGCGCTCAGGCATTAAAACCTCTTTTAATTAAGCTCATAGCTCATAGCTTATAGCCAGAGGGAAACTCTTGATCAGATTCTGCCCCTGAGCATCATTGCCATTTCATTGGCTGTCGGAGACATTTCCATCGCCACATCTTCGGTAATTCTCCCTTCCTCATAGAGATTAAAGAGAGCTTGGTTGGTAGTAATCATACCGTCATATTCTCCATCCAGCATGAGATTGTGAATCTCGTCATACTTACCCTGTTTGATGTAGTCTTTCACCGTGTCGGTGTTGACCATGATGTCGTGGTAGGCTGCCCTTTTACCATCGGTTGTACGACATAATCCCTGGGAGATTACTGCCACTAAGGACTCGGAAATTGCTACCCGCATAGCATCCTGTTCTTCGGCGCTATAGAGAGTCAAGATCCTTTCAATAGTTTTAACGGCACTGTTGGTATGTAGCGTACCCATGACTAAGTGACCTGTTTGGGCAGCTTTGAGGGCTGTATTGACGGTTTCGCGATCGCGCATCTCCCCAATCAAGATAATATCAGGATCTTCCCGCAATGCTGCTTTGAGGGCGTTATCGAATTGGCGGGTATTAATGCCCACTTCTCGCTGTTTGATTAACGAGCGTTTACTGCGATGAACAAATTCAATCGGATCTTCGATGGTAATAATATGCTTGGCATGTTCATTGTTGATATAGTCTACCATTGCCGCCATCGTGGTGGATTTACCTGAACCCGTTGGGCCAGTTACCAGAATCAGACCCTTATGCTCATCGGAGATATCTTTGAACACAGGAGGCAAGCACAATTGTTCCATAGTCAAAATCTTGAGGGGAATTAACCGCATGACGAGCGCTGGCCCCCGCAGGGTATCAAAGACATTAATCCTAACCCGCGCGAAATCATATTGAGTTGCCCCATCAAACTCTAGTTCTCCCTTGAACTGTTCTACTTCGCGATCGCTTAAAATCTCGTGTAGCCAACTCATGAAAGTATTGGTATCGGTTTTGGGATACTCCGTTAAAGCCATCTCTCCGCGATCGCGCATTCTCGGGACTTCCCCCACTCCTACATGCACGTCGGAATATCCTTTGTCGTAAGCTTGCTTGATAATGTAAGCTAACGTTGGTTGACCTGAAGCTCTCTGAGGCTTATTGCTGGGGGCTGATGCTTGGCGATTAGCAGTCGCATTTCCAGCTTGGGTTTTAGTTTCAGGTAATGAATTACTAGTACTGCCAATAGTTGATGGTGGCGGTGGTGGTGGTGGCAGTGGTCGAGATTGTTGATTTTGATTCATTTTATTATGAGCTAAAGAACTATTACTGATTCAGTATTATTAGTATGCCCAAGCCCCTCCAGTTTCTAACAATCTAGACCAGCAGCGATCGCGAATCAAGTTTTATATTTGTTATTTGAATTTTTTTAAGACTTTTACTTAGACTCTAAATATTCAATTGATTTACCATAAGTATTTATACTCATTTTCTCCCCAAGAAAATTCCCTGGATACAAATCGGATAACAGTAATGTAGATTATGGTAATTATCATTAATTTTGCTATAAGAGCCTAAATTCCTGGTTAAATAGCGGGGATCGACAAAAAAGTAGAGAATCAAGATTAAAGAATAATGATTGATGCTCAGGTTGATTTATTGTCAAATGTAAAAATATATTTTGCAAATGTGTTTTACAGATTAGATTTTTTTATACTTAGGTTAATCGAATAAAAAAAAAGTCAGGTTTTAGCTTTGTTGTTGTTTATATTTGATGAATTTTAAAACTATGGAAACGACCCGAAAGAATAGTTATGTTGGTTTAATCAGAAGTTTTTTGATTTGGAGTTTTACGTTAACAGTCTGTCTGCTAGTGGTGGGCTTTCCCGTAGGAGCTTTGTTGGTTACAGTTGGTCTTTTAGCGACCATTATTTTGCAGTCATTTCTACCTGCTAGCGCTGTTTTATTAGTAACAGGAAGCATTTTTAGTCTGAATGCGGCGATCGTGATCATTGGCGCTGCGGTCTTGTCCCTTAAAGGAATTAATCCCGAAGAAGTAAGCTGGTTAAACTGGCTGCATAAACAGAAAGAGCTAATTAACACCCCTGTTTACGCCTCCTGTCCCTTAACCTGCCAATTTGAAATTAATCCATAATCATCGGCTACATTTCTCTTTTGTTTAATTGCGAAAGCGCAAGTATACCGCAAGACTTATATCCCCAACGATCAATAAGACCAAGTAATTGGCGATCGCCAATACCAACCTCCAAAGCCCAGAGTATACTGGGTTTTTTACTGCGGTTTTTGGCTGTGGTTTTTTATTCTGTTGTTGTGTTGAGGGATTTTATGAATAAACCAATTTCTGTCGGCGTAATTTTAGGGACTCGCCCCGAAGCAATTAAGCTCGTTCCCGTAATTCAACAGCTTAAACAACTGACTCAGATTCAAACCCATCTGATTCTGACAGGGCAACATCGAGAAATGGTAGATCGAGTCATGGAGCTATTCGACTTAGAAGCAGATTTCGATCTAGGGATCATGAAACCCCAGCAAACCCTAACTAGTATTACCTGTGAAAGTTTACAAGGGTTGAGGGAAATTTTCACCGAGATTAAACCCCAGTTGATCTTTGTTCAGGGAGATACCACCACTGCCTTTGCTGCTGCCCTGGCGGCTTTTTATCAGCAAATTGCGATCGCTCATGTGGAAGCAGGTTTACGTACCGATAATTTATACGATCCTTATCCAGAAGAAGCTAACCGTCGTCTGATTTCCCAAATCGCCCAACTGCATTTTGCCCCCACGGAACTAGCAGTTAAAAATCTGCAAAAATCGGGAGTGACGGGAGCAATCCACCACACAGGAAACACGGTGATTGACACTCTCTTGACGGTAGCAGGGAATAAACCACCCTGTGAAGTACCCAACTTAGATTGGTCAAAATATCGGGTGCTGCTGGCTACAGTTCATCGTCGGGAAAACTGGGGAAAACCTTTGGCGGATATTTTGCAGGGATTTAATGCCATTTTGGAGCGTTTTCCCGATACAGCGCTACTATTACCTCTCCATCGCAATCCTACTGTCCGTGAACCAATTCAGGCAGCATTAGGAACCCATCCTAGAGTATTTTTAACCGAACCATTAGACTATAGCGAGTTAGTGGGGGCGATCGATCGCTGTCATCTATTGTTGACAGATTCAGGGGGATTGCAAGAAGAAGCTCCCAGTTTAGGAAAACCCGTATTGGTACTGCGAGAAACCACCGAAAGACCAGAAGCTGTGGATGCAGGTACAGCTAAATTAATTGGGACAAATCCCCAAACCATCCTTGATGCCACCGCCGAATTACTAGAAAATGACCATCTCTATAATCAAATGGCAACGGCGATTAATCCCTTTGGAGATGGACAAGCAGCCCACCGTATAGTCCAAATTGCCCAGGATTATTTGTTTAGAGCAACTAGCGCGAAGTTGCGTTGCGGGGGTTCCCCCCGTTGAGCAAACTTCGTAAGAAGCAACTAGCAGCAATTTCAATAAATCCTCAGTGATCTGTCAACCTTTTAAGGAGGGTCAAATTATCAATTATCAATTATCAATTATCAATTATCAATTATCAATTATCAATTATCAATTATCAATTATCAATTATCAATTATCAATTATCAATTATCAATTATCAATTATCAATTATCAATT
>Ga0114940_10000609_pt1 | contig 15776 bp, 11 predicted proteins | sample ColdCreekSource_FD_87195 | JGI IMG/M metagenome (GOLD analysis project Ga0114940, IMG submission 87195) | Groundwater microbial communities from Cold Creek, Nevada to study Microbial Dark Matter (Phase II) - Cold Creek Source | ecosystem: Environmental > Aquatic > Deep subsurface > Groundwater ... | reverse complement strand
GTAGTGAGTAGTGAGTAGTGAGTAGTGAGTAGTGAGTAGTGAGTAGTGAGTAGTGAGTAGTGAGTAGTCAGTAATGGGTAGTGAGTAGTGAGTAGTGAGTAGTGAGTAATGGGTAGTGGGTAATGGGTAATGGGTAGTGGGTAATTGACTAGATACTTATCTAAATACTCACTAACGTTTTGGCTGAAGTATTGTGTGCTTCCCATCGCGACCACATATCTTGATATACATCCGTTACAACTGTTTTGGCACTGTAGGGTTTAGCTGTTCGGACACAGGCTGAGGCGGGATATTGATCTCGATGATGGAGAATTTTTGCCAGGGCATCGGCGATCGCTTCAGGAGTTCTTTCCTGGCAAACAATTCCACTGTCGACACTTAGAAATTTTGGTGTTTCTCCTGAATTAGTTGTCACAACAGGAGTCCCCGAAGACAGTGCTTCCAATACCGTTAGGGGCAAGCCTTCATAAACACTAGAGAGAACGAACACGCTACTAATTCTGTGTAGTCTTGCCAGCTTTGCTTGAGGCACTGCCCCCAGCATAGTTACCCTGTCTTTCAGACCTAATTGGGCAATTTCTCGGTTAATTTCTGACTCTAGTTCCCCCGCCCCTGCTATCAGTAGGTGAAGCTTGAGTTCAGAATTTAAACTTAATTTGGCAAAGGCTTTGACTAGTAGCAGTGGGTCTTTTTGAGGATGCAAACGTCCCGCAAAGAGAATAAAGCGAGTGTCGGCAGCTAACCCCAGTTCTTGAGCCAACTGCTGAGTTTGAGTCTGTTTGTTTGTATATAAGGGATAAAAAACCTCTTCATCAACGGTATTTTTGAGGTAGCTAATAGAGGAGGTCAAATTAGAATATTTCTGCTGATAAAATTCTGCCGTCTCTGTATGACAAGAGTAAATCTGGTGAAATTGCTGGATTAAAAAACTTTCCAGGGCAAAATACATCTGGGGGAACTTTTGCCAGAGAATAGCATTATTCCCTGCCTCGGAACTCATTTGCCTCTGGATATCGTTATGCACAAACAGAGTTTTTTCTCCTTGCCAGCTACGAGTAGCCAGGGCTGGTTCTAGGCGATTAAAGTGCATAAAGTCAGAGGCTAAATTATGCTGAAGCAAAGCTGCGGTGTATCTCAAGGTCGTCGGTATTAATTTCCTGACATCATCATCTTCGACCCGAATCAAGGGCATAAATTTGACAGCTCGACCTGCAAATTCTTCCTCAGACCACTGACCCATAGTTGCATTCTGATCACCAGTACCAACGAGCCTTAAGTCAAATTCTGGTGGAGCATATTTTAAGAAGGAACAAATAAAAGTCTGGATACCACCAATGCTGCTACGCCAAGGATTGAATTGATAAAAAATTGTCAGAGTTGGCTTATCTTTCATAATTTTCCTAATTAATCTGACAGATTAAAATTGCACGCTATCTAAAAGCGACTCTCATTATCGATAAAAAGCCAATTAACAACCTCGAACGGAGATCCTGGCGCTAAAATGACAATTACTAAGGGTTTATACTTATTAGATGCTTACACTTTGGAACGTTAGCACAGGTAAGATGAAATTTACAAGATTTTTTTTGATGATTTTGTGACTTCTAAATCTCAGGCAGAATTAATTCTTGAAAATGTTTAAAAAATTCCTAAAATTATTAGCAAAAGTATTCGTTAACACATAAAACTTTGATGCTCGATGATATATTAATTAGCTAGTCCGACAAGATTTTGCCAAATCTAGTTATTATTTGCTAGGAAAAAAGTATTTGCTAATCAAGATATTAAACCACTGGTAATTCAGGATTTGACTGTATAAAATGTATCAGTTTAGGGGATTCGATTTTACAAAAGTAAACTTTAAATACTATGCTGTAGTGTAAGAAGTGATTTGGATCAAGAAACTATATCTGTCTGTTCTGAACAATCAAAATAATTCATTAGAGCTTGAAAAATAAATATCTTGAGTAGATGTATTGAACAGATGTATTGGGCAAATTAGCGCTGAAGTTTTGAGCGCTTTTATACATATAGATAATTTATGATTCGCATTATTTTAGTTGACGATCAAAGAACTGTCAGAGAGTCTCTCAAGGCCTCCCTGTGGTCGATACCTGATTTAGAAGTGGTGGGGACTGCTGAAAACGGGCAAGAGGCGATCGCCAAGATAGGTAAGCTCCGTCCTGATGTGGTTTTGGTGGATATGGAAATGCCTGGTTTAGACGGCGTTGCCACTACCCAAATGATCTGTGAGCAATTTGCCCAAGTCAGGGTGATTATCCTTAGTATCCATGATGAGGATCATTATGTAGCTCAAGCGGTAAGGGCAGGAGCAATGGGTTACTTAATCAAAAATACGCCACCTCAAGAATTAGCAGAAGCGATTAGATCGGTTCATCGAGGCTACGCTCAAATTGGGCCAGGCTTATTAAATAAAATAATTACTATTAATGCCCAACCCATAGTTAACAACTCAGTAGGGCATGAAGTCTTTGATCATGTTGCTGCGAAGAGGAAAAAAACGGATTTGGGGCTGAAATTGTTCGGTGCCACCGACCGTAACCTCCTAGATCGGAAAAAGCTCTGGTATTTAGGGATTTGGCTGTTGGGAAATGCCTGTCTTTGGGGTGGGAGTTTACTCTATCTAAAACTGGTTGCTCCTGTCTATAGCAGCAATTGGACGATCGCTCTGCCTGGGACAGCTTCCTCAACTTCCGTCAACTTACCAGACATTGGCCAGGCTTCATCGGAGAATCAATCCCCCTTCAGTAATTTAACTTCCGATCCGCGAGAAAACTATAAACTGCTGGCGGAATCGGTGGATGTAGTGGATGCCGCTGCTCAAAGCCTGAAGATGCCACCCCAAGAATTTGGGGAACCAATGGTCAACATTTTAGAAAACAGCACTTTAATGCAGCTTTCTATTGATGGCAAGACACCCCAGGAATCAAAGACTAAAGCGATCGCTCTACACCAATCGCTTAAAAATCGGCTCGCCCAGCTTAAAAAAATCGAGTCCACTGAACCCGATGAAAACACGCTGAAAACCTTGAAAAATGCCGAAATCAGGCTGGATAAAACTCGTCAGAAATTAGCCGACTATCAAGAAATTTCAGGCTTAAACTCCAATGTGCAGCTAGAGAATCTAGCCAACAGTATTGAGCAGATGCGCGTAGAAAAAGCGCAACTAAGCACCCAGCGACAGCGAGATCAAGGAAAATTAGAGCGATTATTGCAAGAGCTTAAACTGACCCCAGAACAAGCCCAAGACGCTTTAGCTTTGCATTCCGACCGTCTTTTTAAGCAGTATCTAGACAATTACAGTCAAATTCAGACAGAATTAGTCAACTTAAGCGCTAAGTTTTTAGCCTCTCATCCGATTCTGAAGGCGAAACAAGAAGATCTGCGGGTAGCGCAAGCCGCACTTTTGCAGCGAGCTTCTGCTGTTTTAGGACGCACTGTGGAGCTTGATACCCTAAGTCAACTGGAGTTAAGTGGTAATGACAACCAATCCCCTAGCCAAAAAGAAAATATCTTAGGGACATTAATTGATCTACAGGGAGAGCAACAAGGATTGCAAAAACAGGCAGAGGAATTAGAGCGACAGATGGCGCAACTAAAGATCAGGCAAAAACAACGTTCTCGTTCTGGTTCAGAATTAGATCGCCTGAAAAAAAATGTCCAGATAGCAGAAGCAGTTTACTCTTCAACTTTAACCAAGCTAGAAATTAGTCAGACGGACACTTCCAACCTCTATCCCCCCATTTCTCTCCTGACTCAGCCGAGCTTACCTAAAGCTAGTACCTCCCCGAAGAAAACCTATGTTTTATCGGGTTCTGCCCTGGGTTCATTCTTTTTGACCACGGCTTTACTTTCTTTGTGGGCGCGCGATCGCCGTAACCAGGAACATTTATTGATCAGCAACGGCAATTTAAACCATAACCGCAAAGTTTTAGCCAATTCCGTGAAAAGTCTCAAAAGCACTTTGAAATAATGATCTATAGCGACCTCAAACCGCAAAATTTGCCAGAAAAATTGATTTGGTACTACCTAGTTTGCACCTATCCTATTTACTATTTAGGTGGACAATATTTACTTGCCCCTTTATTAGGTTGCTTTTTAGCTTTATATCTTGCTTGGCAATGGTGGCACCAGACTCCTGCAACCCCCCTGGATGAGCAAATAACTATCCCTGTAGCTATTTGGGTTTGGATTGTCGGTATCTTGATGATTGAAGTCGCGTTAATCATCGGTCACTTTGATTTTAATCTGGGCTTAGGCAAAACCATTAGCTCCACAGTCAATCGCTGGGTAAGGACTTGGATGCTTTTTCCTGTGTTTATGCTGGCGGGCAGTCTCAAAATTCGCCCTCAGTTAATTTATCGCGGGGTATGTATTGTATGTATCCAAAGTCTATTGATGGCGGTGATCGCTAGTGGGTTAAATCTGCCTGACGTGAGCTATACCTCTCCCCTAAGAGTCTTTGGCGGCGGTAATTTTTATCACGTCAATATTTTTGGCACTTTATTAGACAGTGGAGAACTAAGGTTAATCTTATTTGCCCCTTGGTCTCCAGCTTTAGGGCTGGTAGCTAATGTTTATTTCTGCTTAGCTAGTCAAGAAAAAAATCCTACCTTGAAATGGTTAGGGATCATGGGAGCGATCGCCATGATCGTAGGTTCAGTTTCTCGACTAGCAATTATCTGTTTACCTCTAACCCTGATTGTTTCCTGGTTTTTGCTGAATATACATCGTCCTGTAGTCCAGCTAGGGACTGGTTTAGTTGGTTTTATCAGTGGCTTTTTAGCACCGACAATTATCCACAATTTACAATTGGCTAGAGCGGAATTTAGTCAAGCAAGGGTCGGCTCTTCTAGGGTACGAACTGTTTTAGGCAAAATAGCTCTCTATCGTTGGCAGCAAGAAGCTTTTTTCTGGGGGCATGGATCAGTGGGGGAACATGGCCCCAAAGTTACAGGAAGGATGGCGATTGGAACTCATCACACTTGGTTTAGTATTCTCTACACTCACGGTCTAATCGGTTGTCTGGGTCTTGCCGTCCCCTTGGCTTGGAGTTTGGTTGAGTTGGTTTTTAAAGCCCAAACTTCTCAAATAGCCAAGGTAGGTTTGCAGATTATTTTGGTGCTAATTATTTTTTCGGGAGGCGAAAACATTGACAGTTTAACTTATCTTTATTGGCCAGGTTTATTGATCTTAGGGATTTCTTTCAAAAACCAGATCTCTAATTTGGCTGGCACAGAAAATCATCTCGATACCAAAAACCTATTAACCTTAGGAGTCTAATTGATGAATCTTCAAGAAATCAAATTATCCCCCCAAACTCAAAATTTGCTTTGTTGTCCAAGCTGTCAGTCTAAGTTAAAAGTGACGGAGCAAAAATTTGAATGTAGTAATAATCAGTGTCAGTCTAGCTTTCCAATTATTAACGGTACACCAGTTTTGATTGATAACGATGCTAGTGTTTTTTCCACCAATGATTATTTACAACAGGGAAAAGATACTACCCTCAAAACTAAATCTAAACTAGAAAGAACGTTGATCGATTTAGTACCTAGCATTAATTTTAATTTGAAAGGAGAAAGCAACTATCAAAACTTCACTGAGCTGATCTTAAAGCAAAACCAGAAGCCCAAAATCCTGATAATTGGCGGTAGCGTAGTGGGTCAAGGAATTAAGTCCCTGATGTCTGAGGCTGCGGTGGAGATTATCGAGAGCGATGTGGTACTCGGAGATAATATTTCGGTAATTTGTGATGCCCATGAAATTCCCTTTGAGGATAATTCATTTGATGGAGTTGTGGTGCAGGCAGTGCTGGAGCATGTTGTCGATCCCTATACCTGTGTCGATGAAATTTTTCGGGTACTCAAAGATGGCGCTTTAGTCTATTCCGAAACACCATTTATGCAGCAGGTGCATTTAGGAAAATATGATTTTACTCGCTTTACCCATTTAGGACATCGTCGTTTATTTCGGAAATTTGAGGAGGTTTCTAGCGGGCCAGTTTGTGGGCCAGGAATGGCTTTGGCTTGGACATATCAATACTTTTTACTCAGTTTCGTGAGGTCAGAAACAGCCAGGAATCTAGTCAAAGTTTTTGCCAGGTTGACATCTTTCTGGTTGAAATACTTTGATTATTACTTGATCAATAAAGCTGGTAGCTTCGACTCTGCTTCTGCTTATTTTTTTCTAGGCAAAAAGTCGAATTCACTACTTGATGATAAAGAATTGTTAGCTCTCTATAGAGGCAATCAACAAAGTTCTTTTTGATTTATCAAAAGCTATAAGCTCCAAGCTGTAATCCTTTTAATTAACTAGCTGGAAAGCAATTTTAAACTTAACTCAACTCAAAAAATGGTATTGAACAAGACACCAAAAATTTCAGTGATTATCCCTGCCTACAATGCGATGGCTTATCTTCCTGCCACCATAGATAGTGTTTTACAGCAGACTGTTGAGGATTTTGAAGTCATCGTCGTCAACGATGGTAGTTCTGATGGCATCGAAGCTTGGTTTGCTAATTTATCCGAACCCAGGGTTAAACTAATTTCTCAGGCTAATCAAGGTTTGGCAGGAGCTAGAAATACAGGAATTAGCAATACTCAAAGTGAATACCTGGCGTTTTTAGATGCCGACGATCTCTGGGAACCCACTAAGCTAGCTAAACAATTACAAATTATGGAAGAGTATCCAGAAGTTGGCTTGGTATACACTTGGGTTGCTTTAATTGATGAGGGGGGGGAACCTACGGGTAGAGTTTTTAAAAATCATGCCGAGGGAGATGCCTGGAAACAGCTCGTAGAGCGCAATATTGTTGAATGTGGCAGTGTTGCCCTAGTTCGTCGTCAATGTTTTACCACTTGTGGCAAATTCGATCGCAATTTGGATTCCTTTGTGGAAGATTGGGATATGTGGCTCAGGATTGCTGCGGTTTACCCGTTTAAAGTAGTTAAAGAACCGTTGGTTTATTATCGACAGCTTGCTAACAGTGCTTCCAAAAATTGGGCAGCGATGGAACGAAGTTTTAAGATCGTGATTGAAAAAGCCTTTGCCGATGCCCCAGCCGATTTACAGGGGTTAAAAGAACGGGGCTATAGTTTGGCAAATCTCTGTTTGGCTTGGAAGGTTTTGCAATGTCGAGAACCCGATTCCCAAAAAGCTAAATATTTTTATCGACAAGCTGTTGAGTATAAGTCATGGTTTCGCTTCTCTAAAGAGCGGATTCGGATTGCTCTAGCGATCGCAATTATGCAGTGGTTTGGCGCAGATGGCTATCAAAAATTCATTTATGTCTTGTACGGATTGCGTCGCGGTTGGAAATTTTCCAGCAACTAAGTTTTAACAAAAAATAATCTTGGGGGAAATTTAAAAAATGACTACTATTTCTGTAATTATTCCCGCTTACAATGCCGAGGCAACAATTCTCGAAACCATTGAATCAGTTCAACAACAAACTTTTTGCGATCTAGAAATTATTGTGATTGATGATGGTTCTAGCGATCGCACATTAGATTTATTAGACACAGTGGTGGATGAGCGATTAAAAGTCTATTCCTATGCCCATGAAGGAGTCTCTGTAGCCCGCAATCGGGGCATAGCTCAAGCCACAGGAGCTTATGTTTCCTTTATCGACGCGGATGATTTATGGACGAAAGATAAATTAAGTAAACAATTATTAGCACTGCAACAAACAGAACAGGCGGGAGTTGCTTATAGCCACCTAATTTATCTGGTGGAGTCGGTGGATAATCCTGAAAATACCAGTTTTGTGACTGGAGAAAAGCCTATCTTTACGGGCAATATCTACTCTGATTTATTATTGGGGAATTTTATTGGCAATGGCTCTAATATTTTGGTAAGGCGAGAAGCGATCGAATCTGTAGGGGAATTTGATCCAACCCTTAAATCCTGTGAAGACTGGGATTATTTCCTACGATTAGCAGCTAAATGGGATTTTGTGCTTGTTCCCGAACCACAAATTTTTTATCGTAAATCGGCTGGAACTCTGACTTCTAATGCTCAGATTATGGAAGCAACAGGCTTACGAGTTTTAGCAAGGGCGCACCAAGCTGCCATTGTCAACCATAGTGAACAGCAAAAGAACAAGAGCATCGCCAACTTTTATCGCTATTGCGCCCAGTTATACCTCAACAGCAGTTCGAGTTTTCAAGATGTAGCTCAAGCCAGAATTAGGTTGTGGCAAGCTATCTGCCTCTATCCTGCCATTCTGCTAGAAAAAACTACTGGCACAATCTTAGTTAAGTTATTTTTGCGACAAATCTTGCCCATTAATCTGGTAGTTGATTTTATTACTTTACTTAAAAAACCTTTTTTAATTAAAGATCCCGATAATCATCTTAAAGTACCCATCAATGATTGATAAGTTAAAAAAAATATTTTCTGGTAGATATATTCGCAATGTTGGCTGGCTGGGGGCAGCAGAGTTATTTAACCGTATTTTTCGCTTAGGAGCAACGGTAACTTTAGCCAGAGTATTTAGTACCGAAGATTATGGATTAATGGCCTTTGTTTACACCACCTTTGATATTGCCAGCGTGTTCACTTTTAGACATGGGATCAGTGCCAAAATTATTCAAGCTGAAGAAAAGCAATTAGCCACGATTGCTAATACTTCTTATTGGCTCAATTGGTTTATGTGTATTGGCATTTTTCTATTGCAATGTGCAGCCTCTTTTCCTATTGCCTATTTTTATAATAACAACAAGTTAATTCTCCCTCTTTGTGCATCCGCTTTAGTCTATTTAACTTTTCCTTTATTTATGGTTAATTCTGCCATCATTGAACGAGAAAACAGACTTAAAGTTACAGCAATGTGTAATGTGGGACAAGCTTTTGTCAGTAATATTATTATCGTTGCTCTCACCCTTTCAGGAATGGGAATTTGGTCAATAGTTCTAGCGATGTTACTAGCTAATCCCGTGTGGATTTTTATTACTTGGAGATATAGTGCTTGGCGACCACCTAAAAAGTTTAATATTGAAGGATGGCAAGAAATAACTAACTTTGGAAAAAACTTGTTGGGAGTAGAAATTCTCACGAAATTAAGAATGAATCTTGATTATCTAATTGTGGGAAAATTTTTAGGGGTAGAGGCTTTAGGACTGTATTTCTTTGCTTTTAATGCAGGTTCTGGTATTACCACCAATGTGGTATATGCTTTAAATTCCGCTCTTTTTCCTCATCTGTGTGAAGTTAGAACAGACCATAAACAACTACGGCATCAGTATTATAAAAGTTTAAAATCAAATGCTTTAATCTTAATCCCTTTAGTATTGTTGCAATCAGGTTTAGCCCCTTTCTATGTACCAGTTGTTTTCGGTAACAAATGGATTCCTGCCATTCCGATTTTAATTATGATCTGTCTTTCGGTAATTCCTCGTAGTTTTGCTTGGACAGCATCAATACTCCTCAATAGCGTCAACAAAACTCACATCAGCCTTTATTTAGATCTAATCTTTACAGTTATTTTTGCTATATCGATTTTAATTGCGATTAATTGGGGAATATATTGGGTGGCAGCAGCAGTATTAATTTCTCATTCTTTAGTCTTACCTTTTATTGGTATTTGGGCTACTCAGCGAGCATTCAAACCACAATAACTAATCAAGTAAATAATCAGAAATAAAAAATGTACGACACTTATATCTCATTAGGGTTCAATTGCGAAATAGCTTTTCAATTCAAACGAATTGGCTATGATGAAAGTAGCTTTTTTAGATGGGCATATTCACCTTTTGAATCGACTATCAATTTGATCCAAAATGACTTCAAGGATGTATATTTGAAAGAAAATTTAATTCCTGACGGGGATAGTATGGTGGAAGATACCAAGTATAAAATTAGTTTTCATACTAAGTTGCTATCTGAGAAAGATCAACAAACTAAGAACAGACATTTTTTAGCTAATTACAACTTTGATGAAATACACCAAAAAGAAGTTAAAAAAATCCAATACTTTATCAAAAAATGGAACTCTTTAGTTAATTCAGATAAGTCTGTGCTTTATATCATTAAGCCAGATAAAGATGGTAGTAAAACTAATGCTAAAAAGCTATTAGATCTATTCAGTTATAAATATCCAAATCATAAATTTATGATCGTTTATTTACAAACCCAGGAATTTCAAGAGCCAGATTGGGGATTTTCTCAACTGAAAAACATCTACTTTCCTCACTTCGCCCCTGTAGAACAAGCCACTAACGGAAGCGTTGAAGCGTGGGATAAACTATTTGCTAATTATCCTCTCAAACAGAATGTGAAATTACTCAGCAAAATAAACTCAATAAGCTCCATTAAACAAGCTTTGAGTTTTCTAATCACTAAATAATTATTCAGTAAAAAGGCTTCCTCCTAGCTATTAACACTTACCATCAAATTCGCTCTTAACAGTTACACCAAAGCTAAGAGCTAAAAGCTTTTAAATAAACATTTTGATTGAGAAAAATAAGTTTAAATTTTGTCTTTATGGGCTGATTGCTTCTTTGATGGTTTTGTGGGTAGTTTCCTTTCCTCAGTTAAACCACTCCGAAATGATTAGATATAGCAACAACCAGATGATCTTAACCTCTGCCATGAATACTTCAGGTTGGCGATCGCTTCCTATTGGTGGGGGAGGATATGTGACGGGAATTTATGTTCATCCTCAAGTAGCCGATTTAGTTTATATGCAGACAGATAATGGGGGAGCATATCGCTGGCTTCCTCAACGGCAGCAGTGGGAGAATCTGATCGATGATTTTCCCCGCTTACCTTGGAATTACTATGGAGTGGAAAGCCTCGCCCTCGATCGCCAAAATCCAGAGTTGGTTTATCTAGCATTGGGCAAGTACACTTCCAGCGGTAGGGGTAGACTTTGGAAAAGTAGCGATCGCGGACATACTTGGAGCGAGTCGGATTTACAGGTACCAATGGGAGGCAATGAAGATAAACGCTGGACAGGAAACCGTCTAGTAGTTAGTTCTCATGACAGTAACTTACTATTATTTGGTTCCCGCCGAGATGGTTTATGGCGTTCCACCGATGCAGGTATGCACTGGTCACAGGTTGATTCTTTTGGAGCCTATCCTCATTCTGATATCGGCTTAATTGCCCTGGCTTTCGATGCTCAAGATCCGCTTCAAGTATATTTAAGTGCCTATGGAGATGGTATATACCAATCCCATGATGCTGGCTTGACTTGGGACAAGATGGAATGGAGTCCTGTTCACGGGACGAAAATAATTGTCTCAAGCGATCGCAGTGTCTATGTTACCAGCGATCGCTCTTCGGGAGTAAGTAAGTATGTTAATGGTGTGTGGCACGATATTACGCCCCAGGGTTATCAAGGACAAATCTTTAATGCCTTGAGTGTTCATCCCAATGATAGTAATCAAGTATTGGTAGCTCAGGGGGAAACTGGTGACAGTAAAATATTTTATTCTGCTGATGGCGGTCAGACTTGGGCAGAAAAATCCGCCAGACTTCAGCTTAATCCTACCGTTCCCTGGTGGCCTGATTATTTCTTTAACGACTATAATTCCGCAGTGGTGTTCGATCCCAATTTTCCTCAGCGGGTATGGCTAAGTGACTGGTTCGGGGTTTGGCGTACCGACAACTTTGGTGAAGAACCTGTGATGTGGACTAATTATCCCCAAGGACAAGAACAATTAGTAACTTTTAGCTTGGTTTCCCCCCCCCAAGGAGCTGTCTTACTAAGTGGTGTAGCGGATATGGAGGGCTTTTATCATCACAGTTTAGACGCTTATCCCCAAGAAAGATTAAGTCACGAAGATCCCAACACCAGAAACCTCTTTAAAACCTGGGACAGCTATTGGCAGGACACCTATAGTATTGCTTACTGCGGGACTCAACCTCTAAATTTAGTGAGAGTGGGGGGGAAACGGGATAATCTTCAAAACACGGGAGCCACCTCCCCTGATGGCGGGATAACCTGGAAAGAATTTGCTAATTTTCCGACGGATAAAATTCCCCTAAGAGTAGCTGTTTCAGCGGATAATCCAGGGCAATTTGTGGTCATTCGGAGCGAAGCTCAACCACTGTACACTAATGATCATGGTAACTCCTGGCAGCAAGTTACTGGTTTACCAGATGGCATTCCAGGCCCTTGGACTTGGGTACAACCCCTGGCTGCTGATGGCAAAAACGGTCTTAAGTTTTACTACTATGCAGGGGGAACCCTTTACTTGAGCAATGATGGGGGAAAAACTTTTGCGGGGGTTAATAACACTTTGCCGTCGGTGGACAACTATGTGATCAAAACTGTCCCAGGAGTAGAAGATGAAGTCTGGTTAAGTCTAGATGGCAATGGTCTTTACACCTCTCAAGATGGCGGAGTCAATTTTACCGTCACTCCCCAAGTAGAAAATGCTAAACTTTTAGCCTTCGGCAAGCCCCAGAACCCTCAATACTCCCCTTGGCTTTATCTTTACGGCAAAATAACTGACCAAGGAGAAGGATTATTTAAATCTGGCGATCGCGGTCTCACTTGGCAGCAGCTAGATAGTATTCCTCTATTTGATGGCGATCCAGCCAAAAATATTCTAGTTTTAGAAGCAAGTCAACAAGAACCTGGTTTAATTTTTATCGGCACAGATGGTCGAGGAATTTACTATCGATACATTACCTAAAGAATTTGAGTAGCTTCATTCCGCGATCGCCATTAGAAAGAAGTAATTTAATCAGCGATCGCATCACACCTTGTTACATCGAACCCCGCATCTCCTTGAACCCGATCATCTCCATCTAAACCAAACAAAAAATCATTACTTTGTTTGGAGGGGGTCTTAAACCCATGATTCTAAGTAGCTCAACTTAATTAAACAGCTAATAATTGTGAGCAACTAGCAACTAGCAACTAGCAACTAGCAACTAGCAACTAGCAACTAGCAACTAGTAGGGAGGTTATCTGTTACCCGCAATTGAGTAAAGCCATTTTACTTTTATTTTGGTGGAGCTACTTATAAGTTCAGAGTTGCTACATGGGCTGTTTCCCTTATTAAGCCGTCTGTCTGACTTGCTTGTCGCCACTAATGGCTTTAATTAATTAACTACGTAAAGCAGCGATCGCGTCACTAACAACGGACACAATAGGTTTATTTTTGTATAAACTCAATCTAGAAGGGCAATTTTATTCACGAGTTAAAGCCATGAACCCTAAAGAATCTCTTTTAACAGAAATTGAAGCAATCCCAGAATCGTTAATACCAGAGGTATTGAGCTATGTTCAGTATATTAAATATAAACATCAATTTAGACCAGATAGTACCAAAGAAACCTTAGCAAGCTTCTTTAATCAAGATGAAAAACTAGAAACTACTATTTTAAGTGAATCGCTATTAGCTGCCGATTGGTCAACTCCAGAGGAAGATGAGGCATGGCAACATTTATAAAGGGAGATGTAGTTATTGTCCCTTTCCCTTTCTCTGACTTAAGCCAAGCCAAACGCCGTCCTGCATTAGTTGTTGCTAATTTAAGTAGTCAATAAGATTATTGAGATTTTGCAGTAATGCAAAGATGATCGCAACTAAATAAAGATTTCCCAGAGCGATCGCTTTAATCAATTAACTCCACAAAGCAGCGATCGCATTACAGGAGAGTTAGTTGATCGCTATCTTGAGTTAAAAGCTTTTAACTTATTGTAATTACCCATGATGATAAGGACTAGTTAACTTATCTAGTTGATTAACCAACAAACTCAGGAATAAGCCGACATCCGTAACGACACCGACAGATTCTACGGAACCGCGATCGCTTAACTTCGTAACTACCGCAGGATTAATATCCACACAGACCATTTTGACTCCCGCAGGGGTCATATTTCCTACGCCGATGGAGTGCAACATGGTAGAGAGCATCAAAATCATGTCCGTCCCTTCTAGAAGTTGAGCATATTCCTCCTGGGCTTTGATTAAATCCATTTGGGTATCGGGTAATGGTCCATCATCACGAATTGAACCAGCCAGGGCAAAAGGGATATGATGTTTGACGCATTCATACATAATCCCGTGGGTGATAACTCCCGACTCCACAGCTTGAGCGATGCTGCCATAACGTCGTACAGTGTTGATCACTTTTAAATGGTGGCGATGTCCTCCCCGTACAGGAGTCCCTTTTTGCATATCTACTCCCAGGGAAGTCCCCATCAGGGATTGCTCCATGTCATGAACGGCGATCGCATTGCCCCCCAGTAACCCTTGAACATAACCATCGCGGATTAAACTAGAAAGGTGTTTTGCTCCTCCCGTATGAATCACCACTGGCCCTGCTGTCACCACAACTTTTCCCCCGCGATCGCGAATTTGGCGCAATTCCCAGGCGATCTGTTCCACTACTAATTCAACTCTTCTCTCGCTGGATACCCCTGCCCCCATGAAGCTAAATTCTTCTTTGGCTTTAGGTTCTCGATTAGACTTTTTGCGGACGGTGCGAATTCCTTCTACTCCCACCACAACGCGATCGCCCTGGTGCAAATCCCGTAAAATTCGACATTCCGCCGTTACACCATCATTACCATCACTAATGACAATTGCCCCATCCATCCGTTGCTTTTGAACACGAATCCACTGGTCATTGATTTTGACTTCCGTAGGATAGATATTGCTCACATAAAAATCATCAGGGGCTACGCCATCAAGATCGCAGCTTTCGAGGATGGCATCACTCACCTCATCGTTGGGCATTACAGCACCCAGTTCAATTAGCTGACTGATGATTTTTTCCATCACTTCATGGTCAGGGGCAGATACCCGTACTTCGGCGCTGGAGGTACTTTGTCTTTCGATCCCCAGGTTAAAGTTTAAAACTTTAAAGCTACCGCCATTGTCTACTACTAGGTCTAGAGAACGATTCATGATTCCCGCATCCAATAGATGCCCTTCCATATGCAGCACACGACTTTCTACAGGGGTACTGCCATGAACATCTGGCAACACAGGTTCATTAATTCTGAGGGTGAGACATTTAGCCGCCCCTCCCGCCTTGAGAAATTCAGTTAGGGGAGTCTCAATCACTGCAAAACCAGCATCTGCTAAACGCTGCTTCAGACCATCACTCGCCTTATTCATCACCACTGACTGTCCCACATTGACCGAATTACAGGCAAAATTAACGGCATCGGTTTCAGCGATCGCAATTCGCTTATCGGCAGGAACTCGTCCTTCGATAATGTGGTTGGAATAGGAATCAAACGCCCCAGGATAATAGAGTAGATAACCTCCTGAGAGAGGACAGAAGCAAGTATCCAAATGATAAAAGCGATCGTCGATTAAGCGCAAAGATAGCACCTCAATATCCAGCCACTTAGCCAAATAAGGATGGGAATCCAACTCAGAACGGAAACCATAGCCCGCCCATAACCATCGTCCTTCACGGTCTAGTAAAGCATCTCCTGCCCCTTCAAAGGGCAAGTCTTGAGGGAGTTCAAAAACATTAAAACCGTTGTCTTCAAACCACTGTTTAAAATAGGGTTCTTCTCCCTGACGTTCGGGATGATAGAAGCGACTCAAAACCGCATTGTCTCCTAAGACTAAACCTGCATTGGCAGTGAATACCATATCGGGAACTCCTTGCTGTCCCTGGACTAGATCTACCTGGGCGATTTCCTTCAGGACAAAATTTAGTTTTGACCACTGTTCTACTGCCACTTCAGGGGAAGACTTGTGGATATTGCCTTCCATCCAAGGATTAATTACATAGTCTACGTCGTAGTGATCTGGAGCGCACATCAAAATGCGAATTGG
>Ga0114940_10000608_pt1 | contig 15778 bp, 14 predicted proteins | sample ColdCreekSource_FD_87195 | JGI IMG/M metagenome (GOLD analysis project Ga0114940, IMG submission 87195) | Groundwater microbial communities from Cold Creek, Nevada to study Microbial Dark Matter (Phase II) - Cold Creek Source | ecosystem: Environmental > Aquatic > Deep subsurface > Groundwater ... | reverse complement strand
GTAATATATCTTCAATCCAAGGTTTACAGATATTAGGTTCTGCCAACCTCCCTGCTTCGGTTAACAATCCAGACAGTTTGCAACTCACATTTGATATTTCAGACAGTGCCGCCATGCCGTTCTGCCAAGGCTGCCAAGCTGTGTCTACGCCAAGCGCAATCTCAGGTTTGGCGCAGTGGTCGATCACAATGCTCAGTTTTGGATAGCATTCAGCGATTTTGAGAATATGTGGCAGATGAACTGGGCGAATCAGCGCGTCAAACACCAAACCCAACCTCTCCATCGCCGCCAAAGCTGCTCGCACATTCGGCTGCAGAATCCACGCTGGATCGGGTAAATCGTGCAACATGGGACGCAAACCCTTCAGTTTTGGTTGTTTTGCGAGTTGTTCGATTTGCGAAACGGCATCAGTAGCCGTGAAATCAACCCAACCCACCACACCCAAAACGACAGAATGTTCCTCTGCCAGCGCCAGCAAGTGCAAAGTTTCAGCCACCGTAGGCGCAGCTTGCACAAGAACACCGCCCGTGATGCCTAATGGTTGGGCGAGCTTTTGCCAATCCGCCACCGACACATCGCGGTAAATCGGGCCGATCTCAGGCGTGAGCCAACCATAATCACCACGCGACAACTGCCAGCTGTGAAAATGGGCGTCAATCATCTGGAGGGTTTCAAGTCGGGACAGGTGCGCTCGTTGGAATCAAACCCTGAGCCTTGAGTTTGGTCCAAAACGCCGCAGGAATCGGGTGCTGCAACATCGCCACAGCATCCGCCCAATGGTTCAGTTGATTTGCGCCCAGCAAAACCGTATCAACCGTTGAATGCGCCAACGGAAACTGCAAAGCCGCTGCGCGAAGTGGTACGTTAAATTCGTCACAAACAACTTCAATCGCTCTTACGCGCTCTACCCACGCGGCAGGGGCGCTATCGTAATTGAACAATAGTTTCTCGCCTTTTCGCTCTGCAGCTCGAACACCAGTCGCCAAAATTCCCGAATTAAACACGCCTCCAATAGCTATACGCATGCCACGCTGCTCACAAATCGGTAGCAATTCAGCGAAACCGCTATGGTCAACCAGTGTGTAGCGGCCAGCCAGCAAGATGCAGTCCAACTCGGCTTCTTTGAGCACATCTAAACAAACTTGCACATCATTCACACCCAAGCCGATGGCGCGAATCAAGCCTTCGCGTTTCATTTTTTGGAGCTCAGGAATGGCTTCGTCAATCACTTGGCGCAGCACTTTGGGGTAATTATCGCCATGGCAAATCGAGCAGCAATCGTGTATAAAAGCCACGTCCAAATGGCTCATGCCCATGCGCTGCAAGCTGTCCTCCACACTGCGGCGAACGCCAGTGGCGCTGTAATCCCAATGCTGGTTGTAAGGCAAGATGTTGACAAAGTTCAGCTGATCACGCTCGGCGGTGGCACTTGGCGTCAAAATGCGGCCTACTTTGCTGCTCAAAGTAAAAGTATCGCGCGGCAGCTGGCGCAGCGCTTGGCCAAAACGCTGTTCGCTCAAGCCATGGCCATAGTGCGGTGCAGTATCGAACATGGTGCAGCCGTCTTGGATGGCTTGCTCGATGATGCTTTGGGCATCAACGTCGCTCACAGCGGTAAACAAATTACCTAACGGCGCACCGCCTAGGCCAAGTTTCAAACCGCCGAGTTTGGCGTTTTTCAATGGAGGGAATAGTTGTTGAGATAGGTTTTTTGTAGTCATGTTGAGAGTGTACGTGTAACATATGATGATTGCATAACAACCCTTTAATTCACCATGAAATACCGCAACTTAGGCAACAGCAATCTCAAAGTTTCCGAGCTCTGCTTGGGCACCATGATGTTTGGCGACCAAACGGATAAAGCTGAGGCGACAGCCATCGTTGCGGACGCACACACCAACGGCATCAACTACATAGACACCGCCGATGTGTACACCAAAGGCGCGTCTGAGACCATGGTGGGCGAGATTCTGAGCGGTCAACGCCACGACTGGGTGCTGGCGACCAAACTGGGTAACGCCATGTCTGACCGCGTCAACGTTGGTCATTATTCCCGCAGCTGGATGATGCAAGAAATCGACGCATCGCTGGCGCGGCTCAAAACCGATTACGTAGATATTTTGTACATGCACCGTGACTACAACGGCATGAACTTAGAAGAACCGCTGCGCGCGCTGCAGGCCATGTTGCGCGCAGGCAAGATTCGCTACTGGGGTGTTTCAAACTTTCGCGGTTGGCGTATTGCCGAGATGGTGAATATCGCCAAACAACTCGGCATGCCCGGCCCTGTGGTTTGCCAGCCGTATTACAACTTGCTGAACCGCATGCCGGAAGTGGAAATTTTGCCCGCGTGCCAACATTACGGCATTAGCGTCACGTCTTACAGCCCGATTGCACGCGGCGTGTTGACGGGCAAATATATACCAGGTCAACAACTTGACCCCAATACGCGCGGTGGTCGTGCTGACAAGCGCATGACTGAGACAGAGTTGCGCCAAGAGTCTTTCGTTATCGCGCAAACGCTGATGAAGTATTGCCATGAGAAATCAAGTCTTAAAGCTGATTCCAAAGTCAGCTTGGCACAGTTCGCCACCGCTTGGGTGTTGGCGAATCCTGCCATCAGCTCCGTCATAGCTGGGCCGCGCACGTTGCAGCAGTGGCAAGACTATTTGCCTGCTTTGAATTATGTAGTGACAGCTGATGACGAAAAGTTGATTGACAGTTTGGTGCGTCCAGGCCACCCGTCCACGCCTGGTTATACAGACCCTGCTTATCCGTTGAATGGCAGGGAAATCAAATATTTGTAACTCGAAAGTCTAAAAAATGCATGTCGTGTGAACCGCATTGCGTGAACCACAGAATTTAGCTCATGAACGCTTTTGTCAGCCTAAATCATAACGGCATCAACACAACTAAGCTGGTTAGAAGAGTTTTGCTAATGCTGCTATTTTCGATAGCTGTCTGCTTAGTTTTATGGGCTGGTCAATGGGCCGCTAATCGTGCGTCTCAAACGCAAGCAGATGCAATTCACCGCGCAATCGATATAAATGCACTTGGTTTACGCGCTGAAATAGCTAAATACAGTGCGCTGCCTTACTCTGCAACACTTCAGCCTGACGTTATAAACGCACTATCTCAAGACGGTGTGATGTTTAGGCAGCGTGTCAATCTGTATCTCGAAGATGTTAATCAACGTGTTGGCTCTGATGCCTTTTACGTCATGGACTTAAAAGGTTTAACCATAGCTGCTAGCAACTGGCAAAGTCCTAAGACTTTTATCGGTCAAAACTATGCAAACCGCCCCTATTTTATAAATGCATTGAAAGGTGAAACTGGTCTGTTTTTTGGCATAGGTCAAACGACAGCAATACCAGGTCTCTTTATCGCGACGCCAGCTCATCAAAATGGAAAAATAATTGGTGTTGTCGTCATCAAAGTTAGTTTGCGCGATATAGAGTCGGCGTGGTCTGACTTCAATGCACCCATTATGGTATCTGATGCAAATGGCATTTTTTTTCTCGGATCTGTCTCGGCTTGGAAATATCAAGCGAATCGGGCACTTGAAAAAGATGCATTGGAATGGTTGTTGCGCCATAAACAATATGGTGAAAGAAAAGTATTTTCTCAAGTAGCTTGGTCGGTTGAACATCTAAAAGTTAATTCAGGTTATTTGATACAAACCCAGCTTGATGAAAAGACACAGCGCTATTTGGCTTTTGACCAAGAATTGCCAGAGTTGGGTTGGAAGCTGACAGTCATGGGAGATTACAAACCTATTTTATGGGCTAGGGTTACCACCCTAATCCTAGGGACACTCGGCATGGGTCTGTTGATATTTGTGGCACTCTATTGGCAGTTACGCGAAAAACGTTTAACCGACCAAAGTAATGCACGACAAGAACTAGAAGTTCGTGTTAAGGAGCGAACACATGAATTGAATGAGTCACTCGCATTCCAAAAAGCTATGGAAAACTCGTTATTGGTGGGTATGCGCGCACGAGATTTAGAGGGTCGCATCATTTACGTCAACACAGCCTTTTGTGAAATGACTGGTTTTAGTTCGAGCACTTTGATTGGTTGTCTTCCGCCATACCCATATTGGGACCAAGACGATTTGACTCGTCACTGGAACGAAAGTAAAACCGTTTTAAGTGGTAATGCCGCTTTGGAGGGCTTTGAATCACGCATAAAACACCTCGATGGTCAAGATGTGCAAACCATGGTGTACACAGCACCTTTGATAGATGCAACTGGAAAACATAAAGGTTGGATGAGTTCAGTTGTAGATATTTCTGAGCAAAAAAAATATGAAACGAAACAACGTTTGTTGGATGCACAATTGCAACATTCAGCAAGACTAGCTAGTATGGGTGAAATGGCAACGACCTTGGCACACGAACTAAATCAGCCGTTGATGGCATTAACAAGCTATGCAAGTGCAGCTCGCGCTTTCGCAGAACAAAACAATCAAAGCTTATTGATCAGCAGTTTGCAAGAAATAACTATTCAATCACAGCGCTCAGCTGATATTGTGCGCAGAATTCGTGGCTTCGTGAAGCCGCTTACTACTGGTGTTGAGCTCTGTCATATTAATGCGCTTGTCAACAATGTCTTGTCTCTTTTACAACCAGAAATAAAACGCAACCAAGCTACTGTCATTAGCAAATTGGCTGAAATTTTGCCCGCAGTATCTGGTGATCGCGTTTTATTAGAACAGGTCATTCTTAATCTCATCGTCAACAGCCTACAGGCGATGCAATCTAAATCTAATGAAGACCGTCTGATAACTATCGAAACTTTAATGATAGATCAATCAATACATGTGCGTGTGTCTGACTGTGGCACAGGAATTTCGGCAGATGTGGCAGAAAATATGTTTGCGCCCTTTTTTACAACAAAAACCGATGGCTTAGGACTTGGTTTAAATATTTGCCGCACCATCATTGAAAGCCATCACGGCGAATTGAGTTTTGAAAATAGAGTTAATGATATTAGTAAAGGAGCCATTTTTTCTATTAAACTGCCAGCCCAGATATGAGCCAAACACCTCTAAACTTATATGTAGTCGATGACGATGAAGCTGTGCGACGTTCGCTTGGAATGCTATTTCTTTCTCGCGGATATTCTGTTCAAATTTTCGAGTCGGGTGAAGCATTCTTAGCAGCTAAACAACTCGATCACCAAGGCTGCGTCGTACTCGATTTTCGTTTAGATGGTATGAACGGCCTAGAAGTACTTAAAGAAATGCGCTTACGTCTAAGCTCTTTAGTTGTGATTTTTTTATCTGGTCACGGAGACATTCCAGCAGCTGTCAATGCTGTGCAAAATGGTGCATTTGGATGGCTAGAGAAACCATGTAACCACGATTTACTGCTGCAAAAAGTTCAGCAAGCGCTTGAACATGCCACCCAACTAGCTTTACTCAAAACTGAAAAAGATCAAGCGCTTGCTCGATGGCTGAAATTAACCCCCCGGGAAAAAGAAGTTGCTCGACTAGTTGCCGACGGCAAAACCAGCAAAGTTATTGCTCGCGAGCTAGTATCTATTGAATCAAGAACAGTTGAAACGCACCGGGCTAATGCGTTTTCAAAGCTTGGTTTCTCCAACAGCAATGAGCTTGACCGTTTTTTGCGTCATAACGATCTATAGCTCATCCACCAAAATCAACTTCGGCTATCAATCTTCGGATATCAGTCAAGCTTCAAGTTTTGCTTCAACACCACAGACTTATAAACATCGTATTCCGCTTTGATTTGTGCTGCAAACTGTTCTGGTGTATTTCCTAAAACCTGTGAACCTGTGTCTTCTATCCGTTTACGCACAGCAGGGTCTTTCAAAGCTGTCAAAACAGCAGCATTCACTTTATCAACAACATCCTTGGGCAAACCTTTGGGGCCGACGATGCCATAAAAAGCCATACGATTGACAGGCTCCATGCCAACTTCTTTGAAAGTCGGCACGTTAGGCAACTGCGCCAAACGCTGCGGCGCCGCTACCACAATAGGAATCAATTGACCAGAAGTAATGAATTTCAGCGCAGATGGTAGATTATCAAACGTCATTGGCACTTGACCTGCAACTGTGTCATTCAGAGCAGGGCCTGCGCCACGATACGGTACATGGGTAATGAATGTTCCGCTTAAGCTTTTATATAACTCCATTTGCAAATGCCCAATTCCACCCGTGCCAGAAGATGAAAACGAATATTTACCAGGATTTTTTTTGATCTCTGCTAAAAAGCTTTTGTAGTCCTTAGCCGCAAAGCTAGGATTGACTGCAATCACATTTGGAGTTGCAGCAATGTTGATAATCGGTGTAAAGTCTGAAAGTGGGTTGTAGGCTATTTTAGGGTTGATGGCAGGATTTGCAGCCATTGTGGACACAGTAGCTATCGCCAAAGAATAGCCGTCAGGTGAAGATCGCGCCGTCTCTAGTGCACCAACAACGCCGCCCCCACCCGCCTTGTTATCCACAATAACTGGCTGACCTAAGGCACGACTTAACGGCTCCGCAATCACCCGCGCAATGATGTCCGTGGTTCCACCGGCAGCAAAAGGCACTTGTAGTTTGATAACTTTATTGGGGTAACTTTGAGCTGCCACCGTTGTACTCGCAAGGCTTAACGACACGACAGTTAACGCAGCAAAAATCCGTGACAGTTTGATGGGTGTGCGATGGTTACTATTGAGAAGATTTTTCATATGTAGTCAGATACTCCAGAGTTAAAAAAGTATTCTGCAAGTACGAAACGCTTGTGTCATCTGCATCATTGCGCATAGCCTCTGCGTAATATTACGCAGGGGTTTTCTCTGTGAAATTTTTGTAATCTTTATGTATTAATAACAAAGATTAAAAACACAAACAGAGATAAAACCATGAATAAAATCACTCTTTTCTCGTTAAAGGCAATGGGACTGATTGGTTTAGTGTGTAGTCCATTAGCTATGGCTCAAATCATGATTGGACAAACTGCAGGTTTTACAGGTCCAGTAGGTGCAGGCGTCAAAGAAACTACCGATGGCGCAAAAATTTACTTTGACAGCATCAACGCTAAAGGTGGCATCAACGGGCAAAAAATTGAACTCGTATCTATGGACGACAAGTTCGATCCCAAGCTCTCAGCTGAAAATGCTAGGCAGTTAATTGAAGAAAAAAACGTAGTTGCCATGTTTTTGACACGTGGTACACCGCATACACAAGCGGTCATACCTATGCTAGAAAAACACCGCGTACCACTGGTTGGTCCATCTACTGGCGCTATGTCTTTGCACATGCCACTCCAAAAATACGTTTTTAATGTGCGCTCCAGCTATCAGCGTGAAGCTGAAAAGGCTATGCTGCACCTACACACTTTGGGTATCACACGGATTGGCATCGTTCATGTAGATGACAGCTTCGGTTCAGATGCCTTAGTGGGTGCACAAAAGGGCTTAGCTAAAGCTAAGCTACCAACTGTGGCGCTTGAAAAATTCGAGCGTACAAATCCTGACTTCAAGCCCATCGCAGCCAAACTGCTAGTAACTAACGCGCAAGCCGTTTTGGTCATAGGCGCGGGTCAGGCTGTTGTTGAAGCACTTACGGATATCAGAGCCACTGGCTCCTCAGCTCAAATCATCACCTTGTCCAACAATGCTTCAAGTGGTTTCATCAAAAGCCTCAAAGGTAACGGCCGCGGTATTGTGGTGACGCAAGTTTTTCCCAACGAACGATCCATCAGCTACGCCCTCGTAAAAGAAGCTCAAACCCTCGCAAAAGAAAAAAATGTCAGTGCCGTCAGCCCTGCCATGCTGGAAGGATTCACTGCCGCAAAAGTACTGGTAGAGGGACTGCGGCGCAGTGGTGCTAAACCTAGCCGCGAAAAACTGCAAGCAGCTTTAGAAAGTTTGAATAACTTTGATGTGGGTGGCTTAAAACTCAGCTACTCAACCACCTCGCACTCTGGTCTGGACTTTGCCGACCTGTCCATCATTGGGGCGGATGAGCAATTCAAACGCTAAAAAATACGCTTCACGCTAACTATCTGATTTTAAAAGTAATTTACGAAGATGTGCCACGAGATGGAGCAACGCTTTGCACTGATTCGCAAATATTGAAGCGCTACAGTATTTCTGCCACCCGCTGAGCAATCGCCATAGAGCTTGTAAGTCCGGGCGATTCAATCCCAAAAAGATTGACCAGTCCGGCAATGCCGTGGTCATTTGGCCCTTGAATCACAAAATCAGCGGCAGCCTCAGTTGGTGCGCTAATTTTTGGACGGATGCCTGCATAGCCGGCGATTAAAGAACCGTCTTGCAGCTGTGGCCAGTATTTGCGCACTTCGGCATAAAAGGCATCACCTCGGGCGGGGTTGACGACCAAATCATCTGCCGTTTCAACCCACTGCACATCTGGGCCAAACTTGGCTTGACTACCTAAGTCCAGCGTCAAATGCACGCCTAAGCCGGCTGTTTCAGGTACAGGATAAATCAAATGACTGAAAGGCGATTTTCCGCTCAATGTGAAGTAGTTGCCTTTGGCATAGTAAGCTTTTGGTACAAACTTGGCGTCTAAACCCTGCGTGTTTTGTGCAATCAACGGTGCAGACAAACCAGCGGCATTAACCAGTGTTTTTGTGTATATTTCAGTGCCATCTTGCATAACTATTTTAATAGCATCTGAGGCAGTAAATACGCTAGCTACAGGTGAATTAAGCACCGTTAAACCACCTGCATTTTCAAAATCACCTTGCAGCGACAGCATCAGCTCATGGCTGTCGATGATGCCAGTGCTGGGGGAATGCACGGCAGCGACGCATTCAAGCTGAGGCTCCATCATTCGCGCTTCTTCTCGTGTTAACAACACCAAATCGTGTACCCCGTTGGCAGCAGCTTTGGCAATGATTCCTTGCAGTTGCGCGACTTGCGCCTCGCTGGTCGCGACAATCAGTTTGCCGCACCGTTGATGCCCTATACCACGCTCAGCACAGTAGTCATACAACATAGACTTACCTTGCACACACAGTTGCGCTTTGAGCGAGCCGGCGGGATAGTAAATACCAGCGTGAATCACCTCGCTATTGCGCGAGCTGGTGCCTGTACCAATCGCATTGGTGGCTTCCAGCACCAGCAGCTCTTTGCCGGCAAACTTTGGGCTGAGTGCCAGCGCTCTAGCCACTGCCAAACCCACCACACCCGCGCCAACCACTACTGCATCGACACAATCGACACTTTCTACGCTGTCCATATCAATCACAATCAAAAATTATCTTTATTTGTTCTAGGCAGATGCTGCCAATTTTAAAACAGCAGGGTAAGACGCTTGAATTTCCAAGCGATCTGTAACACCCTTTTGCATCAACAGTTGGTGCGCTTTTGGCAAGTTCCAGCACGGGATCTGCGTAAACATGTGATGTTCGCAATGGTAATTCACCCAATATGGCGCGACGAATGCACGCTCTAGCCAATTAGCGTAGGTCGTACGTGCATGGCGCAGCGGATCTGTGCCGTTTTCAACAATCAAGGCATGCTCAGCAATATTTCGCAAGCGGCTCACCAACGGCAACCATGTCATCATCGGCAACAACCACATCAGTAGCCAAGCCCACCACAAACCTGCCAAACTGAAAGCCAGTAACCCTAAGCCGTTACAGATATAAAACATGCGGGTTTTGTTGTATTGCTTGACAAACGTTTGCCCCGTTAAATCCCGAACGACTTTGCGCCACAACGATGTGCGAGTGATGGGAAACGGTTTTGACAACACCAAATCTGGGTCTTCCGATTGCTGCACAAATCGGTGATGTTGCAAGTGATAGGGTCGATAGATGAAAAGTTCGGGAGCGCAAAACCAATAGGCTATGAAATCGTTCACTTTTCGATTTTCATGCAACAGCGCGTGTGCAGCGTCATGCATCAAAATATTCAAGCCTAACTGGCGATTGCCAATCACCATCACAGCCAGCGGAATAGTTACAGGCAAAATAACACCAACAGCTATTGCCAAGCCAATTACAGCCCAACAATGCATCACCACAGCAATGCCTTTCCATGACGACCGTGCAGACACACTTGCCCACTCTTGCGGTGTAAAAAAGTCTTCAGGTTTAACGCGGGCTGCAACACTCATGGGTATTTTCAATGATTAGATTGGTGCTAGATTACACCATCCAACTTGTTTGTAAGTAAGGCATTACAGAAAACCTACGAAAACCCACGATAGGGACGTAAAAAAAGGACTTAGATTTCTCATAAGTCCTTGATTTATAACCATCTTCTGTTTTTTGAATTTGGTGGGCAGTACAAGTTTCGAACTTGTGACCCCTGCAGTGTGAATGCAGTGCTCTACCCCTGAGCTAACCGCCCTGAATCTGATTCAGTACAGCCTTTGATTATACAGGTTTTATGCACTTAACCGAGCATTTGTTCGTTGCTAACCAGCGTTCGCCACATCGTTTTGCCTTTGCTGGCTTTGTCGATTTGGTTTAACACATCGTCATGCGCTGCATTTTCTTGCTCATTAGCCATAAGAACATCCAATTTGAAGACGCTCAAATCAATTTGTATATCTGTCCCATCGGCGTTTTGACCAGTAGCACCGTCAATCAGCAAAGCATCTTGCCCACGCGTGAGGTTGATGTACATGTCGGCCAGCAGCTCCGCATCAAGCAAAGCGCCATGCAAAGTACGACCGGAATTGTCTACGCCAAGCCGATCACACAAAGCGTCTAAGGAATTGCGTTTGCCTGGATAGATTTCTTTGGCCATGACCAAGGTATCAGTCACACTGGCTACAAATCCCTTGAACGACGGCTTGCCTATTAACTCTAGCTCTTTGTTCAAAAAACTCAGGTCGAACGGCGCGTTGTGGATGATGATGTCTGCGCCAGCGCAAAAATCTAAAAACTCGTCTGCAATTTCAGCAAATTTCGGCTTGTCTTTTAAAAATTCGCTAGTGATACCGTGCACTTTGAGTGCGTCTTCATGACTTTCACGCTCAGGGTTAAGGTAAAAATGCTTGTTGTTTCGGGTTAACTTGCGGTTAATCAGCTCAACGCAGCCAATTTCAATCACGCGGTCGCCATTCGCAGCGGATAAACCCGTTGTTTCAGTGTCCAAGAAAATTTGCCGCATGCTAATGTCTCCTCAATGGTTCTCTTTAGCGTGGTTGATGGAATATTTTGGAATCTCCACCGTCACATCAGTCTGCGCCAAAATAGCTTGGCAGCTTAAGCGCGAGTTCGGCTCTAGCCCCCAAGCGCGATCAAGCAAATCGTCTTCTTCTTCGTCTGTCTCGCCCAGAGACGCAAAGCCTTCGCGCACGATGACGTGGCAGGTCGTGCAGGCGCGGCTCATGTCGCAAGCGTGTTCGATGTTGATGTTGTTATCCAACAGCGCTTCGCAGATCGTTGTACCAGCCGGCGCAGTGATACTTGCTCCGTTGGGACAATATTCAGCGTGAGGAAGAATGGTGATGATGGCCATGGTAATTACTTTTTAAATGTTTTCAACGACTATTTATAGTTTAAATAGTCTCAATGTTTTTTCCAGCCAAAGCTTTCGCAATGCCGCTGTTCATGCGCATCGCAGCAAAAGCTTCAGTCGCTTTCGCCAAATCAGACGTTGCAGACTCCACGACCGCAGCATCATCAGCCTCTTTTGCTATCAATAACGCAGCTATTGAGGCAGCAATAACACCGGCTTCATCCGTATTTAACAGGTGTCCGTCGATGTCTAATGCACTTTGCGTGGCCAAGACCATGCGATCAGCATCCACACGGGCTTCTATCAGCGCGCGGCTCTTCATGTCTTGCTGTGCGGTGCTGAAGCTGTCTTTCAACATAGTGGCGATTTGGTCGTCGCTGAGGCCGTAAGACGGTTTCACCACAATGTTAGATTCAACCCCGCTGCCAAGTTCCTTCGCTGCGACGCTCAGCAAACCATCGGCGTCGACCGTAAAAGTGACGCGAATCTTCGCCGCACCCGCTGCCATGGGCGGAATGCCGCGCAGTTCAAACCGTGCCAAACTGCGGCAATCGGTCACCAAATCACGCTCGCCCTGCACCACATGCAGCGCCAAAGCGGTCTGGCCGTCTTTGTAGGTGGTGAAATCTTGCGCCATCGCGGTCGGAATTGTCTGGTTACGCGGCACGATACGCTCAGCCAATCCGCCCATGGTTTCTATGCCCAAACTCAGCGGTATCACGTCCAAGAGCAGCAAATCCCCTACCCCATTGTTGCCAGCTAATTGGTTTGCCTGAATCGCCGCGCCCAAAGCCACCACTTCGTCTGGGTTTACATTCGTCAGCGGTGGTTTTCCGAACAAATCAGCCACAGCTTGCTGAATGTGCGGCATGCGCGTGCTGCCGCCCACCATGACGACACCCTTGATGTCTTCTTTGGCTAACTTGGCGTCGCGTAAGGCTTTTTTGACAGCGCTCATGGTTTTATCGGTCAAATGCTGAGTTGCTTTGACAAATTGCTCTTTGGAGAGCATAAAAATGCCTGTAGCCGTCGTATTTATTGCCTGAACAGCTATACTATTTGCAGTGGATAATGCCTCTTTGCAACGCCGCGCTTCTACCAACAACGCGGCTTTTTCACTTGCCGTCCTTGGGAAATAGCCAGTTTCAGCTGAGATGAAATCAGCCAAGGCACGGTCAAAATCGTCACCACCCAAGGCTGAGTCGCCGCCTGTGGCAATCACCTCAAAAACACCTTGCGTGAGCCGCAAAATCGAGATATCAAACGTGCCGCCACCCAAGTCGTAAATCGCATAAACGCCCTCTGCCGCGTTGTCCAAGCCATAAGCAATTGCTGCTGCAGTTGGTTCGTTGATGAGACGAAGCACATTGATACCCGCCAGTTGCGCCGCGTCTTTGGTCGCCTGGCGCTGCGCGTCGTCAAAATAAGCTGGCACGGTGATGACCGCACCAAACAAGTCGTCATTGAAGGTGTCTTCGGCGCGGTAACGCAGCGTTGCCAAAATCTCGGCGCTGATTTCAACGGGTGATTTTGTGCCGCCTACGGTTTCTAAGCTGACCATGCCAGATTCCGAAGCGGTGAACGCGTAAGGCAACTTGTCGCGGTTTACTATATCGTTTAAGCCGCGACCCATCAAGCGTTTGACGGAAGCAATCGTGTTCAGGGGGTCGATAGCCACATTTGCCAATGCTTCAAAACCAATTTGTCTTTTGTTATCAGGTAAATAGCGCACTACAGATGGCAAAATCACGCGGCCTTGGTCGTCGGGCAAACACTCCGCCGCGCCACTTCGCACGGCGGCAACGAGTGAATGGGTCGTCCCCAAGTCAATGCCCACGGCAATGCGTCGCTCATGCGGGTTGGGCGTTTGGCCGGGTTCGGAGATTTGTAAGAGTGCCATGACGATGTGATTTTTATTCTTTAACTTTGCGTAAATTCTTTGCTTACATTTTATCGAGCCGCGCTTCGATTTCACCGACAAAGCGCGCCACAAACATCAATGCTCGCACCTCATTTGCCGCCGCTGCATAATCGTGCTTGGCATCGATAAACTGCTCTATTTTTGATAGCTGTTCATGCTTGTAATTCGCCGTCTGGTGCTCAATTTTCTCCAGTTCTTCCGCCGTTCCAGCTTCTTCCAAAGCCTCGCGCCATTCGATTTGCATCATCATGAAAGCGGGCGGCATGGATGTGTTGGTGTGGGCTTCTATGGGTGCGCCGTTCAGCTCACACAAATAAGTCGCGCGTTTGAGTGGGTCTTTGAGGCGGTTGTAGGCTTCGTTGATGCGAACCGACCATTGCATCGCAATGCGTTGGGCAGCGGCTCCTTGGGCTGCAAACTTATCGGGATGCGCCTCGCGCTGAAGGTCTTTCCATTTGGCGTCTAAAACACTGCGGTTTTGGGCAAATTGGGCTGGAATCTCGAAAAGCTCGAAATCTGTGGCTTGGAGATTCATTCCTCAGGCAAATACTTAAACGCGGAAAGACTCGCCGCAACCGCACTTGTCGCGCTCGTTGGGGTTGTTAAATTTGAAGCCTTCGTTCAAGCCTTCGCGCACATAGTCCAGCTGCGTACCGTCGATGTACGCCAAGCTTTTTGGGTCAACCGCAACTTTCACGCCAAAGCCTTCAAAAATCGTGTCTTCAGGCGCGAACTCGTCCATGTATTCCAAGGTGTACGCCAAGCCTGAGCAGCCCGTGGTTTTAACGCCAAGCTTGACACCCACGCCCTTGCCGCGCTTGCTTAAGTAGCGGGTGACGTGTCGTGCAGCAGGTTCTGTGAGGGAAACGGACATGGAATGACGTTATTTTTAGATTAATGAACTGCTGCAGTTGAATCGGCTGTTGCCAAACCATGCTTCGCCTTGTAATCGCTCACAGCGGCCTTAATAGCGTCTTCCGCCAAGATGGAACAGTGAATCTTCACCGGTGGCAAAGCTAGCTCTTCGGCGATTTCGCTGTTTTTCAATGCTGCCGCTTGGTCCAAAGTTTTACCTTTGACCCATTCGGTCACGAGTGAACTGGACGCAATCGCCGAGCCACAACCGTAGGTTTTGAAACGCGCATCTTCAATCACGCCAGTCACTGGGTTGACCTTGATTTGCAACTTCATCACGTCGCCGCAAGCTGGTGCGCCCACCATGCCAGTGCCAACAGAGTCGTCGCCTTTTTCAAAGCTGCCAACGTTTCGTGGGTTTTCGTAGTGGTCAACTACTTTGTCTGAATAAGCCATGATGTGTTCCTTTATTTAATGTGCTGCCCATTGGATTGTGGAGATATCAATGCCTTCTAAGTGCATATCCCACAGCGGGCTCAGGTCGCGCAGTTTCGCGACATTGAGTTTGATGGTTTCTACTGCGAAGTCGATTTCGGCTTCTGTTGTCCAGCGGCCAATCGTCATGCGCAGGCTGCTGTGCGCCAATTCGTCGCTGCGGCCCAAGGCGCGAAGTACATAACTTGGCTCTAATGAAGCGGACGTACAAGCTGAACCACTTGAAACAGCTAAACCTTTGATACCCATGATCAAAGACTCGCCTTCAACATAGTTAAAGCTCATGTTCAAGTTGTGCGGAATGCGTTTGTCGGCATGACCGTTCAAAAACACTTGCTCAATATCCTTCAAACCGTTCAACATACGCTCGTGCAGGGCACGAATACGCACATTGTCTGCCGCCATTTCCAGCTTGGCGATGCGGAAAGCCTCGCCCATGCCGACGCACTGGTGCGTTGGCAGCGTACCCGAACGCATGCCGCGCTCGTGTCCACCGCCGTGCATTTGCGCTTCCAAGCGAACGCGCGGTTTGCGGCGCACGTACAAAGCGCCAATACCTTTGGGGCCATAGGTTTTGTGCGAGGTCAGGCTCATCAAATCTACAGGCAATTTAGACAAATCGACATCGATACGACCGGTTGCTTGCGCTGCATCCACGTGGAAAATCACGCCTTTTTCGCGGCAAATGTTGCCAAGCGCTGTGATGTCTTGAATCACGCCGATTTCATTATTGACAAACATGACGCTGGCCAAAATCGTGTCTGGGCGAATGGCAGCTTTGAAAACCTCTAAATCTAGCAAGCCGTCTTCTTTGACATCAAGGTAAGTCGCTTCAAAACCTTGGCGCTCCAGCTCACGGAAGGTGTCCAGCACGGCTTTGTGCTCGGTTTTCACAGTGATGATGTGTTTGCCTTTGGTTTTGTAGAAACCAGCTGCGCCTTTGATGGCTAAGTTGTTGGACTCGGTCGCACCGCTGGTCCAAACAATTTCACGTGGGTCTGAGCCGATCAAATCTGCAATGTGACCTCGCGCTGTTTCCACGGCGGCT
>Ga0114940_10000607_pt1 | contig 15787 bp, 12 predicted proteins | sample ColdCreekSource_FD_87195 | JGI IMG/M metagenome (GOLD analysis project Ga0114940, IMG submission 87195) | Groundwater microbial communities from Cold Creek, Nevada to study Microbial Dark Matter (Phase II) - Cold Creek Source | ecosystem: Environmental > Aquatic > Deep subsurface > Groundwater ... | reverse complement strand
TTAAGTCGCCATGACAAATGGCTTTGCATGATGTATCCCCGCCTAAAACTTTTACATCGTTTGCTAGCAAATGATGGTGTTATTTTTATTTCTATTGATGAAAATGAGCAAGCAAGCTTACGATTAATTATGGATGAAATTTTTGGAACAAAAAATTTCATTGAGCTATTAGTCTGGAATAAAAGAATTCCAAAAAATGACAAATGCATAGGGAATATTCATGAGTATGTTTTACTTTTCTCTAAAAACAAAAGTACAGATAAAAAATTCACTCAAAAAAAGGGCGGCCTTTCTGAAATAAATGAATTAGTTGACGCATTAAAAAGAAAAAATGTACCCATTCCTGATGCCGAGATTGAGCTTAAAAAGCTATATAAGAAAAACAATTATGACCGAGGAATAACATTGTATAACTCACTAGATGATAACTATCGTCTTTGGGGGAAAATAAATGTTAGCTGGCCTAACTCACAAACTTTTGGCGAAAGGTACGATGTTCTACACCCTAAAACCAATAAACCTTGCAGAGTTCCAGAGCGTGGTTGGCGCTGGACAAAAGCAACATTTGATTCATTGCTCGATTACAACAAAGTTCAAGAACTACATGATGGTAGCTTTAGTTGCGGAAGTATTTGGTTTGCGAAAGATGAAAACACACAGCCAAGCTCAATCAAATACTTAGACGAAGTTTCAGATTTTTTACTACGCTCGATAATCAGCACAAAGAGCGAGGGGTCAGTTTCCTTAAAAGATCTTTCCGATGAACCGTTCGATTATCCAAAACCGATAGACCTTATTGAATTACTCCTAGATTCTGCTACATCTACAGATTCTCTCGTCCTTGATTCCTTTGCCGGTTCCGGCACCACTGCTCATGCGCTGTTAAAGCTCAATGCCGAAGATAAAGGAAACCGTAAGTTTATTTTAATTGAAACAATGGAATATTCCGAAGCGCTAACCGCCGAGCGCGTGCGCCGTGCCATAAATGGATATAACGAAGGTAATAAAGCAGTCGCTGGATTAGGCGGTAGTTTCGATTTCTACACCATTGGCGAACCCGTATTTTTACCGGATGAAAACCTCAATGAAGCGGTTGGACTTGAAGCCATTCGTGATTATGTAGCTTATTCCGAAGGCATTCCCGCTGGCGACCGCACCACACAAGAAAACCCTTACTCCCCGCACTTACTTGGCCTCAATTCAGATATGGCTTGGCTTTTTAACTATGAAGCAGACAAAGCCACGCTACTGGATTTAGATTATTTGGCCAGCATTAAATTTCAACAAGCCAAACCAAACCACGCCATTATCTATGCTGACCGCTGCTTGCTAGAACCTGCCTTTATGACAGCCAATGGTATTACTTTCAAAAAAATCCCACGCGACATAACGCGATTCTAAGAGGCAAATATGGAACTTAAACCTTATCAACAACGAGTGATTACAGACCTCGAAGAATTTCTAGTGACGATGGAAACAACACAGCGTATCGACCATGCCTACCGTGACTTTTGGGCGGAGCGTGGCATTACTGAAATGGACGCCTATAAAAATAATGTAAAAGGTGTTCCGCATGTCTGTGCAAAAGTGCCAACTGCTGGAGGCAAAACATTTATTGCCGTAAATGCAATTAAAACCATTTTCAATGCTATTCATCGCCATAACCCCAAGCGCCCAGAGTTTGTCGTGTGGTTGGTTCCGTCGCTCACCATTTTGGATCAAACAGTTAATGCCTTATCGGATGTTAACCATCCTTATCGCCAGCAACTCAATTTACAATTTCGCAACCGTGTTGCTATTTACCAGAAAAAAGATTTACTGCAAGGTGCAGGCTTTTCGCTAGATTCAGTGAAAGGCCAACTGTCCATTGTGGTTATGAGTTTTGATTCATTACGTGCAAAAAACAAAGAAGCCAGAAAGGTGTTTCAAGACAACGGCTCTTTAGCATCATTCCTAAATACCGATGATGAAGATAACGAAGACTGGCTACTACAAGATTTTGATAAGTCCGCATTGATTAACGTGATTCGCCGCTTAAAACCCGTAGTGATTGTAGATGAAAGCCACAATGCTGAATCTAAACTGTCAGTTGAAATGTTAGATGATCTTAACCCGCACTTTATTTTTGATTTAACAGCAACGCCAAAAAACAACAGCAACATTATTAGCTATGTAGATGCCCTGCAACTTAAAGCACACCACATGGTTAAGTTGCCTGTCATTGTGGCCAACAGACAAAATAAAGATGAAGTTGTTGAAGCAGCAATCATACTTCGCAACCAACTGGAAGCCATTGCTAACAGCGAAAAAGCCAAAGGTGGTAAAACCATACGGCCTATTGTGCTATTTCAAGCGCAACCCAAAACCGATGACGACAATGTAACCTTTGAAAAGTTAAAGCAGTTGCTAGTTGCACTAAAAATCCCCGAAGAACATATTAAAATTAAAACTGCCAATAACAATGAACTAAAAGATATTGACCTTATGGCGGATGATTGTGTAGTGCGTTACATCATTACTATCAATGCGTTAAAAGAAGGTTGGGACTGCCCTAATGCCTATATTCTGGCAGCACTAGGCGATAAGTCTTCAGCAGTAGACGTAGAGCAAATTTTAGGGCGTGTATTGCGTATGCCACACGTTAGAAAACATGGCGATGACATGCTAAACATGAGCTATGTATTTACCGCCAGTAATCGCTTTATGGAAACGCTTGAAAGTGTTGTGAAAGCACTTAACAAAGCCGGGTTTTCTGAAAATGATTATCGTGCATTAACGAAAGAAGAGAACCAAGAAAACTCAATCACACCTATTATAGGTAATTCTGACGATTTATTTTCTAACGCTAAGGTGGCAGAAAAATCTGTGCAGGACGATTTGGTAACCGATGATGACATTCACATTGAACGCATTGCCGAAACATTAAGCCAGTCCAGTAACGCAAATACAATGACGGAACAAAATAAAACAAACCCCTCACCGTCTCAAGATAGCAATCAATTTGTTCAAGCCATCACTGCACTTGCCACCGAGCAAAACCAAGTCTATGAGGCCGCTGCAAAGGCGAATGGCACCAATACTATTCCGAGCGAGTTGGGCAGTAAAATGAATAAACATAAAATGAACGGTATTTTTCGTGACAAAGCACTCGCTATAAAATTTCCCCAGTTTTTTATTGAAATTGAGGAAGGTGGTTGGTTTGAGGAAAAATTTCAACTTTTGGAACGGGACTCTCTGCTGAAAGAATTCAAACTATCCAACCTTGATGCAACTGTCAGCTTTGATGATGTGGACACCGAAATGTATCGTGTTGACCTAGAAGAAGTTGGCAAAAACGAATATTCGCCAAAACCCTTCAAAATAGATCAAAAGCATAAGAAGGCCATTAACGGATATATTTTAGCTCAGCCACGCGAAAAGCAAATTATTAACGTAACGGCTCGACTGTTTGATTTAATTGGTAACCTCTACCCAATTGACGATGCTGATGTTAAAAAATATATCGGACGAATTGTTGAGGCTATGACGCCAGATCAAATTCGCGATTGCCTTGAGCGAGACGCGGCGTATAAAACAAAGATCAAGAAAAAAATTGAAGAGCTACGCGATGTACATGCACTCAAAGAATTTATGAACTTATTAGAAGTTGACAAGATTGTTATGCAATCACACTTTAGTTTTCCGGAACATATAGCTCCTAGCTCAAATGCACCTGCTATGCCCAAAAGCCTATACAACAAAGAAGGTTCCATCGGCGAGTTTGAACAACGGGTAATGACGGGTATCGCTAATCTCGATAACGTGGAGTGGTGGCACCGCAACATATCCAGAAAAGGCTTTCGTATTAATGGTTACTTAAACCACTACCCAGATTTTATTATTAAAACCAAATTAGGCCGCATTGTTGTGGTTGAAACCAAAGGTGATGACAGAGATAACAACGATTCCAGACTCAAGCTCAAGCTGGGTAAACTCTGGCAAAATAAAGTGCCCGAAGGCTTTAAGTATTTAATGGTTTTTGACACAAAACCCATTGAGGATGCTGAAACTTTTGCAGATGCACTTAAAAAGATAGGACAGCTTTAAATAACGGGGAAATTTTAAATTTATGGGCTGTAGTAAAATCTACAGCTTATTTTTAAAACCCTTACCAAGTTTACAAATGCTCTAATACGCTCAGCTTAACTGCGCGCACTAGAGAAAAATAAACCTATGCTACTGCGTTACCACAGAATTCAATACCGGCAAAAACACAGCCACAAGCGAACCAAATAAAAACAAATATTGACTTTTATATAAGCATTAAACACCAATAACCTCATTAAGCTTACGCAAAAGCTCGGCTTGCGTATCGTGCCCTGCTTTATCAAGATTCATTTCTCGCCACCTTACGGCTGGTAGATTTTCAACGCCTTCAAGACTCAGTAAACTCCATTCGGGTTTGCGGCAATAAAAGGAGCGCAAAAATGCTTTGTGGTTTTTGGGCATATTACCTGTCACATCGGCAATTAATCTTTCTCTAACAGAAAGTAGCGTTTCAAAATCTACATCCTCCCGTGTCATGCCCACAAAGTTCTGCGCAAAATCTTGGGTAATATCCCGCAACACAGGCTTAAGTAAAGAGTGTGGCGAATGATCGTGGCTAATTAAGTAAACAATAATGGCTTTGCGCAGCTCATCGCTAATGCCTTCATTTGCTAACAGATGATGAACATCAAACAAATCGCGCGGATGCTGGCGATCAAGCGCGGCCATTATTTTGCCTGCATAAAGATCAGCAAAAGACAAAACATTGATTTCGGCAAAACCAAAATCATCTTCCACTTTTTGCGATACGGGCATGATCACTGGCTCATAAACGCAGCCTCTCAGAACAGGCGTAACCTCAACTTTGATTTGAACGCGATCTCTCGTGCGAATAACCAGCTTATTAATTTCACGTTGAGTACGCGGTGCGGATTCAGTGACATGGGCAGTTTTTTCTGCGCTACGAATTCGCGCACCAATACGCTTTAAAGCATCATCAATCTCAACCAAGGACTGGTCGCGTTCCGCTACGGGAAGATAGGTAAGATCAATATCCACCGAGAGGCGCGGCATATTGCGGATAAACAAATTAATTGCGGTGCCGCCTTTAAGCGCAAAACAAGCCTCTTGCGCCACATGGGGAATGGTTCGCACCAGCAATTCAACTTGCTTGCGGTAAGTATCACTAAAAGCCATTACTGGGCTCCATGGCAAACTCTTCAGGTACGGTTATTTGATAGGTTGCATCGAGCTTGCCGCCCTTAACCAACATGCGCTTACCCTGCCCTAAGTCAATTTTTTTGCGGTCAATACGGCTTAACCAACTGTGGTTATAGCGATCTGCAAAGAAAAAAAACAGGCGTTTTACTTTGACGCTTTGCGTAGTTTCCAGCAGGGTTTGCAGTCGGCGCGGGCTAAGGTTGGCTAGCCCTTCCATAATCACATCTGCCATATGAAAGGTTTCATGTTGGGGCAGCTCATCCAACAACTCAAGATAGGCTCGCTCGGGTGTAGACATAACCAGCGGCCATTTCCATTGCCCCCACGGGATAATACGCAACGCGCCGTTCAGAATAGTGTCATTACCGGATACGGGCTGTGTAAGCGAGAGCGTAGAAAGTGGTAGCTCTAGTGCAGGTAAAAAGCGCGCGCGGTTATGAACCACAAAAGATTCGTGAATAGGTAACTTAAGAAGCCATGCGGGAGTTTTCTGATCGCCATAAAGGTGGATGGTGTGTTGCGATTGGGGCAGATAATGCGCATACCCTTGCAACTCTAAGGCGGTTCGCCCACCTACAGAAACGGGATAATCTAACAAGGTTTGCAAGGAGATAACCGCCTGCTCCCAACTTACGTTGCCTCGCGGGCGGCGAAATACGCCCCGCGCTGGCTGCTGCAACCAACCAGCAGAAACATACTGGCTACGAAGCGAGCTGTAATAGCCTTGACGCTCCAGCCATGGGGCGTCAACAAGCAAGCCTTCGGGAAGGCCTTGTTCAAGTCGGTTTAACTTATTTCCAATTTGCTCAGTCATACTGAGTAAAATAGCTTATTTTTAAACTGGCAGCAAGTTTACAAATACCCTAGTACGCGCAGTTAAACTGAGCATATTAGAGAAAATATAAACCTATATGACTGAACCACCACAGAGTTCAACACTGGCAAGAATGCCTCTGCATTCTGAAAACCTATCACGCGGTTCATTTCATTACTGCTGCTTTTTGCAAAAAACACAATCGCCGGTGGGCCAAATAAAGAGAAACGTTTAAGCAGCGCTTTGTTGGCGACGCTGTTTTCGGTAACGTCTACTTGCAGTACGCCGAAGCCTGTTAGTGCGTTGCGCACAAGGCCATCGCTAAAAGTAAATTTATCCATTTTTTGCAGGACACACACCACTCCGCAAAAAATCATTTAACAATTCTCAATCATTCGAGTACATCTAGCGTTCGAGTACACCTAGACGCCAGGTAAGCGCTGCACAACTCTTGGCATGCAACCCATCATTAATGATAATCATTATCTAGCGCATTGAAATATCAATAGCTGTAAATTATCATTAAGTAAGAGTGCATAAAACAGCGATTCAACGGAAAGCGATATCGCACAATAAGCTCCGCCCACCGCACCCAAGGGTGCCAGTATGAGTTTTCATCATGTGCAATAAAAGGAATGATTCAATCAAAGCCAAAGCTTTGCTGGAGGGATGCAAGCTAAGAACAACACTGCCCAGAATTAAGATATTACTGAGCCTGCGAGCGCTGGAAGCACAGTCCTTATCGGTTAGTGACATTCATCGGGATTTGCTAGACAACAACAACCCAATATCACGATCAAGCATTCATAACACCCTAAAAAAGCTCATGTATGCAGGGCTCATATCGCAAAATCGGGAATCAGATTCTATGTCTTTTATATTAACGGAGAGCTTCGTGGCATTGCTTCGGGCATTTTGAAACCACTAGAAGCCAGCCTCTTATTATTAAACTGCAGTCTTTTTATTTGCGACTAAGGCGGACGTAAAGTGTTTATCACTCCCACACCGCTCAACAGCAACCCTTCCATTTGCAGCAATGGGTCGCACTGAACTACGGTCAAATTTAATCGCACGCGCGGGTTAAATACTTCGCGGCTTGCGGCGTTTAATATAATCACTTCTACCTCAAAGCAATCCCTTAGTAAGGAAAAAACACCCTAGAGTAAATAGCAATACCGCAAAACATTTTTTAAGCGCTATTGGGGATAATGCATGCGCGGCTTTAGCACCTAACTTTGCGCTGAAGAAGCTCATTGTACTAATACCTAGAAAAGCATAAATATGCACAAAACCAATAGTATTCGGAACATTTACTTGCTCTTTTATCCCAAAAAAAATAAATCCAACAGCACCCGCAATGGCTATAGGTAAACCGCATGCGGCTGATGTTCCAACCGCTCTTTGCATTACCACGCCGTAATGATTTAGGTAAGGTACCGTTAAACTTCCACCGCCAATTCCAAATATGGCAGAAGCGATGCCTATTCCCGTACCTGCACAAGATTGCTTAAAAGCTGAGGGTAAAACGGAATCTTGATCTATTTCACGCCCAGAGCTAAGCATCGAGCCAAGCATCATTTTATAAGCAACCCAGATTGCAAAAACGCCAATGATCAGTTGCAAATTTGCACCAGAAAGCATTCCAGCAATACCTGCCCCTAAAAAAGATCCTATTACCAAGCCCGGTGCTAAATTTCTGAACACGAACCATATCACTGCACCCTTTTTATGGTGTGCAATGGATGAACTAATGGAGGTCACAATAATGCTCGCCAATGAAGTTCCTAGCGCCATATGCATGATAACGCTAGGCGCGTAACCCATGTGCGTAAAAACCAGATACAAAAGTGGCACAATGATTAGCCCACCACCGACACCAAAGAGCCCGGCAGTAAACCCTGCTAATGCACCTATTGCTAAAAATATTATTAATTCCACGACACACTTACTTGAGAGTTTGATGTTAAATAGAATTGGGATTTAAGTGCCTTTTGCTTTAAGCACCTTTCACTTTAAGAAACCGTCGCTTGTCCCACCTGATGATACGCGCGATTAAAATAAACCAAGCCTTGATCTTGTTGAGTTTGTTGAGTTTGTTGAATAGCGACAACTCGACAAATAAAAATATCATGCGTTCCGACTGCTTGAATGTGCTCAATCTGACAATCAAAACTCACTAGAGAATCTTCTAACACTGGCGCACCGGTTTTTAATCTTGTCCAAACGCCATGTGTAAAGCGTTCTTCTGGATTCATTCTGGACGAAAACACCTTAGAAATAGGCTGGTGATGTGCGCCTAACACATTCACTGTTAAAATTTTATTTTCTATAAAATGTGCATGTGAATTAGACGCCTTATTCATACAGACTAATAATGTCGGAGGCGTATCAGTGACGCTACACACGGCAGATGCCGTGAATCCATAACGACCAGACACCCCTAGGGTGGTAACAACATTGACTGCACCGGTTAACAAAGACATTCCATTTTTAAAGTCTGCTGCTTCGATCATCACCTTGCTCCCACATTGAGCGCTAGCGTTTTCTTTGAATAACGCTAGCGCGCGAGTTCTTTGCGAACAATGTCCGCACCTGCACTTAAGGCATTTAGTTTGGCTCTCGCCACGCCGCGAGATAAGGGGATCATGCCGCAGTTGGTACAAGGATAGAGTTTATCGGCATCGACAAATTGCAGTGCTTTGCGTAGGGTATTGGCCACTTCCTCGGGCGTCTCAATGCTATTGGTTGCCACGTCAATCGCGCCTACCATCACTTTTTTGCCGCGAATAAGTTCTAGTAGCTCCATAGGAACATGCGAGTTTTGACATTCCAGCGAGATGATATCGATATTGGATTTTTGCAGTTTTGGAAAAATTTCCTCATATTGTCGCCACTCTGACCCCAGCGTTTTTTTCCAATCGGTATTGGCTTTGATGCCATAACCGTAACAAATATGTACCGCCGTTTCACACTTAAGCCCTTCAATGGCTTTTTCTAAGGTGGCAATGCCCCAGTCATTCACCTCATCAAAAAAAACATTAAATGCGGGTTCATCAAATTGGATAATATCAACGCCAGCAGCCTCTAATTCTTTAGCTTCATCATTGAGAATTTTAGCGAATTCCCAAGCTAGTTTTTCGCGGCTTTTATAATGATTATCATAAAGCGTATCGATCATTGTCATGGGGCCTGGCAGTGCCCATTTAATGGGTTGCGTGGTTTGCTTGCGTAAAAATTTTGCATCTTCCACAAACACCGGCTTTTGGCGTGACACAGGGCCAACCACTGTGGGCACGCTTGCATCATAGCGATTGCGAATTCTAACCGTTTCCCGCTTTCCAAAGTCTACGCCGTCTAGGTGCTCAATAAAGGTGGTAACAAAGTGTTGGCGCGATTGCTCGCCATCACCAACAATATCAATGCCTGCTTGTTGCTGTTCTTGCAGTGACAAACGTAACGCATCTTGCTTGCCGGCCATTAATTCTTCACCTTCTAATTTCCAAGGCGACCAAAGTGTTTCAGGTTGTGCAAGCCAAGAGGGCTTGGGTAAGCTGCCCGCTGTTGACGTAGGTAATAATTTTTTCATAATCAGTGCGTTTTTCTATGTTGTATTGGGTTAATTAAAGAGCGTAATTAGCAGACCATTGCTCAAGAATAGTTTGGTAGGGCTTGATGAAATTTTCTTCAGCGAATTTCCCCTGCTCAATAGCTAATCGACTACGTTCTTCCCGATCATAAACAATTCGCGTTAATGAATAATCCTGATGTTTCAAACTGGGTTGATAGGATTTTCCGGCGGCAGAGTTCGCATTGTAAATTTCAGGGCGATAAATTTTTTGGAAGGTATCCATAGTGCTAATGGTGCTAATCAATTCAAGGTTGGTGTATTCACCCAGCAAGTCACCAGTAAAATAAAACGCCAAGGGCGCAACACTGTTGGCAGGCATAAAATAACGAACCTTCAAACCCATTTTTTTGAAATAGTCATCCGTTAATGAATATTCTTCTTGCTGGTATTCAACACCCAGTACTGGGTGCTGATTTTCAGTTCGATAATAGGTCTTACTGCTCGACACACTTAAACATATAACCGGCGGCTTATGAAAATGTGTTTTATAGACGGCTGAATTCACAAAACTTTTAAACAGTTTTCCGTGTAAGTCACCAAAATTATTCGGTGCAGTAAATTCAGGTTGGTTTTTATTGTGCTCCAGTAATAGAACACTAAAATCGTAATCGCGCACGTAAGACGAAAAATTATTGCCCACAATACCCGCACTGCGCTCGTTGGTTTTTTTATCGATAATATGCGTTTTCAATATCTCAATTAAGGGGAGCGTGTTGTCGCTGCGCTTGGCATCCACATTCATCGCAACAGAAATAATTTCAAGCTCAAGAGAATAACGATCACCTTTGGGGTTATCCCAATGTGCCAAGGCATTGAAACGATTGTTAATCATCCTTAATGTGTTGCGCAGGTTCTCCTGGCGACTCGCTCCCCGTGCCAAATTAGCAAAATTGGTAGTGATGCGCGTATTGTCTGCGGGATGATAATTTTCATCGAAGCAAATGCTCTTAATCGTAAAGCTAAAATTTTTATTCATCGTGATATTGCAACCTAATTGCTGAGCTAAAACCTGAATGTCGTCATTGCTCTTTTGGGGCTTACGCCATGGTGAGCCCAAGGCGCTGAGTTCATCTCGTGAGGATTATTCCTAAGATGGAATACATCTTAAGCCTGTTAATCCATGATAAAAAATGGTATTTTTTCAGGATTCCATTAATTTTATTCATAGGTTGCCATGATAGAGCGAAGCCATTTAGCCGTAGTGCGGGAAATTGAGCGTCAAGGTTCGCTGACAGCGGCCGCGACTGAGTTATGCCTGACGCAATCGGCCGTCAGCCATACCATCAAGAAACTCGAACAGAATTTGGGGGTTAAGCTATGGCGCCGCGAGGGGCGTAGCTTGATACTGACTCAGGCCGGTCATTATTTGCTGGCAGTGGCGAATCGTGTCTTGCCTCAGCTGGACTATGCACAAGAGCGTCTGCGTCAATACGCACAGGGCGAATGTGGTGCTTTGCGCATTGGAATGGAGTGCCACCCCTGCTACCAGTGGTTACTGAAGTTGGTTGCACCTTTTCTATCCGCTTGGCCAGACGTGGATGTGGATGTTAAACAAAAATTTCAGTTTGGCGGTATAGGCGCTTTATTTGGTTACGAGATTGATTTGCTGGTAACGCCCGATCCACTTCATAAACCAGGCCTGAGTTTTGAGCCGGTGTTTGATTACGAACAGGTTTTGGTGGTCAATAGCGAGCATCCATTGGCCAAGGCCAACTACCTTGAGCCGGAACAGCTCAGCACCGAAGTGCTCATTACTTATCCGGTTTCGCTGGAGCGACTGGATATCTACAACCAATTCTTATCGCCCGCGGGCATAGCGCCAAAACACCATAAACCGATTGAGACCACCGATATCATGTTTCAAATGGTGGCGAGTGGTCGCGGTGTAGCCGCATTACCGCGCTGGCTGGTGGATGAATATGCCAGCAAATTGAATGTGGTGCCGGTGCGGCTGGGTCAGCAAGGCATACACAAACAGATTTTTTTAGGTATCCGCGAAGGCGATAGCGACATTGATTATGTTCGCGCTTTTGTAGAAATGGCTCGCAACTCTCGCTGCACCATTGAGTAATTATCAGTGGTGATCACAACGAATTTCAGGGCAAGCACACCAAAACCTAACTCGCGAATCAACAACTACAGCGTTTATTTTTCGGTAAATTGTGTATGGATGCGGTAAAGCCCTTTGTCTAGCTTTGCAGAGGATGCGGCCAACCTATTGAGTATTTTTAGCGAGGACTAGCTCGATTTTTTCGCGCGTATTCCCGGCCAAAAAATCCGCAGCAGTTGTGGCCGCCAAGCCAACAACATTCCCACCGCTGGAGCGCCAGCCGCAAGCAACATCAGCCAGACCAACACCGCCATTGACGGGTGGTCGGCCACAAAACAGAACGCAGCGGATACCAACAAACCGAGACTACCCAGCAACCTAAGACGGGCGCGCACTTGCGCGCTAGGTGCATTCGTATCCATCACTTGCTGCCAGTGAGCGTTCATCGCCAACGCCAGCCAAACAAAACCGGTGAAACAGCTAAGCGCGGCCAGTATCAATACAATCCAAGGTTCAACCATGCTTCACCTCCAAACCAGCAGTACTCGCTTGGTTGTGAGATACATCGGCGGTAGTAGCGAGTTCACGATGTTTCAGCTTACGCGCCACCACCACTGACAGCGCCGCTGTAGCAAGCAGGCTCAGATCCACGCCTGCCACTGCCCAATAGGTATGGGTAAACAGCGTTTTAATTAAATGATCGCCAGTGGAAATCCAGTTGAGCAATACCGCTGCAAGTGCCAACACTGCTGCAACCCAACACTGTTCGCGCCATGCCGGGTTAAACGCAGCACGCGCTACCGGTGCACTGCGCCACGCGGCATGCACTAAAGCCAACACCCATGCCGCCCAAAAGGCCTTCACTTCCCAATCGCCTTTACCCGCAAGGTCGGCGGGCAGCAGGCGATTCACCACCAATATGACAAAGGTGGCGATCAACATGCCGGTCACGGTTGTGACACCCAAGGCATCCACGATACGGCTGCCTTGGCTGTTGTTTTTGGCGTGCTGTTGCTTGCGTTTTTCGACAAAGAAAATAAAGCCGGTCGCAATACAAATACAGCCCAGCAAGCCGCCGATCACATAAAGCCAGCGCAGCAGCCAATGCTCAAAGTGCTGCAAGTGCAAGCCGGTTAAAAATTCGTTAATGCCAGACACCACTGTGCGCGGTGGATCTTCGCGCAGCACTTCGCCGGTGCTCGCTTTGAAGTGAATGGCCTCACCCACCAAGGCCACACGGTCGCTGCCTGCGCGGTAAATACTCACGTAACCGTTCTGGTCGCCCAAGTGATCAGCGAAGACATAGCCCACCTCCCCCGCCATATCGCGCGCGGCCCAACGGCGTTTTGCCTCGGCGGCCATGGCATCGATAGAGGCAGTTGGCGCAGGAATACCCGCCGCTTCATGGGGCAGCCCAGTGCGCGCGGCTTCAAGTACTTCGTGTTGATCATGCAAAGGTTTAAGCATGGTGTGCGAGAGCGGAAAGTAAAAGAAGCTGGCAAAAATCACCAAACCGGTAAAAGCAAAAAAGAAGTGGAAAGGCAAGGCCACCACACCGGTCATATTGTGCAGATCCAAGGCGCTACGCTGGGTGCGTTTTTTAGGGCGAAAGGTAAATAGCTCGCGGAAAATTTTGCGGTGCATAATCACACCAGTCACGAGCGCCGCCAACATCATAAAAGCGGCTAAACCGACCACGTAGTAGCCGATATTTTTCCAGTGCCAGTTGAGGCTGTAGTGCATAGGGTAAAACCAGCCACTGCCAATTTTGAGCGCATCGTCAGGAATTGTCGCACCGGTGCGCGGATCTATGGTTGCCCAGCCATGTACGTGTAAATGCTCATCGGATGCATCTTTGGGTTTGTTGGGGATACTGAATTCCGCACCAATTGAAAGCACCGGATCGCGATGGGTTGTGTAGGCATAGAACGATGCCATGGGCATAGCGTCTGGATGCGGTAAATCACCGATAACTCGCGTAGCCGTGGCGGCCATATCGTCGGGATGCGCGCGCAGCTTTTGAAATACCGGCATCAGCAAATTATCGAACGATGGCATGGGCTGAGGCTCAAAGCGCGTTTCTGGAATTGCCCAGCGGTCTATCTCCCGGTCAAATACTGATAGCGCGCCAAAGAAAAAACAGATCATGAGCACAAAACCCAACACCAGACCAAACCAGGTGTGTACCCAAGTCATTGATAGCCGAAAACTGGAAAACATACTAATCCCCTACCTCTAAAACCCTAGCCCAATAGTGCGCGCTGTAGCGCCCAAGCAGCCGCTGTCATTACAGCCCCACCACCCGCTAACCAAGCCCATACTCGCACCATATTGGCAGCGGCAAAAGCCCAGAGGAACAGCCCTAAAAACACCAAAAAGGCGAGCAGCAACATAGCTGTTTCGGCCTCATGAAAATTCATACCTAGAGCCACCAACCCGACCATGCCAAGCCCAGTGAAACCCCAAGTACAGAAATAGCCGCCCAAAAGGGCGGCGGTTATACGGTTAATAGCGGATAGATATTGCGTCATTGGCACTCCGGCCTCCCGTATTAAAGCTTGTATTCAAACGAGACAGAAGCATTGAGCGGAGCACCATAGGTAGTGCCATAGGCCAAGCCGCGAATGTACTTTTCACCAAATAGGTTGTTAACATTCAGGCGCAGGTTTGCAGATTCACTTACTGCGTAAGACGCGAAGGCATTGGCAACGAAAAAGGCATCCTGTTCTGGGCCACCCACTTTGTTAATGTCGGACTGCCAACGGCCGCCGAGACCAAACCGCAAATCAGGCAAGGCCGAGATTGCCGTATCGATACGGAAGTTAAGCGTACGGCGAGGAATCCACTCGTAGATGTCTTTGCCATCGGGGCCTTTCAGCGAAAGCTGGGTATAACCTAGTGTTACCTGAGTATCCCCAGCAATGCGACCTGTGGCTTCAAACTCGAAACCTTCTGATTTCACATCTTTAGGTTCGTACCAGTAATTGCCTTTTGCATTCAAGCCAGCATAAGTGGCCAAACCCGTTTGCTCTGCACTGAAGAGCGCGAAGGTGGTTAACAAGGCCTTATCGAACCACTCCGCTTTTACACCCACTTCCGAATTCACGCCTTTCATAGGGTCGAGATATTCGCCAATGAAATCCGTTTGATCCTGATTTTGGAAAATGTCGGAATAGGAGATATAACCTAAGAGATTGGGCGTTATGTCATAGGTCAATCCAACATAAGGACTTAGCTCTTCAGTATTTGGGTACTCAGTGTTAGTGGCAGCGTTTCCGTAAATTGAAGCGCCGCTGCGCTCAAGGCGAATAGCATTAACACCTAAAATGACTTTTAACGGATCTGTCAGCGTTAACCGCGAAGCAAGATAAGCTCTGGTTAGCGTAGATTCGCCGCGCGTACTTGGTGAGAGCGCACCCCAGATGGGTTCTGGGTAAACATTGCCTGTGTAAGGAAAAGCAGGCAGCGGATTTAGGAAGCCCGATAAGGCTGCAAAAGTGTCAACAGCCGTTTCCTCTTTGGATTGGCTGACACCCGCAAGCAAGTGGTGTTCCTGACCAAACGCTGAAAACTCACCGCTAATATTGGCATCCAACACCCGGTTATCCGTGGTGCCTTCACTGCGATAAGGCCATCCCACTAAACCGGTATTATCAGGCTTAAGAGTGCCGGTGTTGGGTTCGTAAACATAGAGAATTTTGGTGGATTCATCGCCCTGCCGAACGTTGTAAGTCAACTTGGCGTTCCACGTATCTGAAAGTTGGTGCGTGTATTCCACGAAACCATTTTTAGAATCGGTATTCCAGTAAGTCCAGTTTTGCGAGGTAGATACACTCTCATCAAAATCCGATTGAACGCCATCTGAACGCATCAACGTCAGCGAGCCCCACATCGGTGAGTCTTGGTCGGCATGATTAACGCCAACGCCCATAGTCAGCGTCCCCTTATCGCCGATTTGACCATCGACAACACCGTATAAGGAGGTGCGCGCATCCTGCAGATCGCGCGTAAAGGAGCCTTTGTCTTCATGGGCGATAACTACACGCCC
>Ga0114940_10000606_pt1 | contig 15801 bp, 10 predicted proteins | sample ColdCreekSource_FD_87195 | JGI IMG/M metagenome (GOLD analysis project Ga0114940, IMG submission 87195) | Groundwater microbial communities from Cold Creek, Nevada to study Microbial Dark Matter (Phase II) - Cold Creek Source | ecosystem: Environmental > Aquatic > Deep subsurface > Groundwater ... | reverse complement strand
GTGGCACGTGGTGTGTGGAAAGGGTGATGAGGTGGCAGGTGGCAGGTGACAGGTGGCAGATGGCAGATGGCAGATGGCAGATGACAGATGGCAGCCAGTCAAAAGAGAACTCCAGAAAATCTTTTTCAATTATTTTTCCTTCGAGTTTCGGAAAGTTTTTTTTAAGAAAAGCGATGGATTCTCTGTCAATCTCCACGACATACGTTTCAAAACTTTTTTCCTGAAGAAGATATTTTGTGAGAACGCCTGTTCCCGGTCCGACTTCAATAATTGTTTTGTAGTCATTTTTTCTCGTAAGCGAACCGACAATTTTTTTTGCAATGTTCTCATCCCTGAGAAAATGCTGTCCGAGATGTTTCTTTGGCGAAACGCGATTTGACATCAGATGATTTCAAGAATTGTTCTGAATGCGAAAAACTTATTTTTGAATTTTTCGGAATGTTCTTTTTGCAGGCGAAATGCGAATTCTTTTTCGTATTTATTCAATTCATCCATCGTTTGGAAAGTGTATTGAATGGCGTAAGTCATTTCTGGTTCTTCTGTGAGAAGTTTGCAGATTTTGTTCTCTGTAAAACATTCTGTTCGCATCACATCTGGAATGTGCACTTCTCGCATCCACTTCAGCCATTCATCGTGAACTTCTTTTTCAATAGTAACGGTTACGTTGTAGATAAACATATACCGAAAGTAGTTATGTTTCCCAAAGTGAAAGTCCCAAGTTTCAAGTCCCAAGTATCAAGTATCAAGTTCCAAGTATCAAGGAACAGCCAATGTGTATTTCTTTGGAACTTGGAACTTGGAATTTGGAACTTGGGACTTCAGTATTTAATAACCCATCAGCAGGCAAACAGCATAGGCACAGACTCCTTCTTCTCTTCCGACAAATCCGAGTTTTTCGGTGGTAGTGGCTTTGATAGAAATATTTTTCAAAGGAATCTTTAATGTTTCGGCTAGAATTTTTTTCATCTCGGGGACGTACGGCATTATTTTCGGATTTTCAAGACAAAGTGTACAATCTACATTTCCAATTTCGTATCCTTCTTTTTTCAGAAGAGCAACCACTTTTTTCAAAAGTATTTTACTGTCAATATCTTTGAACTCATCGGAAGTGTTGGGGAAGTGCGTGCCGATATCTCCAAGATTGGCAGCCCCTAATAATGAATCGCAAATGGCGTGAATCAATGTATCGGCATCTGAATGCCCTACTGCCCCTTTTGTATGCGGGATTTTTATTCCTCCGAGCCAAAAATCATTTCCTTCTTTCAGCGGATGCACATCATACCCAAAACCAACTCTGATTTTCATACAAAGAATTACTTCTTCATTTCTTCATTAATTTTTTTGTCGGAATCACTGTTTTTTGTTTCTTCATTATTGTTTTTGAAAGCATCAAAGTTAAACAGAAGAGAAAACCGAAGTGTGTTTTGAAGAGGGTGCTGCTGCTTGGTCGGAATCAAGTAAGAAAAATCGAGACCGAACACAGTATATTTTAATCCAAGACCGAGCGTGATGAATTTTCTTCCGCCTTTTGTTGCATGTTCGTGAAAATATCCTCCGCGAAATGCAAATTGTTTTGCATACCAATATTCAAATCCACCGCCAATATTATACTCGCGCAGTTCTTCTTTGAAGCCGCCAGGTGCATCGCTGAACGAACCTAACATACCGCTTACGATGGATTTATCTTTCCATGCATCAGTCGAATCAGCCGGATCGGGAGTGGGGACAAGAAGTTTGTTAATATCCAAAGCAAAAGATACTTCATTGTACTCGTCCAATTGCATGTGAAGAGAGGAACCGAGTTTAAGATTGATCGGGATGAAATCTTTTACTCCTCTGTCGCTGTAAGAAATTTTTGCCCCTATGTTTGAAATATTTGTTCCAAATCTGAGAATTGATTTTTTCCCGTTCAATTCAAATTCATCGCTCTGATAAAATCCGGAAATATCGGCTGCCACCGAATTGCCCGGATGAGTAGCAGCGCCTAGTACATTTATATTGCCGGTAAGGTTTGAATAAATGTAACGGAGGGCTCCTCCACCTGAAAAATGATCCCCCAGTTTTGTTCCGTATCCCATGTCCATGGCAAATTCAGTAGGTCGAAATTGCCCGATAGTGTTTCCAACAATGTCAGTAAATGTAATATCACCCAAAGAAAAATAGCGTAATGATGCGGCAACGGTTCCGCTCTTTTTGGTTTTATAGTATCCTGAAAGATAGGCAAGATTAACATCCGGAATGAGCGCGCGAAGCCAGGGTGTATAGGAAACAGAAATACCGGTTTTCTTTTGTGCGAATCCGTATTTGGATGGGTTCCAGTGCATGGAATTTGCATCGGGAGCAGAGGCAACTCCTACATCGCCCATTGCCCCGGCTTTTGAATCAGGTGTTATTAAAAGAAAGGGAACAGAAGTTGTAATAGTGTTCAGCTGACCCAGAAGTTCGTCAGTAGTTAATTGCTGAGCCGCAATTTTTTCAGAATGCAAAAGAGAAATGCTTCCCGTAACAGAAATAAAAAGAAGCAAAAGGAACTGGCTGGTTTTGGGTTGTTTCATCAGGGATAAATTTATATAGTTAGGACTTTCGTAAGATTATTAAATGGTGTATTTTCTTTGCGTTCTTTGCGGTAAAAGATTTAACCGCAAAGGGCGAAAAGTTTGCGAGAGTACTAATAGTTTTGAAAAGAACGGCAAAGGTATTATTTTATTTTACGTATAATATCTGCCCTTCAAATTGGGTGTATCACAAAACTCACATTCCTTTCCCCCCTCTCCTTTGGAGAGGGGTAGGGGGTGAGGCGATAAAAGTGCGTTTTGGGATACACCCTTCAAATTTTAAACCCACAGTATTCGTTTTCGTTATAGATCCTTTTATTTTAATATCACAAGTTTTTCAAGTTGTTCGGCAGATTCTCCCGCAGAGGTTTTTGCGCGTAATCGGTAAACATATACTCCGCGTCCTATTGGGTCGCCATAGTCATCCGTGCCATTCCATTCAATGGGATCGGAACGGAACCCTTCCATGTTTACAAACTGCTGAATAGTTTTTACAAGTTTTCCGGAAACAGTGAAAATCTGAACCTGCACATCTATGTTTGTGCAGGATTGGTTGTGTTCAAAGTAAAAAGAAGTTTTTGTGGTGAAGGGATTGGGATAATTGAGCACGTGCTTGAGCGCGAGTTGGGCAGAGGAAGCAACTACAAATTCGGTATAAGTGGTGGTGGAGTTATTGTGAACATCCCAGACCTTTACCAAAAGATGGTGTGCGCCATCGCTTAAATCGGAAAGCGGATAACGCACGGTTCCTTTTTTATAGCTGTTCATATCAGATTCATAATAATCATTCAGCACAAAAGGGTTGGTTTCATTGTTGTCGAGAACAGCGGTAAGGTCGTGGCCGATTCCTGTTCCGGCAGTGTTTATTCCTGATCCCTGGTTATTGCTGTCTATCGAATCGCTTACAACAATATAGATTTTCGGATGGTCATCGGTAGTTCCGCCAAAAACAAATTTCTCATCGTTCATGAATAATTTTATCTGCGGACCGGTTACATCGGCTATGGCTGTAGAATCAGTGCCTCCGATTACAAAATCATCAGAATACCCATTAGCATCTTCATATCCGTTGTGGCTGTAATAGCTGATTTTGGCTCTTGCATAATTATAGGCAATGTCTTTCGGAACAATGAAAGAGAAAGAAAAAAATCCGTTCGTAACACTTGCTTTGCCTTTGAACAAAATATTTTTTTGAAGATTGAAAGTAAAAGACGGGCTTTCCGATCCATCGTTTGAGAGCGTTTTTATTGTTGTTGCCTTGTCAAAAACCGTTGGATAAATAATTCCATTGAAATTGGGGAGGATGTTTCCGGATTCATCACGCACTTCACCCCGAACAGTCATCAGGCTCAGTGCATGAAGCGTATCGGGAGATGCGGCAACAACAGGTGTTCCGTTTATTTCTGTTGTGGCAATACTATGTTTCGGATAGCTAAGCGTAAGAGCCGGATCGCCAAGGAGAGAAAAACCGCGGTGGTTGATGGAAACCGGACTCATGCTGTTTTTTGTGAGCATGACTAAATCGCCCATGCGGGGCATTTTGCCATTCGGCATGAGATTGAAAGTGTAATCGTAAAAATACTTGTTCAAAACAGCATTAGGTCCGGAATAAACTACGCGGGTGGTGGACATAAGCCCGATTGCTCCACCGTTTGGATTCAATAAAGCTAATTCTCCGCCCGAAGTAAAAGAGGGGTCATCCCACAAACTGAAGTCGCAGGTAGCAGTGAAGAAAAAGGGAAGCCTGCATTGGTTGGTCCATGAATTGATATCATAGATTTCAAGAAAACGTTCGTGTGCCCAACCTTTAGGTCCCCCGTGTCCTGTCCAATTTACAATCAAGCCGCCTCGGTTCATTCTTCGGTTGAAATCGGCTTTTGCATCAGGATATCGCTGACCGCCAGGAGTTGAAATCTGCTGGTAGGAATCAAAATAAATTTTGTCGATATTGTAAGTCGGATAATTCACTTTAATTGTATTTGCCAGAATGTCGGCATCCCTGTGGTGGAGACCACCGTCTTCATCATCCGCGCAGAAAGTAAGCACATTCATCCAGTCGCCAAAGCCATGGCAAGTTCCTTCGTTTGAGCAGGAATTGTCTGCGCTTATGGTTCCTGGAACGCTGGTGTAGCGGATAATTTTTTGTACAACAAGATCGGCTTCACTAATGGATTTTACAGGTAATCTTCCAACTCCAAGATCCATGTATCCGGGAGTTACATCCCAGTATCCCTCATTAGAATCGAGCATTGTAAAATAATCATCCGAAACATACGAATTGATGGGGCTTGATGAATTCAACGATTGATAGCACGGAACAAAGTTTGTGTTGTTGATCGTGGATTTCATGTTGTAAGATCCATCGCCAAATAATAATAAATATTGCGGAAATTCGGTAGAATCCTGAGCGCGTTCGTAAAACATTCTGGTGAAATCTCTGATGGCTGAAACATCCTGCGCTCCTGAAGAAAATTCGTTGAACACCTGATGGGTGGTGGCAACCAGTACCTTCATGCTATCCCGATTTCGGTGAAGATCCGCCAGAGCATTTGCTTGTGTGAGAAACAGGGGGTGTGTTACAATAATAAAATCAACCGGACCAGAACCGTGTAAATTCTGATTCGGAATGTTTCCGGAAATAATCGGGGTGAGAGTTGACTCACTGAACGCGGCAAATTCCCGTAGCGAATCTGTGGGTAAAATAAATTCAAGAGCAGTTCCGTTTAAAGTGGTTTGCTGAAGTTTAGGATTCAGGGGATCGGTGACTTCCCATACTTGCAGGGCAGCGGCATTTGAAATAATGAAACGAGAAACATTTCCTGTATTAACACAATTTATGTCTCTGAACAAAAGCATGGGTTCTCCGGTGAGCTGCCTTCTTGCGTTTACTTCATAATAATTCAGCCAGCCTATGGCCGGAGATGGGGTGGTTTTTGAAATGGTGAGCGGAATAATTCCGGAGGAAGGATAAAATAAAACAGTGTCTGAATAAGTGCGGTAATAGATGTCATATATATTGCTGGTTACGACTCCGATTACATTAAATGAAGAGGAGGCGCTTCCGGCAGTCCAGTAAAAACTTGTTCCGGGAGAATTTGCTCTTGCTCCGGTTTCAACTTGGATATATACTTTTGATGATAAATCAATATTCGGAACGGAAATATTATAGCTATAAGAAGTGAGGATGTCAAATTCTTCACCCATCCAGATTCTCCCTGACCGTATAAGATTGTACGTTTCCAATTCATGAAACAGGTAGCCGTTATAAGTGGTAACAACATGGTTGGGAGAAAGCGTTGATGAACCTTGCGACAGGATTCTTTTTCCGGGACCTAAATCAGTTGTAATAAAATAATAAGTAGTGTCGGAATAAATATTCAGATTATGATGAAACTGTTGGTCGGTGGTGTTGTACGTCCATCTGTGTTGTGATTGTCCGAAAAATAAAACATAATCGGTAGAATCAAATTTGCCGTCACCTTCTCCAGAAACAAAAATTGAATTTTCCTGAAGATCATCGTATCGAAAAGAGGAGTTTGCGTATGGAAGCTGTCCTCCACCGTTTCCATAAACTTTAATATCTTGTGGGCTAATAACCTCCGGATCAATTCCCAAATTTTTCAGGAAGTTGTAATCCATCCTGTGAATTCCATCGTACAAAACGCCCACTTTATACCAGTTTCCTGCCGCAAGAACTGAATTCGCAGCGGAAATTTTCTGAGGGTTTATTTGCGATTGTATCGCAACAGAAATTTCCGGAGAAACACTAAGAGAAAAGGAAACAAGTTTTTCGAAATTTCCGCTCGTTGGATTTTTTCTTATCGGAACAAACTCGATTTGAAGAAATGTTTTTTTCTTGTGACAGGCAATATTTTTTTTGATGCTAATGTCATTGCCGATACCGCTTTTCTGATTTTGATCATAACTGTTCATTGCTGATTTTTCCTCTTCACTCAAGGGCTCATACATGACATTTTCTATTTTTATTTCAGCATCCATTATTCCTTCAGGCACAGAAATTTTTTCTGCATAAATCGGCAGCAAGTGGTTTTGAATGTCGTATTGAGCGTAATTAAATTTCAAGAACTTTTTACTTCCAATTCCGGGCATATCAAAAGTTTCAGGAGTTTCCCAAAAAATCAATTTATCTCCTTTAGGAAGGTCAATAATAGCCTTATGCATCTGTTGTGAAAACCCATAATTTTCTAAAAACAAGAAAGAAACTGTAAAAAGGAAGATTTTTTTCATTCCGTTAAAATCTTTCAAAGATACGGTTTTCTGCGTTCTTTTCATCATTTTTAGTTACTCATGGCTTTCGCAACTATTGTACAGATACCATTTTTATTAATTTAATTAGAAATATTCGATTTTGTTTTTTCAATAATGTTTCTACCTTTGTAGTTTAGTTTGTCGCCAAATATTTATGAAGACACTGCTCGTAACGCAAATAATCTTTAAATATTTTAAGCAATAAATCAGTTTGACAGGAGCTTGATAACTAAGAGAGTACAATAAAAGATATTATTATGAAGAAACTTGGTTACACGTTTTTGTTTTTTGTTGCTGTTTTTCAGGCCGATACTTCAAAAGCTCAGGATCCACACTTTACTCAGTTTTATGCAAATCCGATATACCTGAACCCAGCTTTTGCCGGTAGCCATCCTTGCCCAAGGATTGTTTTTAATTACCGCAATCAATGGCCTAATATTTCCGGAACCTTTGTAACAACAAGTTTTTCATACGATATGCGTGTTGAAGCTATTTCTGGCGGATTGGGAATTCATTTTTTAAACGATAAAGCAGGACAAGGCACTATTGGAATTACCCGCTTCAGCGCAGTGTATGCATATCAGCTTGCAATTACCCGCGAATTTTCAATCGCATTTGGTTTACAAGCAACGTATGGGCAGAAAAAACTCGATTGGTCAAAACTCACTTTTGGAGATATGATAGATCCTAAATACGGGTTTATTTATAACACCAATGAAATGGAGAACAAAGAAGTAGTATCATACCCTGATTTTTCAGTAGGCGCTTTAGGTTTCAGCAAAAGATTTTATGCGGGATTTGCAGCATTTCACCTGACAGAACCAGAGGAGTCATTCCTTAACGGACCCAGCCCTCTCCCTATGAAATTTACCGGTCATGCTGGTGCCGTTATTCCTCTTGACGGAAGATCTGGCGAATCAACTGTTTCTCCCAACGTAATTTATCAGCAACAGCAGGATTTCAGAGAACTGAATCTTGGATTGTATTTAACAAAGGGACCTATTGTTGGAGGATTATGGTACAGGAATTCCGATGCTGTTGTAATGGTTGTTGGGTTTCAGCAAGACCCCGTGAAAATAGGATACAGTTATGATGTTACGATTTCTAAACTAGGAATTGTAACAGCGGGATCTCATGAGATATCGTTCCAGCTTCTATTCAAGTGCAAACCGAAGAGAAAAAAATTAAAAACGGTAAGCTGTCCTTCTTTCTGATTAAACAAAATGTTCATATATAAATTTCGTTTATCGAATTATCATACCTAAAGTCATTAACAAAACAAAATATGAAAACACTCACAAGAATCACTCAGGCAACTCTTCTCTGCGGAAGCATTCTTTTTTTTGCTTCCTGCGGAGAAGAAATATCTCCTATCACGGGATGGAATTATAACGATGCCGCAAACGGTGGCTTTGAAGTTCTTCCCTATGTGGAACAGGAAATCGGTCCTGGATTAATTCTGGTTGAAGGCGGAACATTTTCTATGGGACGCGTTGAACAGGATGTTAACTACGACTGGAATACAGTTCCCCGAAGGGTTACCGTTTCGTCATGTTATTTGGACGAAACCGAAGTAAGAAACCTCGATTATCTTGAATATCTGCATTGGCTTAGCAGGATTTATGGTTCCGATGAAACATTTTTTGAAGTTTATAAAAGAGCATTGCCCGATACACTTGTTTGGCGTTCGCGTTTAGCATACAATGATCCTTACGTGGATTATTATCTCCGTCACCCTGCTTACCGCGATTACCCTGTAGTGGGAGTAAACTGGCTTCAGGCAAGTGACTTCTGCGTTTGGAGAACTGACCGAGTGAACGAATACATTCTCATCCGCGAAGGAATTCTCAATTGGGATTTAGGTCAGAGCCTTGCGAACAATTTTAATACGGAAGCCTATCTTGTTGGAAAATACGAAGGCGTGGTGAAGCAATTAATTCCCCGCCCCGATGGAACAGAAAGAAAAATTCGAATGGAAGATGGAATTCTTTTACCCAAGTATCGCCTTCCCACCGAAGCGGAATGGGAATTTGCAGCTTATGGGTTGCTTGGAAATACAGTTGAAGGGCGTATTTTAGAAAGACGCCTTTATCCATGGAACGGACACACAATTCGTAATCCTAACGATAAATTTATTGGTGAGTTCATGGGTAACTTTGTAATCACCGGTGGTGACCACATGGGTATTGCAGGAAAATTAAATGACGCTGCTGATGTTACTGCGCCTGTGTATTCATACTGGCCCAACGATTATGGATTATATAATATGTCAGGAAACGTGAGCGAATGGGTGATGGACGTTTACCGACCGCTCAGCTACACCGATATGGATGACTTTCGTCCGTTCCGCGGAAATGTTTTCACCACGGCTATGAAAGATGAAGATGGAATCATGATTGACCAGGGCGACTCGCTTCTTTATGATGTGGACAGCAACCTGATCAGCAGACCCGGTTTGGTTAAGATGCGCGATGTAAGCACTGCAGAAAAAGAAGATCACCTTGATGAGCGCAGAAACTATAAATATGCTGATAACATCAACTATCGCGATGGCGACCACCCATCTAGTATTAGTTATATAGAGGACGAGCCTCAGAAGGGATCGCCCGAAGAAAATTTTAAAATGTATCAGTTTCCTGTTGAAAAAGCAGCTAAAAGCGGTAATCTGAGAGAAGATTACCAAATGTCTTTAGTGAACAACAAAGCCCATGTGTACAAAGGCGGTTCATGGAAAGATCGTGCTTATTGGATGGTTCCTGGCACACGCAGATTTTTGGATCAGCGTCAGGCAACTGCATGGATTGGATTCCGATGCGCCATGACGCGTATTGGCAGTCCGAATGGTCTTGGTGGAAAATAGTAATTCATCTTTTTGATAATTAAAATCCCGCCACAATTTAGTGACGGGATTTTTTGTTTCTATACTTTTGTTCAATCATGAAGTTTCCGGAAATCAACCCTATATATTCCAAGTTTGTAAAATTTCCTAAAATTATTACCGACAGCCGGAAGGCTTGTGCGAACTCCATTTTCTTTTCGCTGAAAGGAGATAACTTTAATGGAAACCATTTTGCTGAAAAAGCGATAGAAGAGGGATGTTCATTTGCCGTTATTGACGAAGAAAAATATTACAAAAGTGAAAAATACATCCTTGTCAAAGAGTGTCTTAAATCATTGCAAGAGCTTGCTTCACATCATCGAAGTCAATTAAAGATTCCTTTTATTTCCATTACCGGAAGCAACGGAAAAACAACTACGAAAGAATTAGTTAATGCGGTTCTTTCAAAAAAGTACAGCGTGCTTGCCACAGAAGGAAATCTTAATAATCATATTGGGGTTCCGCTTACGATTCTTTCGGTCACTTCAAAAATCGAGATTGCAATAATTGAAATGGGCGCAAATCATGTTGGAGAAATAAAAATGTTGTGTGAAATTACTCGCCCTGATTTTGGACTCATTACCAATATTGGCAGTGCACATATCGGAGAGTTCGGGAGTTTTGAAAATATTGTAAAAGCCAAAACAGAAATGTATGAATACCTGAAAAAGAAGAATGGAAAAATATTTATCAATACTGACAATGAACTGCTTGTATCAAAATCCGATGAGATAGATAAAATTTATTACGGAAAATCAGATGCTTCCTACTGTTTATGCAACCCAATCGAAGAATCTTCCTTCCTGAAGATTCATTTTGAAAATGAAATTATTTCTACTCAATTAATGGGAACATACAATTTTGAAAACGTTGCTGCGGCTATTTGTATTGGCAAATATTTTGGTGTAGAAACACCTCAAATTAAACAGGCGATGGAGGAATATATTCCTTCCAACAACCGTTCGCAACTTGTAAAAAAAGAAAAAAGCGGAAATAATGTTACAGCAGATTGTTATAATGCAAACCCATCAAGTATGGAGGCTGCCATAAATTCTTCTTCAGCCCCTGTTGCCATTCTGGGCGATATGTTTGAATTAGGAAATTATTCCGAAGAGGAACACAAACGGATTTTTAACCTTGCAGAGCAAAAATTCCACGCGTTAATCGTAGTGGGTCAAAATTTTTCTGAAGCTGCAAAAGGGAGCAAGTGCAAATTTTTTTTCACCACTGATGATGCCTTTGATTGGCTGAAGAAAAATCAGGTAATTACAAATTCGCAAATACTACTAAAAGGTTCGCGAGGAATGAAGATGGAGAAATTATTGGAAGTACTTTAACTATTTTCCTATCACAGCGCGAGAAATCACCATCTTTTGTATTTCAGTTGTACCTTCATAAATCTGAGTGATCTTTGCATCGCGCATCAATCTTTCAACATGATATTCTTTTACAAAACCGTATCCCCCATGAACCTGAACTGCTTCAACCGCTGTTTCCATAGCTACTTTAGAGGCAAATACTTTTGCCATTGCACTCGCAGTGGAATAATCCAGATGATGATCTTTTAACCATGCTGCTTTCAGACAAAGTAATCGTGCTGCCTCAATTTCGGTTGCCATATCAGCAAGTTTGAACTGAATGGCTTGATGCTGTGAAATAGTTTTTCCAAATGCTTTTCTTTCTTTGGAGTAGGCGAGAGCAAGTTCGTATGCGCCAGAAGCAATTCCCAACGCCTGTGCGGCAATTCCAATTCTTCCTCCCGCTAAAGTTTTCATTGCGAAAGTGAATCCAAAACCATCTTCTCCAATGCGGTTGGCTTTCGGAACTTTCACGTTGGTGAACATAAGTGAATGTGTATCGCTTCCGCGAATGCCGAGCTTATCCTCTTTTTTTCCAACCTGAAATCCGGGCATTCCTTTTTCTACGATGAAACAATTAATTCCTTTACGTTTTTTTTCCGGATGAGTTTGTGCCATAACTAAATATACAGAAGCACTTCGGCCATTCGTAATCCAGTTTTTTATTCCGTTCAAAACATAATGATCGCCTTTGTCTTCAGCCGTAGTTTTTTGAGAAGCGGCATCGCTTCCTGCTTCTGGTTCAGATAAGCAAAACGCCCCAATGATTTCTCCTTTTGCAAGCGGAACCAAATATTTTTTCTTTTGGTCTTCTGTTCCGAAAGTTTCCAATCCCCAGCACACCAGAGAATTATTCACACTCATCACCACCGAACAGGATGCATCCACTTTTGAAATCTCTTCTATAGCCAGCACATAGGAAATGGCATCCATTCCTCCGCCACCGTATTTTGGATCCACCATCATTCCAAGGAAACCAAGCTGACCTAGTTGCTTTATTTCTTCAACAGGAAATTTCTGATGGTTATCGCGTTCAATCACGCCTGGTTTCAAAACCTCTTGTGCAAAATCGCGGGCTGCTTTTTGAACGGACAGGTGCTCTTCTGATAATTCAAACTTCATAAGTTACCAATAACGAATTTTTACAAATGATACTAATATACAAATCTATGCTTTTAGTAATTTAACGCAGTGAAAAAATATAAAGTGATAGGATTGATGTCGGGCACCTCACTGGATGGGCTGGATATTGCCTATTGTGAGTTTGAAAAAAATAATAAATGGAAATATAAAATCATTCATGCAAAAACAATTATTTATACTAAAGAATGGAAGAAAAAGCTGAGTGCAGCATATAAAAGAAGACCGAATGATGTTTCGGATATTGATAATGCGTTCGGAGCATTTATTGCAAACGAAGTTTTAAAGTTCACTAAAAGACAAAAAATAAAACCTGATTTTATTTCTTCTCACGGTCATACTGTTTTTCACGAGCCGGATAACGGAATTACCGTCCAAATAGGAAGCGGACAAGTTATTTCTGCTTTATGCAAACTCCCCGTTGTGTGCGATTTTCGTTCTGGAGATGTAGCGATGGGAGGACAGGGCGCACCTCTTGTTCCCTTAGTTGATAGGCTTTTGTTTTCAGAATATGAATATTGCCTGAATCTAGGTGGCTTTGCTAATATCTCTTATAATGATTCCCGCGGCAAAAGAGTTGCCTTTGACGTTTGTCCTGTTAACATCGTTTTGAATAGGCTGGCGAATCATTTTAGAAAAGAGTTTGACAGATCTGGAAACATAGCTTCTCAAGGAAAAATTAATGATAACCTTCTTAAAAAACTTAATTCACTTTCATTCTACTCATCTAATCCTCCCAAATCGCTTGGAAGAGAATGGATGGAAAAAACGTTTTTACCCGCCCTCCATTTTTTTGATATTTCAGTAAAAGATAAATTAAGAACAGTTGTTGAGCACGTTGCCATTCAGGTTTCATTAATTGTTAATCTTCATTTCAAAGTGGATAGAAAAAAGATTCTTATTACAGGAGGTGGAGTATATAATCGGTTCCTTATGAAAAGAATTGTTTCCCATGCAAATGCCAACGTTGCTTTGCCAGATGACAAAACTATTCAGTTCAAGGAAGCAATGGCATTTTCTTTTCTCGGAGTATTGAGAATGAGAAATGAAGTAAATATTCTTAAAAGTGTTACCGGAGCAAAAAAGGATAGCTCAGGCGGAAAAATTTACGATTTAGATTAAAAACGGTCCTCCTCAAAAAAATCATCTTCGTCATCCTCATCGTCCTTTTCCTCTAAGACACCGTCATCAAGGTTTTCGATTTTTGGCTGGCTTTCGTCAAAGTCATCTTCTTCTTGTGTGTTATCTGGGTCTTCTTGTTCTTGAACATCCTCCCAGTATTCGCCTTTATCTTTTTTTACGGAAGATGCTTTTATCGCTTTTGATTTTTGCGATACCCTTTTAGAAGTTTTTTTCTGCTTCGTTGTTTTAATGGCGGATTTCGCCTTTGCTCCGAAGGAGTCCATTCGGACGGGTTTTGATTTTTTAGATTTTGATTTCTTCATAAGTGAAGTTTTTCAAAAATTTATTCCCTTGGTTTGCGGGTTTGTTATACAAAAATAAAAACTTTTGATACAAATAGTTCGGCTTATTATTAATTAGGGGTCATTACCGAATTATACAAGGTGGTGAGTTTTTGCTTCTGTGCCTGAATGGTTGCAAGCTGTTGCTTGAGGTGTTGAATCTCTGTCGATAAATTTTGTTTTTCTTTAAATTGTGTAATTTGATCCTGCATGGTTTGTTCGCGTTCAGCATACATCTGTGCAAGATCTTTTATTCCTTTTTGACCAAAATAGCGAACCCATTTGTTATTTTCCGTGCGCGCAATACCCTCAAGAACCAGCATTCCTTCATTGATAACATTATCGCTGCATCGTTTTAAAAAATCGGTATACGTCATGGCAAACGAAACATTATCCCAACCCATCATTTGGTGAGAAAGAGATACAAAAAATTCATTATTATCATCTCCCCCGTACTGCGAATATATCTGTGCAATAATTAAACGCATAGTGTTGCTTTTATCTCCTTCAAATTGTTTGGCAAAGTGGAGGGCTTCTTTAGAATCTTTTTTTGCAAGCGCTGAAAGGGCAGAACCAACAACAGCATACGATTTATCATTAACTGACTGCCGGTAAATTTCTGTCAGTTCAGTATCGTCATAATTTTTTACTAACTCTTCTATGGCACCTGCGCGAACGGATGACTTAGCATCTGATTTTGCAAGTGAAACTAAAATTGGCTTTGATGAATTTTTAAGCTCCTCGGATAGTTTTTCAATATAGCTGATTGCGGAAGAGCGTATCTCCCAGAATTTATCATTCAAGGCAGCAATAATAACGGCTTCCGCTTCGGGAGAAGAGGCGAAGGAAGATATTTGTTTCAGCGCTTCGAAACGATCGGAATAGAGCGGGCAATTATTATATTGAAAGATAAGTTCCGGAACAGATTTTTTTTCTTCTTTTACGCATAGAAGGGATTTTTCTGAATCCACATTTACCAAATCCGGTTTTTTGGAAAATTCAAAAACAAAATCTTCTGATTCGCTGTTCACCCAAACTCTTTTTCTATCCTTTTTTCCATCCGCATAAAAGTCAATATCAATCGGCAGCTTGAAGATTGGGAATTTTGAAAGGTCCTGCGTTTGCTTAATACGAAGAAAGTATTTTTTTGCCGTATCATTATAATTATGCTGGATGAGAAGCGAAGGGTGCCCGGTAGAAAAAAACCACTGGTCAAAGAACCAAGTCAGATCTTCGCCCGAAATTTTTTCAAAAGCAAGGCGTAAGTCATGGGCTTCAACAGAAGAGAATTTATTTTTTTCCAGATAGTATTTAATTCCGGAAAAAAAGGCATCATCGCCCAAATATTTGCGGAGCATGTGAATGACTGCGCCTCCTTTATTATATGAATGTGAATCAAACATATCATCCGGTTCGCCATAGTGATGCCGGATAAGGTGTTTGGGCGCTCTTGATGCGGAAGAAAGATATCCTTGCATGAATTCATAGGCATGGTAATCCGCTGCATCGCGCCCGTATTTATATTCTTCCCATAAATATTCGCCATAGGTGGCAAAACCTTCGTTGAGCGTTAAGTTTGACCACGATTCGCAGGTTACATAATTACCAAACCAGTGATGGAAAAGTTCATGCGAAATTACATCTTCGTAATTTTTATCAAGTAGTTCGCGGTCGGTTTGGTTTAAAAATTCTCCGTGAATTACAGCTGAAGTATTTTCCATTGCTCCTGAAACATAATCCCGAACAACCACTTGCGAATATTTTTCCCAGGGATATTGAACGCCCAGCCTGCTTGAGAAAAATTCAATCATCTCGGGCGTATTTCCAAAAATCATTTTTGAATAGGGTTCGAATTCTTTTTCAACATAATAATTTACTTCCATGTTTTTCCATTTATCTTTTACCATGGAATATTCACCAATAGCCATCATTACAAGATAGGGTGCTGAAGGAAGGGATTGTTTCCAGTAATCTGTTCGTGATTCATCCGGATTATATGTTGACGAAACAAGAATGCCGTTTGAAAGTGTTGTAAAATTTTTATGAGCAGAATCAAGGGTAATAAAAATCTCTTGCGTCATCCGCTCATTGGGTTTGTCAACAGTAGGAAACCAGCTTGAATTGGATTCCGGCTCACC
>Ga0114940_10000605_pt1 | contig 15806 bp, 16 predicted proteins | sample ColdCreekSource_FD_87195 | JGI IMG/M metagenome (GOLD analysis project Ga0114940, IMG submission 87195) | Groundwater microbial communities from Cold Creek, Nevada to study Microbial Dark Matter (Phase II) - Cold Creek Source | ecosystem: Environmental > Aquatic > Deep subsurface > Groundwater ... | reverse complement strand
TGAATTCGCGCATCAAAACCAGAAAGCAATCATTGTTCAGCAGGAGGTGCTGACGGATACTCATTCGTTCAATCGAGCTCTCGTTCATGTATTGAGACAGGATCCCGATGTGATTGTGGTGGGCGAGATGCGCGATCAGGAAACCATTGCTACAGCCCTGACAGCTGCCGAAACGGGACATCTGGTATTGGCAACTCTTCATTCGCCCAATGTCACCCAATCAATTGAACGCATCGTTGGGGTTTACGAAGGCAATGCACAACGTCAAATTGTCATTCAACTGGCCAATTCGCTCCAGGGAATTATTGCCCAGGATTTGGTGCCTTCTGTTGATCGTTCTAGTCGTATTCTGGCCTATGAATTGCTTATGGCCAACAGTGCGGTACACACTATCATTCGTGAAAGTCGATGGCATCAGTTGGAGAACACCATGCAAACCGGCGGCAGGGAGGGGATGGTGTTAATGGATGCATGTCTTTACGATCTCTATTGCAAGTGTTACATTAGCTATGATACAGCAGTCAGCCGCGCTCGCGCTCCGGAAAACTTTACCAAACGGACGGAATAGATTTCACAAAGCCCCTCTTTAGTGGTAAAAGGTTTCGCCTCTGAATGGCATCGGCTGATGCTTGCATCTTCTAAGTTTCGCCGTATTATATGTGAGCATGGATCAGGTGATTTTGGAACGAGAGGCATTGCGTTTACCGGCACATGAACGCGCCTTGTTGGCTGATGCGTTATTAGGCAGTCTGGATGACGAGGTATGCCGTGAGGTAGAGACAGCATGGACACAAGTGGCTGAGGTCCGGCGTGAAGCATATTTACGTGGAGAGATCACTGCCGTAGATGGCCCAACGGCACTTCGTGATTTGCGTGATCGCCATACCAAGTGACCTTTCGCTTTCTTTCACCGGCTCAGCAGGACTTGGCCGATGCCGTGGATTATTACGAACAAGCGGTCTCTGGTCTGGGCTTGGATTTCCTGGATGAGATTGAGCGATCGGTACAGCGCATTCTAATGCAACCTGAAGCATGGACACAGGTGTCCCTCCACCATAGACGGTGCCGCATGCGGCGATTTCCATTCGGCTTGATCTATTCGGTTGAAGGAGACGCCATCGTCATTGTAGCGGTGATGAATCTTCATCGTCATCCCGACTCATGGAAGAGACGATGCGCCTGATAGAAGCTCATCTACATTTTTTTGCCAATCCGTTCCAAAACCCGGTCTCGTCCCAAAACCTCCAGCATGTGATACAGGCTCGGGCCAACCGAGCGTCCACTGCACGCGACGCGGCAGGGATGAATGAAATCACCCGTTTTAACGCCTTTTTCCGAAGCAAGCGCTTTGAGATCTGCCTCCAGTTGAGTGGCTGTCCATGGGGTTGTCTTTTCAAAGCGCGCGCGAAGTTCCTTGAGACGATCGGAAACTCCAGTTTTCCCCAGCGTTTTTTCCACCGCTTCGGGATCCATCGGAAAATTGTCCTTGAAAAAATAAGCCGTCCAGTCCGGCAAATCCGAGAGCAGTTTGATTTTCTCCTTCACGATGGAAAGTGCATTCCGAAGATAAGTGGTGTCTGTTTCGGATGAGACAAGACCGCTTTTTTCAAGAACCGGCCTGCTGAGTTCGACAAAACGATCCAAGGACATCTGCAAAATGTATTGGCCATTCATCCAATGAAGTTTGTCCCGATCGAACCGGGCATTGTGACGGTTGACCTGGGGCAGGTCGAACAACGCAATGATTTCCTCGATGGGCATGATTTCCCGGTTGTCCTTGGGCGACCAACCCAGCAGGCAGAGGTAATTTCGAACCGCTTCGGGGGCGCAGCCCTTGTTCGCGTAATCACTGACAGCGGCGCCCTCATCCCGCTTGCCCATCTTGCTGCCATCGCTGTTCAGAATCAGAGGGATATGCGCGTACGAAGGAGGTGTGTGTCCGAAAAATTCAAAGAGCGCCAGATGCTTTGGCGTGTTGGAGAGATGATCTTCGCCGCGGATCACGTGAGTGATTTTCATCTCAATATCATCCACCACATTCACGAGATGAAAAATAAATGAGCCATCCGGCCGGACGATTGTCATGTCCGGCTCGCGGCTCAGGTCGATATGCACCTTGCCACAAATCAGGTCATCCACCGTGATGATCTTTTTCGGCAGCTTGAAGCGAATGGCTCCATGATCATCGTAAGCGAGTTTTGCATCCAGCAGCTTCTTTACATAGCGCTGATAAATTTCCGTGCGTTGACTCTGAAAATATGGACCGTGATCACCACCTTTTTGCGGGCCTTCATCCCAATTCAGACCGAGCCACCTGAGACTGGAAAAGATCACCTCGATGGCTTCCTGGGTATTTCTGGCTTCATCGGTGTCCTCAATCCGTAAAACAAAGGTTCCATTGGTATGGCGGGCATACAGCCAGTTGAAAAGGGCGGTGCGGGCGCCTCCGATGTGAAGAAGGCCGGTTGGGCTGGGTGCAAAACGAACGCGTGTGGTCATGGAGACATCAGGAGAGGAAACTTTGCAGTGAGAGGCAAGAAAAAATGGAAAAGGAATTGTTCCGGATTGTTGCTTGTCACTATGGAACCTCGTGTGTAGAAGAACCATTGAGGTAGAAGCTGTGGAGATTCGATAAGTCAGTTTCAGTCTGAAACCGGTATGTTTAACAAAGCCCTTGTTTTATCAGCGTCGGTCGAGGCGGGTCATGTGCGGGCGGCACAGGCGATTGAATGTGCTCCATCGGTTTCTGGTTGATCTCCGCCGTTTTTCAGTGAGTATGTTGCTGAATGCTGATCATCACGCGCAAAGAGGGGGAAACGGTCATCCTCAGTGACAATATTGAGGTGACGGTGGTCTCTGTTGATGGAGCCCAGGTTCGTCTCGGATTCAATGCGCCGTTGAGCATACAGATCCATCGCAAGGAACTTTACGAACGCATCCAGCGCGCCAACCAGGAAGCCGCGACCAGCATGCAAAATATTCATTTGCCAAAATTCAAGACGTAGACAGTCCGGTCTTGTGGGTGCCTCCGGAAACCCATTTTCTTTGCGACTCTCGTGATTCCCCGGACTCTTTTTCCCTCTGTAGGAGCCGCTGCCAGCGGCGACCGGTCGCGGTTGGCAACCGCTCCTACAGGGTTTCCGGAGGCGCCCATGGCTCTGATATTTTTTCCTAAAGCCGTCTCATTACCCGCCGATGAGGACAGGGAAGGTATAGGCCCGTCGGAGCCTGAAATCTGACAAAGGTCACAAGGATGTGGCCTTCAAAAGTAAAAACTCTAAGGAAGGAGCCATATATGCCAGTCATAGGTACAAACCCATCGGCCCTTAATGCGTCATTCTTTTTGAATGTCGCAGATATGGGATTAGCGAGGTCAATCAAACGTCTCTCGTCAGGTAGTAAACTGGCGGACCCATCCGATGATGCCGCAGGCGTTGCTGTCAGCGGTAAATTGGATGCCGCCGTCAGACGTTTGGGTGCGGCAGCGGAAAGCGCGCAGAACCTCATCTCGTTCGCACAGACGGCGGACAGCTTCCTGAAGGTCATTCAGGATCAGCTGACTCGTATGAGCGAACTGGCCACGCGTGCCACCAACGCTGCGTTCAGCGCATCAGATCGAAGCAACTACATGACGGAGTTCTCAAAGTTACAGTCCAACATCACCAATCAGATCACGAATGCCAAATTCAATGGCACCCGCGTCTTTGACACCTCACAGACGGTCAGCGTCTCGGTGAGTCAGGATGGAGCGAATCTTTACTCGCTTGTCCTGGCCAACGCGACAGGAAACATTTCGGGTATCACTGCATCAGAAGTCTCCACGACCAGTGGGGCGACTGCTGCAATTGGCAACCTGACCACGGCGCTGGAGAGGATTGCCTCAAGTCGTGCGACGGTGAACGCGGACGTAGCTGCATTGAACTTCTACGTGTTAAACCTGCAATCGGAGAAGGTCAATACAGAGTCCGCGAACTCGCGTCTGAGGGACCTTGACTTCGCCGAGGAAAGCACACAACTGGCCAAGTATAACATCTTGACCCAGGCTGCAACGGCGATGCTTGCCCAGGCTAATACTGCGCAACAGTCGGTATTAGGATTGCTGCAATAACGGAGCGTAGAGACCTAGAATCTCTATCAAAACCTTAACCCGCGCCGGACAGGTTCGCCTGTCCGGCGCGTCTGGTTTTTGGGCTGATCCATCCTTCGATGGTTTCCAGCCGGTGTCGCCAGGTGTGTTCCCGTTCAAATCTCACACGAGCAGCCCGCCCCACCTCTTTCAATGCCTCGTGGTCTGCCAGTGCTTTGGTGAGCGCAGGGACAAAATCATGAACGGACGCATAGCCAAGAATCTCTTTTCCCGGCTCAAAACATTCCACCAATTCCGGCCGTAAATCTGTCAAAAGAGTTTTTCCTGAGGCTGCGGTCTGGAAGACACGATAGGGAATTCCTCCCTGGACAGACTGCGGGTCTGTTGCCTGAATCTGAAGCGTACCATCGTGGTAGAGGCGCCCCAGCTCTTCGGCTCGCAGATCAGAGGTATCCACAATTTTCAGATGGTTTTCCGGCTTGCCCAGAAGTGATCTCCATTCTGTTTCTGTGGCATGCTCCAACTGCTTTTGCTCACAAAAAATCAAAAGGGGCGCCACTTCCAGCGCTTTCCTCAGAATCCTGATTCGAATGGCATTTTTGGCCATGGCCCATATCGCCCAACGCAGTTGCCAGACGGTATGTGGATCACGCTTCGATTCGCTTTCGACCAGAATTTTTTCCTTGGGCTTCAGCTCTTCCAGGCTGTTTTTCCAAAGGTGATCCCAGGATGGAATCTCTTTTTCACTCGAGTCCTGAGCTGACCTCTGTGCCTCTTGATCCAATCGTGACCGGGTAACCGCTGCCAGCGCAGCCAGTCCTCTCGGCAATCCTTCCATATGTTGTGTGATACTCGCAGTGCCATGCAACATTCCGATAAATACGACTTCAAATTTTGAATTTTGAATTTTGAATTTTGAATCCAGAGAAGGATGATATTCCTCTTCATCCGCTGAAAGGTGAATGGCATGAGCCTGAATACCCCAGCGCTTGCGAGCCTGCTCCCGCCAGTATCCATCCCAGATTCCGTAGAGAAAATCGGGATGCCCGGCGGTCTGTTGGATGACATTTTCCAGGCCATAATGTTCAACAGGGATCACGGGGTCATCGAACCACAGGGTGATTTTCGGTATCCAATTCCAGGGTTGTCGGATCCAAAGCTCCATGTAAGGCAAGCCGGTGATGGAACACCAAAGGATGCGATCCGGGTTGAAATGTCGCAAAATCCGGTCGACTTCCGATGGACTTTTAAGCCCGTTGCCATCCACGATGCGCATGGCTCCCACGATATGACCTTGTTTCTTGAGACAGCGGGCTAATTGGCGCAAGGTAAAGTCTTCCAGAGCCGGATTCGCGTCTAAAAAAGCCCATCGCACGGATGATTCATAGCCGTGCAACGTCTGGAAGGACAAGTGGAAAGGGGGGGCTCCTCTGACCGCTTGGAAAATCCACAAATGAGCGCTAAATTTCCTTAACTTAGAACCCCATTTTGCCGATAGACAGGTTAAGGTCGAACGGAGCTATTTAAACGTAGTCAAATCTCATGCCTACAATACGACTTGGCGGACTTGTATCGGGTATTGACACGGAATCCCTGATCCAGCGCATTCTGGACGCAGAACGAATTCCGATTATCAACCTGCAGAACCAGAAGGCCATTCTCTCCGTTCAGAATGATGCCGTCACGGCCATCAAAAACTCCCTGACGAGCCTGAAGACGGCTCTTAATAACCTTAAGGACCCAACTTTCTTCTCGGTCAATGCTGTAACATCGTCCGATGCCACCATCGCTACAGCTACCGCTGGCACCACTGCGGCGAAAAGCAACTATAGCATTGTGATTTCAGCCATTGCATCGGCTTCTGCTATGAAAAGTGGCACGTCACTGGGACCGGCCGCCCAAAAGATTTCAAATGTCATTGATCCTGCGGCTTTGTTGACGGCAAATACAAGTTATGGCAATTCCCTGACCCTGGGAACTTTTACGGTGAATGGCGCCACTGTTACCATTGACTCAGCGGATACCCTTACCTCCACATTGACTAAAATCTCCACCGCAACCGGGGGAGTGGTGACCGGTGCATATAATGCGGCTACGGATACGGTTACTCTGACTTCAAGCGGCGCCGATCTCACATTGGGTAGTGGAGCGGATACGAGCAATTTTCTCTCCCGTTCACGCCTTTACACTCCGAGTCCTGCATCGACAACAGTTACCAGCTTAACCTCCATCGGAAACATCGATACCACCCAGATTATTGGGACCGCAGCCAGCCGGATCGGCGCCTCTGCTTCCCTCACCACAGGAACGATCACCATCAATGGCGTCTCGATTTCCATAGATAAGGATGTGGATACACTGCAAAATGTCATAGATCGGATCACCGCATCAACGGCTGGTGTTTATGCTTCGTACGATTCCATCGAAGATCGCATGGTGTTGACTGCCAAATCGACAGGCAGTATTGGCATTACGGTGGCCGATGGCACGAGCAATTTTGCAAGCTCGATGAAGCTGACGAGCACCACCTCTCAGCTCACCAGCGGTAATGACACCACCTTTACCGTGAACGGTGGTGTAGCCCGAAAGAGTTCCGATGTCACCATCGACGAAACGGAATCCGGTATTACGGGTCTTACCATTTCCGTTTTAAAAACGGGTACAATTACCCTGAATGTGGCAACCGACACAGCCAAAATCCAGACCGAAGTCACCAATTTTGTGACGCAATTCAATTCCACCATCAATTTGATTGAAAGTTACACCAAACCCAAGACCACCACCACCAAGGCAACCGATCCCGCCAGCATTCTCACCAATGATTCCATTGCTTCCACGCTGGGCAATGCCCTCAGAAGCCTTGCGACGGCGGCACCCGGAACAGGAACCATTCGTCAGATCGAGGATGTGGGCGTTACGGCCACTGGTGATAACAATCTTCTGACATTCAGTGACGCTTCGAAGCTGGTATCCGCCCTTGCCCAATATGTGGACCAGGTTAAAACGCTTTTCAGCGATTCGACCAACGGCGTGATGACAAAGCTCTCGAATTTCATTGATACACAGATCGATTTGGCCATTGGCACTTATCCAAACCGTACCACCAGCATTTCGAACCAGCAGCTTCGCCTGGATGACAACATTGCGGCTCTTGAACGCAAAGTTTTGCAGCAGGAGGCCCAATTGGTTGCTTCCTTCACCGCCATGGAGCAGTTCCAGGCGACCAGCGCCAATATTCTTGCATTTCTCGCCAGTGTCAACACTTCAACAAAGTAAACCACTATGAACCCATCAAGCACTTCAACCATGGATCTTTATCTCGATGGCAACCTGCTTCAACTCCCCAAATCCTCCATTTGGAGCAGTTTTGAAGAGTTTTGCCGTGTATGCTCCACTCACCTCCAGCCTCAAGGGCGCGCCATTCAAATTGTCCGCATGGATGGTTCAGAAGTGGATTGTACGACTCCGCCTTCAGCCAAGGCATTTCTGGCTGCCAGACGTGTTGAAGTGACATCATGTATCCTTGAAGAACTCATCCACGCTGTGCTTCAGCAACAGAAGGAAGCCGCTCACACCCTGATTGAGAAAGTCATGGAGCTTTCAACGGATTGCCTGATTGAGCTCCCGCAGGAGGTCTTCAATGACTGGCGTGACGTTCTTGAATCGCTTAAACCACTGGTTGGATTTATTCCCAAGTTTCTGCTGGTCCATGCGTTGGCCAATCCTCCGCCTCCCGAAATTTCGGAGGCACACCTGAGCAAACACATCCAGGAAATCAAGGAAATGGTGGAGGCATCCCGTCAAGCCATGGAAGTGCAGGATATTGTTCTGTTCTCCGATACACTGGAACTCAGGATTGTTCCATGGTTGAAGGAACACCAGAACGTCTGCCAGAAACTCATGGAGCCCATTTCACAGCAGAAGCAAACACAGGACTGAATTAAGAATTGTTAAAAACTCAATCCTTCATCTTCCGAACACGTATGAATGCTTACCCGAATCTGGCCCCCTCCAATCCATATCTGCTCAATCTGGTGGCGTCGGCTTCGCCTGCACAACTCGTGGTTCTTTTGCACGACGGTCTCATCCGCTTTTTAGGTGCGGCTCATGATGGTTTTTATGAGGTGAATCCCCAGAAACGTTTTGAGATGATCAACAACAATCTCATCCGCGCTCAGGGCATCATCACCGAACTGGATGCCAGCCTGGACATGGAACGGGGAGCCGAAATTGCCATTCAGCTCCACGATATTTATACCTTTTTTAATGACGCATTGCGACGCGTCAATGGCTCCAAAGAGCCTTCGACTATTCCCCGGATCATCGAGATGGTCACGGTACTGCGCGACGCATGGAGTCAGGTCATCAATGGCAGCCCTGTGGTTTCGTCAGAGGCCTCATCCGCGCGCCAGCTGACCGTCCATACGGTGTGATTAATCCGTCAGTTACATGGGGATCGGCGCTCATCCCCATTCGTTAAAACCACGGGGGACAGGCAGAGTGCCGTTACAAGCTCGGATTGTGCGTTGTAGCGGCGGTCTGCGACCGTCGCTTTTTCTTTCCCTGATTTTCCCTCTATTTTCGGCGGTATTACCAAAAGAGTTGCGCGTTTGTTGGCCACTGATTACCGTCGGTGATCCCATGGGCACCGTCCTTTTTATTGAGAACGAGCATCATACCGAGCGGCATTTCACCAGGGGCTTTCGCCTGGGCGCATTCCGCAGCGGATGGACGCCAGCCGTTGTGTGGCTGCGAAACCCGGACGGCAAACTCAAATCGGCCGACACGTTTTCCCGCGAGATCCAGGATCAGGCGCCCGATCTCATTTTCTGGATCATGGACAGTGTTCTGCCGCGCGCTGAAAGTCTCATGATAGAAACCCTTCGAAAAACCCCCAAGGTTTCCCTGTGGTTTGATGATTATGAGCGCACCCATGCCATTCATCGCCATTCGGAGGACCATCGGCGACTGTGTGAGCAACATTCACTTCAGACACATGTTTGGGATGGCTACTGGAGGCAAAAATTTCAGGAGCGCTTCTCGGTTTCCTGTCATGCCATTCACCTGGCTGCGGATGATATCGACTATTTCCCGAGTGAACCCACTCATTTCAAAGGGTTTGAGAATTCCCTGGTATTCATCGGCAACATTCCGAGCCTTGATTATATCCTGCAGGAATCCTCCATGCTTCCCCGGTCTTGCGATGAACTGATTCGCTACACTCACGAAATTCTTTCCCGGTCGCCTTATGGGAGACTTCCCTATACAGCCCTGGAGGAGGCCTGTCAGGCATTGCCTGCCAAGGCCAGAATCATCGTGGATCATTTTCGGAATGATCTTGCCAGGAACATCCTGATCAATCGGCTGGTTTGGATGCTGGGGAAGCGGGAGGTGCGCATCCGGATTCTCCGGCTTGCCGCACAACAATGCGGGCTTGTGATTCTTAGCGGCCATTCCGACAAATCCTTTGCCCAGGCCGGAGAGCTGTCAAAAAACATCGGGTCCAGCCGTTATCCGGTCAAGTTCATCAACACGGAACATGTCGAGATGCATCAGCTCGGTTCCCTGTACCATATCGGGGGGCTTCATTTGCAGGCAACAGACCCTCAATCGGTCACGGGTGGCATCCCCTTCCGTGTATTTGAAACGGCCGCCAGCGGCCGTCCACTTCTGTCGGACTTCAAGCCTGAACTTGTCCAGTGTTTTACACCTGGCCAGGAGATATTGTGCTTCGACAGCGACAAGGATTTTCCGGACAAGCTCAGCGCTGCGCTCAAGAATCGAAAGCGCCTCGAGGAAGTGGCTGAAGCATCCCATCAACGATTTCTCCGGGAACACACATGGAAACACCGCTTCGCGCAGATCCTTCAGCAACATCACATCCTCGCCGGCGCAACCACGGCGGTTTCATCGTGAACATTCCTCTCCATATCCTTTACTTCCACAGCGATGACCCGATCGCCTCCAAGTATGTGCGAGTTCTGGAACCTCTCGGGTTACTGGTGAGCCGGGGCCACCGGATCACCTCCTTCGAGTCGTTGAACACGGGCAACCGGAGCGTGGAATGGCCGGTGGTCGAACGCGCGCTGAGCGAATGCAACATCCTGCTGATTTCCAACGTGGACATTACCCCCCCGAACTTCGAAGTGTTCAAACGGATGGTCACATGGTGCAATCAGCACAAGAAGCTCATCATCTACGATTTCGACGACCTTTACGACCAGGTGCCGGAGTCCAACCCATTCCGAAATATCACGCTCAAGTGGGATTTCGTGAAGGAAGTAATCGCGCTCGCCCACGTGCTGACGGTCACCGGCAAGGAATTGCAGCAGACGCTTTCGGCCCATCACTCGCGCATCGTCATTGTGCCCAACATGGTGGATTGTCGTCGCTACCTTCCCCGGCCCAGGGATCATTCGCGTTTGCGCATCGGGTGGGCGGGTGGGATCACGCACCTCGCCGATCTGCCCTTGATCGCCGACGGTGTCCGCCAGTTGCAGAAGAAATATTCGTTTGAGTTCATCATCCTTGGAATGTTCCCGAATCTGATCCAGTTCACGAAAAACACCGAACTGATCCGGAGTTATTCCATTCATCCAGAGGAACTCACCGAGCCGTTCCACAAGGCGTATGTGAACTTCGCGCGAAACCTGGAGGGGATTGAATATCAGGCCGTGCCGGCCACGGGTTATCCCGAATTTCCTAAGGCCCTGGCCGGGCTTGACCTCGACATCGGCTTGTGCCCGATCCATGACAACCTTTTCAACCGTTGCCGTTCGGCCATCAAGTTTTACCAGTATGCAGCCGTCCAGACGGCCAGCCTGGCGAGCAATGTTTATCCCTACAGCGAAGAACCCGTGGTGCTCGCGGAAAACACGTCCGCTTCGTGGTTTGAGAAACTGGAGACGCTGGTCGGCGACCGGCATTTCCGCGAGGAAACCACCCGTCTCCAATATGAGCATGTCCGAGACAATCGGAACCATGAGAGGAACGGCAGCATGTGGGAGATTCTCTATCAGGAATTGATCCAGAAGTTCTGTCGATGAACATCTTCTTCCTATGTCCTGACGAAGGGAACAAGCCGGTTGGAGGTGTGCTGAAACTCTACCGGCACGTGGACATCCTGAATCGTCACGGATTCCAGGCCTCGATCCTCCACGAACAGACGGGTTTCCGGTGCACCTGGTTCGAAAATGACACGCGGATCACCTATGCGTCAGACCTGACCCCGGACATGTCGATTGATTTCATGGTGATTCCGGAAGTTCTCACGCGCATTTCGCCGCGTGTCCCGTCCGGTGCCAAAAAAATCATCTTCAATCAGAACTGCTATTACACCTTCACTGGTGCTTCCTTCGACCCGGCCGACCTGAATTCACCCTACCTGGACCCTGACCTCCTGGCCGTGCTGGTGGTTTCGGAGGACAGCAGGGCGTATCTGAAGCATGCGTTTCCACACCTGACGATCCATCGAGTTCATAATGCCGTCGATGAAACGCTTTTCGAATATCACCCTCATAAAAAGCCACAAATCGCCTTCATGCCACGCAAGCAACCGCGCGACGTGATGCAGGTGATCAACATCCTGAAATTTCGAGGTGTCCTGAAAAACTTCGACCTGGCGCCCATTGAAAACAAACCCAGGCACGAGGTTGCGGCGATTCTCAAGGACTCGCTTGTTTTCCTGAGCTTTGGTTATCCGGAAGGATTTTCACTTCCGCCCGCGGAAGCCATGGCGTGCGGCTGCATCGTGATTGGGTATCACGGCATGGGGGGAATGGAATTTTTCAAGGAGGAATTTTCTTATCCCATCCCACTGGCTGAAACATCCGCATTTGCCCGCACGGTTGAAGAGGTGCTGGAACTTCACCGTGGGACCCCTGAAGTGCTGATGGAAAAGGCGCGAAAGGCTTCCCGGTTCATCCGGGAAAATTATTCGACCCGACGCGAGGAGGAAGATGTGCTTTCCTTCTGGAAATGGATCCTTGGAACGGGAAAGACAGACCTTGACACTCAACAATCAACCCACTAAACAACCCAAAGGTGCCGCACCAACCTGTTAAGCAGTGATGACTCATTCCGAACAGTTCATGCGCCAGGCGGCGGAGGTTGCCGTGAAACTGGATTTTTCCATCATCGAGACCATGGTGGATCACCTGGTTCAACTCAGGGCACGAGGCGGACGTTTGTTCTTCATCGGGGTGGGAGGAAGCGCCGCCAACTGCAGTCACGCGGTGAATGACTTTCGGAAACTTGCGGGGATCGAAGCTTACACGCCAGCGGACAATGTCGCTGAACTGACAGCGCGCACCAATGATGAAGGTTGGGACACTGTTTTCGCGGCCTGGCTGGATGGGAGCCGAGCCAACGAAAGGGACGCCATTTTTGTGATGTCCGTAGGCGGAGGCGATGCGGCTCGAAATGTCAGTCCGAATATCGTAAAAGCGTTGGACGAAGCGAAACAACGCAAGCTTAAGATTTTTGGAATTGTGGGAAGGGATGGCGGTTACACAAAAAAAGTCGGCGATTTTGTGGTGGTCATTCCCACGATTGATCCCGGTCAGGTCACACCACATGCCGAATCTTTTCAAGCGGTGATCTGGCATTGTCTTGTGTGTCATCCCAGGTTGAGCCAAAGGAAAAACAAATGGGAAGGGCTGTAGTTGCAATTTTTCGTTCTGCCTTTTCCCATGCATCGAGCAGTTTTCCTGGATCGGGACGGCGTTTTGAACCGCGCCATTGTGCGCAATGGACGGCCCTTTGCGCCCACAAGCCTGGATGAGTTTGAAATTTTGCCGGACGTGCCGGAGGCCACGCGTCTGCTTCACGAAGCGGGATTTCTGCTGATTGTCGCGACAAACCAGCCGGATGTCGGCAACGGGTTGGTCACCCAGGAAATCGTTGGACACATGCATGATCGCCTGCGGCAGGCTTTGCCACTCGATGATATCCTGGTTTGCTGTGACACTCAGGATGGGCAATCGTCTCGCCGAAAGCCGCAACCAGGCATGCTGCTGGAGGCAGCCGCCGCCCGGAATATTGATTTGACCCAATCCTTCATGGTGGGTGACCGCTGGAAGGATATCGGGGCTGGCCGCGCAGCGGGCTGTCGCACCGTGCTGATTCAGCGCAATTACGAGGAAAAACAGGCTGTCAATCCCGATCACGTTGTTTATTCTTTGTCAGAAGCCGCTCAAATCATTCTGAAATCAGCCGATGTTATTTTAAAAGGGTCATCTTCCAGCAATCCATGAAATTGATATCCGATTTATCCGTTAAAATTTTTGCAGATGGAGCCGACAAAGATGGCCTGCTCGCGCTTTATCAGACACCGCACATTAAAGGGTTCACCACGAATCCAACCTTGATGAAAAAGTCGGGCATCAAGGACTACGAAGCATTCGCAAGGGAGATCCTGAAAACTGTCACTGCCAAACCAATCTCTTTTGAAGTTTTCTCCGATGAATTTGCTGAAATGCGCCGTCAAGCGTTGAAAATCCTGAGCTGGCAGCAAAATGTCTATGTCAAAATTCCCATCACCAACACCCGGGGTGAATCCTCTCTGCCACTGATCAGGGACCTGGCTCAGGAGGGCGTCCAACTCAATATTACGGCCATTCTCACGCTGGAGCAGGTGCGAGGCGTTGCCGGTGTGCTGGTTCCTTCTGTTCCATCGGTTGTTTCCGTATTTGCCGGACGGATTGCAGACACCGGGCAGGATCCCATCCCGCTGATGCAGGCTTCAAAGACGCTGGTGGAGGCCCTGCCCAAAGCCGAATTGTTATGGGCGAGCGTGCGCGAGGTGCTCAACATCTTTCAGGCTGAAGCCTGTGGTTGCCATATTGTAACGGTTCCTTACGATATTCTGAGCAAGGCGTTAAAGATGTGCGGCCAGGATTTGGCCAATGTTTCCCTTGACACGGTCAAAATGTTTCGCAACGACGCGATCAACGCTGGATTCAATATTTCTTAACGCTCTCGAAAAAATGGTTGGCGGCAAAAACTGGATTCCCGCTTGCGTGGGAATGACGATGAGTTATCCTTGTTCGAATGAAGATTTAAAGACGAAAACCTGGATTCCTTAAACGACATTCTGAAGTTAAATATGATTAAAAATGTGCTGGTTACTGGAGGGGCAGGTTACAAGGGTTGCGTACTCGTACCAAAATTGCTGATGGCGGGTTGTCATGTCGCGGTTTACGATCGGATGCTATTTGGTGGAGAAGGACTGCCGAAACATCCAAAGTTGCGCCTCATCAAGGGGGACATTCGCGACACTGCCACGTATGCCGCTGCTTTGAAGGGGATTGATGGGGTGATCCACATGGCCTGCATCTCGAATGATCCCAGTTTTGAGTTGGATCCAAACCTGAGCAAAACAATCAACTACGATTGCTTCGAGCCGATGGTGGCGGCCTCTAAAAAGGCAGGCATCCGAAGATTTATCTACGTTTCAACCAGTTCAGTTTATGGCGTCAGCGATGCTCCTGAAGTCACCGAAGACCATCCGCTTGTGCCATTGACCGATTACAACAAATACAAGGGATTATGTGAGCCGGTTCTTCGTAAATACCAATCGTCAGATTTTACGACCGTTATTTTGCGACCGGCCACTGTTTGCGGTTACTCTCCAAGAATGCGTTTTGATCTTACCGTCAACATCCTCACCAACCACGCCGTCAACAAGGGCGTCATCACCGTTTACGGTGGCGCTCAAAAGCGTCCCAATATCCACATTGATGACGTCGCCGAACTTTACGTTCACATGCTGGAATATTCCGACAATTTGATCGCAGGCGAAACGTTCAACGCCGGTTATGAAAACCATACGGTTTTGCAACTTGCCTCCCTCGTCAAAGACGTGGTGGAACAGGAGTTCCCGGAAAAGGCGCCCATCCGTATCGAGATAACGACAACCAACGACAATCGTTCTTACCATGTGTCATCACGAAAAATTGCCGAGAAACTCGGTTACAGTCCCACAAGGACGATTGAAGACGCCGTGCGCGATCTTTGCCGCGCTTTCAAGGAAGGCAAATTCAAAGATAGCATGACCAGCAACGATTATATCAATGTTCGCACGGTCAAAAATTTGGGACTCAAGTGAGTGGGAAACTGCCCATTGCCATTGTGACAGGTGGCGCCGGTTTTATCGGCAGCCACATGGTGGACCTCCTGCTTGACGAGGGATTCCGTGTTCAGGTGATCGACAATTTGGCCGGTGGGCGTCTCGAAAATCTCGAGCATCACAAAACGGAGCCCCGCCTGAAAGTTGATATCCGCGATATCTGTGATATCAAACCGGATGATGTCGCTTTTCGGAAAGCCCGGCATGTCTTTCACTTTGCAGGCATTGGCGCCATTGTTCCTTCGATCGACCGTCCCATTGATTACATGTCAACCAATGTCATGGGAACTGTGCACGCCCTTGAAGCAGCTCGTCATGCCGGGGTCAGGAAATTTGTGTATGCAGCCTCCTCTTCCTGTTATGGCCTGGCCGAGGAAGCGCCAACAACGGAAAAGGCGGAAATCCGTCCTCAACATCCTTATGCCCTGAGCAAATATCAGGGTGAACAGGCTGTCTTCCATTGGGGCCGCATTTACCGGTTACCGGTGAATTCCATTCGCATTTTTAATGCATATGGCACCCGTTCGAAAACGACAGGCGCTTATGGAGCGGTCTTCGGGGTCTTTCTTGCGCAAAAGCTTGCGGGTAAAC
>Ga0114940_10000604_pt1 | contig 15862 bp, 18 predicted proteins | sample ColdCreekSource_FD_87195 | JGI IMG/M metagenome (GOLD analysis project Ga0114940, IMG submission 87195) | Groundwater microbial communities from Cold Creek, Nevada to study Microbial Dark Matter (Phase II) - Cold Creek Source | ecosystem: Environmental > Aquatic > Deep subsurface > Groundwater ... | reverse complement strand
TTTCTCAAACTCTATGCCCAACGCTGGGAACAGGAACTCTTCTTCAAGGAATTGAAAATCGAAATGGGCCACGGAAGTTTACCACCACTCTCCTTTCTCCTATGAAATTATCCCTCTTCGTGCCTAAATTTCTTAAAGGCATTGAGTCTAGCCCCATTAAAATGGGTAATGCCACCATTAGCAGTAGGTTAGTGGTTGACTGACAACGACATATGGTATTAATTGCCATATGCGTTGTCCGAAGTGTTCCAGCACTCGGGATCAGGTGATCGACTCGCGAATGACCAATGAGGGGGCGGTGATTCGCAGAAGGCGGGAGTGTCTCCGATGCAACCATCGGTTCACCACTTACGAGGAGGTCTTCCAACAGGAACTTCACGTGGTGAAAAAGGATGGACGACATGAGACCTTCCAAAAACAGAAGATCCGTCAGGGACTCGAAAAAGCCTGTGAAAAACGTCCGGTGAGCATGGAACAAATCGACCGGATGGTGGATGCCATTACCGATGAAATCGAGCGCAGGTATGAACGGGAGGTTCCCGCCAAGGCCATCGGCGAAATCGTGATGAATCAATTGCGCAACGAGGACGAGGTGGCTTACGTGCGGTATGCCTCGGTCTATCGACAGTTCCGGGATATCGGCGAATTTGTAAAAGAGATTCAAACGCTTTCAGAAGGATGATCCAACTTCATCATCATGCCCTGATGGTCTGTCACGAAAATGGACGGATCGAGCCTTTACTGATAGAGGATCTTGTGGCGCGTCTTGCGCGTGATGCGGAACCGGATCCCATGGAAATTGAACCCTGGGTGCTGGAAATCATGGTGGAAAGTGTGATTTGCCATTTTCAGGAGGAACTTCAACGGCCCCAGGTGTCTTTGAAGGAATTCATGGATGTGACACGCACTTTGCTGAAAAGTCTTTCCCAAGAAGTGATCCGAAAGAATCAACACGCATTTCAACTGGATTTATTGGAAACCGCCAGGCGCTGTGGCACCGGATTTGAGTTGGAGTTTTTCTCAGAAATTCGGAGGTTTTTCGCGCGCAGCGCGGCCGGTTCATCCGGATGCAATCCGTCGGGACCGTTTTCCCTGGCAGGCGAAGAGGAAGAGAAAAGAGAGAGGACGCTCTGTATCACCGGGTTGCGTCACTGCGCCAAATTTTTGTCGGGAAGAAGTCGCTGGGGCAAACGGTGTGCTGAAGTACGTGATGAGATCGTGGCTTTTATCCGCGAAGAGGCCACCCGCATGAGCTCAGGCAAGGTGATATTTGCCATTCGCTCCTGACCTGCATATTTCACACCAACCAAAAATCTTGTGAAATATGTATGTTAGATGTCCTGCCAAAATGAACACGTCCGCTTCCCCACCACTTGAGTCAGCCCGCAAAGGCGCAGTCTGGGAATCCACACGCACCGGTTCAGTGCCAAAACGGGAGACTTCCGCGCGGGTGATGGTGAATTCCAAATTTTTCTTTCAAGGTGGGTCCAAGCATTTCATCAAAGGAGTGGCTTACGGTCCCTTTAAACCCCGTCCACCGGAGGATGGTGGCTCGGACCCCATCCATTTCCCGGAATGTTCGCGCGTGGAGAGTGACCTCGACCATATACGACAGGCGGGAATCAATACCATTCGACTCTATCATACGCCTCCCCGATGGTTGTTGGACAAATGTCATGCGGCACAAATCAAGGCATTGATCACCATCCCGTGGGAACAGCATGTCAGTTTCCTGGATAACCTGAAGCTGAAGCGCGCCATCCGGGAGCGCGTTGCCGGGGCTGTTGCCGCAAACCGAAATCATCCGGCGATATTTGCCTATGCGGTAGGTAATGAAATCCGCGCGGACCTGGTTAGGTGGCATGGGTCTTACAAAGTGGAGCGATTCATCGAAAGCCTGGTTGAGACAGCGCGGGAAGTGGACTCGCGACCGCTTTACACATACGCCAATTATCCACCCACCGAATACCTGTTGCCGGGCTCCATTGATTTTTACTGCTACAATGTCTATTTGCATCAGCAGGCGGATTTTCAGCGCTATATGGCCCGGTTGCAGAATCTCGCTGGAGAAAAACCCCTGATGATTGGCGAATTCGGGATGGATGTGATGCGTCATTCCGAGGAAGAACAGGCGCGGCTTTTTCACTGGCATATTCAAACCGCAGCCAGAATGGGATTGGCCGGCACCATTCTCTTTTCATGGACCGATGAATGGTTCACCGGCGGGCATTTGATTGAAGACTGGAAATTCGGTCTGGTTGATGCCCAGCGACGCCCCAGGAAAGCCTTCTTTGAAGTGCAACGATTGTTCAAAGACACACATCGCGTTCCTCTCCCGCGGTATCCCAGCGTATCCGTGGTTGTTTGTTCCTACAATGGCGCGCGCACGCTGGAGGCCTGTCTTACATCACTGCTACAGATGGATTATCCGGATTATGAGATCATCCTGGTGGACGATGGTTCAGCAGATGACACCCCTCGCATCGCGAAGGAATTTCCAAAAGTAAAAACCATTCGTCAGGAAAACATGGGTTTAAGCGTGGCTCGCAATGTTGGCATGGAGACGGCGCGGGGAGAGGTGATTGCCTACACGGATTCTGACTGTATGGCGGACAATGAGTGGCTTTACTACCTTGTGGGTACCCTCGAACAGGGAAATTATGCGGCTGTTGGTGGGCCCAACATTTCTCCTCCGGCTCGGAGCTGGATTCAGGCATGTGTTGCCGCTTCACCCGGTCAGCCCAGTCACGTGCTGATTGATGATTCAGAAGCAGAACACATCCCGGGATGCAACATGGCGTTTTACAAATGGGTTCTGGAAGCTGTTGGGGGGTTTGACCCGGAGTATCGCAAGGCCGGGGATGATGTGGACATTTGCTGGCGGCTCATCCAGCAGGGTTACCACATCGGCTTCAGTCCCTCCGCTGTTGTATGGCATCATCGACGATTCAACATCCGGGCCTATTTCGAACAACAGGATGGTTATGGGGAAGCCGAGGCATTGTTGCGCTTCAAGCATTTTGTTCATTTTGGGCCAACCGGTTCGGCCAAGTGGCACGGGCAGGTCTACGGTAATCCACGCTTTTCATCGCTCTTTCATCGTCCGCTTGTCCATCATGGTGTGTTTGGAATGGGATTGTTCCAATGTATATATCCTCAGCGATCCTCGGACCTCGTCCAGCTCATGAGCAGTCTGGAGTGGAATGCTCTCACGTTCATCACATTTCTGGTGGCTTTGCAGGTGCAGTCCGCATGGTATGTGCCAGCTTTCCTCCTGGCCTGCACCATCGGTGCGGGTGTTTCTTATGGCTTGCGCGCACGATTGGAATCTCCTTATCGGGGAATCTGGAGTCAGATGCTGGTGTCGCTGCTTGCCATGTGGCAGCCGATCGAGCGTGGATGGGCGCGTTATTACACTTGGATGAAGAAAAAACGCACTCCGCGCCAGGTGCTTGTACTCACACCGGAAGCACAGGGGTTGAAGTTTATCCTGGATCATCCCGCCCTGCTCAGCTTTTGGAATGAGCAAGGCCGGGGACGGGAACAGCTTCTTTCCGCTCTCAAGACACAACTGGATCAGGAAGGCTGGAAATATTCTGCGGACACCGGTTGGACGAATTGGGATTATCAAATTTACGGCAATCATTGGTGGCAGATCCGTCTTTTGACGGTCACCGAGGAACATGGTGATGGCAAGCGATTGACACGTGTGCGATTGCATCCCACCCTGACGACATTTTCGAGATTGCTGGGATGTATTCTCGGCGCGGCAAGCCTTCTGGTCTTCCTGCGTTTTCAAAATGGGTCAACCTACGAGGACGCTCTTTTGCAACTCGAGCACCCGGAGCATCCCCTGCATCTTCCCACCACTACCGAAAAGTTGTTGGAACTGGGACGTCACGTCAAACATATGGTTCTTGTAAAAAACACCACGGAAGCAGATTTTTATCTGATTGGCACATGGTTTTGCATCATCGCACTTTGGCTTGCCTTCATGGTTTGGAAAAGCGCGCGGTTGCGGAAACGGATTGCCCAGTTGATCGAACTCGCCGCACGGGAGTGTGAATTGGAAAAAATGCTTGCAAGGTAAATTTCCCCGCGCCTCCGCGCGGAGCATCCAGATGTCCATATCGTGAAACGGCTGCTTCAGATTTTGATTGGCGCCACCTTTATTTACGCCGGCTTTAATAAACTGCGCACCCCAATCCGATTCACCGACACCGTTGCTTCCTTTCAAATCCTCCCGCCTGCTTTCATCAACACTTTCAGTTTGACTCTGCCTCTGCTCGAAATTCCAGCCGGCTTGATGCTAAATCTCTTGGGCACGAATTTCCAACTCCTAACTTCTCATTTCTAACGATTCTCACTTCCAGCGTGCCGAGCGGGCGGTTCGCCATTCACCTTCAATAGGCGGACTTTTGGGAGGATGGCCATCCTTGACCTCGATGAGGGAAAGGGTTTCTCCGCTGTTGTTTTTCTGGCGGTCAACGATCAGGGCGATCTTCTGTTCGAGCGAGTCCGGTGAGAGAACGAAGGGGATTGTCACCGTGGCGTCCTCGCCCGGCCCAAAGGAGATGGTTTCGATGCCCAGGGATTCAAGAAAGGTATGATCCCGCGCCACTTCACGGGATTTGCCAACTCGAAGCGCAAAACGATTCCGTGAAATGTTGTTTTTTTCCGTCGATCGATTGATTGCTTCGAGAGAGACTTTTAACACCACTTTGCCGTCCTTGTTGCTGTATTCCGTCTTTACCAGTTTGAGAACAAAAGGTTTCAGGGGCACTCCATCATTATAACGGTACATGCGGTTCGAATAATCGCTACAAGCAGTCAGAACAAGTATTGCCAGTGTCGTCAGGAGTGGGGGGGTAAGTTTCATATATGCAGGCTAGGAATTGTGGAGGAGGTCTGTTCGGTGATTGCCAGAAAGGCATGTTCAAGGGCGCCATCCTTGCCGCTTTGCTTCTTGAGTTCGCTCAGGGTGCCGCAGGCCACCAGTTTGCCATGGGAGATGATGGCAATACGATCTGCAAGTTCTTCGGCAACGCTCAACACATGGGTCGAAAGAAAAACGGTGCCTCCCTTTCGGGTAAAATCCTTCATGGCATCCTTGACCAGTCGCGCATGTTTCGGATCCAACCCCACCATGGGCTCATCCACAATCAGAATTTTTGGTGAATGAACAAATGCCGTTGCAAACACCACCCGCTGACGCGTGCCGTGCGACAGATTTTCCGTCAGCTCGTGTCGATATTCGTTGAGACCGAGGGAATCAAACCAGCGATCACGCTCGCGGTCGGCTTCCTGTCGTGACATGCCGAACAACTGACCGACCATCACCAGAATTTCCTGGGGCGATAGCTTGTCGTACAGAAATGGAAAGTCCGGGATATAGGAAAGCAGTTTCTTGGCCTCCACCGGTGAAGTCTGGATGTCGTGATGACCAATGATCACGCGGCCTGCTGTTGGCTTCAGCAACCCGGCAAGCATTTTGATGGTGGTTGTTTTGCCGGCCGCATTGGGTCCCAGAAACGCAAAAAATTCGCCCACGGCAACCTCGAGGGAAAGTTCATCCACCGCCGTCAGACTGCCAAATCGCTTGGTTAATTGCTCAATTTGAATCATAGGATGACAGAATTCAGAAGTCAGAATCCGGAATCCAGAATATTCGGAGATCATCCATCCGTAGTTGGTCCTTCGAAGAAATCCTCATTGATCGCGTTCAATCCAAAGCTGGATTCCATTTTCAAAAGTTCACCCGTTGGGCTCATCCATAGCTTGAACCATGAGTTGCCATCCATACGCGCCTCGACGACATAGGCATCCATCCAATCGCCCAGACGATAAACTTGTGAGCTGACGGCCGTCATTCGCCAGCTGTCTGTCATCTGAAACATCGCTTCGGGTGATGGCAAGACAGCCTGGGCGGGCAATCCTGGAATTTGTTCAAGGATTTTTCTCCCGCCGTTTTTGGTCAAATCATTTAATACAAACCCCCCTTTTTCATCAATCCCGTTGCCCGTGGCACGAAAAATGATCTTATCTTCATCAAAATCAGCGCTGACATCAAAAAGGAGTTCCTGAATTTTTCCGTGCGCATGGAGGAAGCTCACATCACGATTTGTCTTGAGACGACATTTGATTTCAAGATAAACCCTTGGCTTTTGTCCCAGAATGGGAAATGTCATTTGCGTTGAGCTCGTGACAATGGGGCGTACACCGGGGATGACGCGCACGATCGTGGCGCCGGCATCCTCTCCCTTCCAGGTGATTTTGAGGGAGGACGAGTTTTCGTATTTCAAAAAACGTTCCGCCACATATCGGACCGGCAATTCATGCAACGTCGAAGAGATATGAAAATATTCGCTCCGCACAAGAAACCAGGTCATTATCCCGCAAAACAAAATCAATACGCCTGAAATCCAGCAATCCTGAAGCGCCCCGGTTTTCATGAACGGTCGCTGTTCCACAATGCCTCCACAAATGCTTTTGAGTCAAAGATCTCAAGATCTTCCTCCCCTTCACCCAGGCCGATGAACCGGATGGGCAGGCCGATTGTTTTTCGAATTGCCACCACAATCCCGCCCTTGGCGGTTCCATCCAATTTGGTGATAATGATACCGGTGAGTTCCAGTGCGGCATGAAATTCACGCGCCTGTGCCAATGCGTTGCCACCGGTCGGTGCATCCACCACCAGCCATGTTTCATGCGGAGCTCCGGGCATGGCTTTGCCAATAACGCGTCTTACTTTATGAAGTTCCTGCATGAGATTAAATTTGGTGTGCTGACGTCCTGCTGTATCCACGATCAGATGAGTGAAGCCTTCTGATCGCGCGTGCCGGATGGCATCGTGTGCCACGGAACCTGGATCAGCTCCGTAAGTCCCTGTCACCACATCAATTTTCAGCCGTGTGCCCCATACTTTGAGCTGCTCAATGGCTGCAGCGCGAAAGGTGTCCGCAGCGGCCATCAATACCTTCCCTCCCTGGTTTTGAAAGTGCTTCGCGAGTTTCGCCGCGGTGGTGGTCTTACCGGTGCCGTTCACGCCGACAAGCAGGATGATATTTGGGATTTCGGATTTCGGATTTCGGATTTCGGATTTCGGATATTGCAGGATCGATTCGATTTCGATTTCGGCTGCCTGGATGGCTTCCTCTCTCGTGGCTCCTGGATTGAGCTCCAGTCGTTTGCGCATTCCAGCAACGATTTCTGTGGTCAGACCCGGCCCGAAGTCCGCGGCAAGCAGGGCGCGCTCCATCTCTTCCGCGTTCCAGAGAGGTGAAACAAACTGTGCGACAATCGCCGCTCTTGTCCTGGCAAGCGAATATTTAAACTTATCGAGTAAGCCCATGATTTTTCTCAAGCCGGACCAGAAAATTGTCGAGATCCTCACCCTCAAGCCGGATGTTTCCCATCAACGGTTCGCCCTTGCGCATGCCGTGACAGTCAGAACCACCCGTAATCAATAGCCCGTGCTCCCGCGCCATATTCCGGAAGCGGGTGGATTGCGCAGATGTGTGACGCGAGTGATAGACTTCAATTCCGTCGAGCCCTTCTGCGACGAGTGAAGCGGGGATGTTTTCATTTCGCAAAAGGCCCGGATGAGCCATTGAGATAATACCACCGGCACGGTGAACAAGGGCAATGACCGTCCGGGCATCGGCGCGTTCCTTGTCAACCCATGCCGGACGGCCCTGTTTGAGAAACTCAGTAAATGCCTCATCGAAGCTGGAAACATGTTTCCCGGCCAAAAGGGCGGCGGCAATGTGAGGACGTCCCAGGGCGCCGTCATTTTCGGCAGGTTTATCATGCTCCGAGCGTGATTTACAGGAGGATGTGATTGCGGCCTGCTGATAGACCTCTTCCATGGTTAATGCCACACCAAGGTCATTCAGTCGTTTGACAATCCGTTCAGCCCGCTCACTTCGGTTTTGCGCATAACGCCGAAGTTGAGTCACAAGTTCAGCATCACACCATCCGGAATCCGCACCATCATTTGGATGAAAATAGGTCAGGAGATGTAGTTCCCGTCCCTGAAATTGCGCGGTGATTTCCACGCCTGGCACCACCTTAATGCCAAGGCGGCGTCCGGCCTCAAGTGCTTCTGCAACGCCTGCAACCGTATCATGATCTGTGATGGCCACGACGTCGAATCGAAGTTGAGCTGCCCGTGAGACAACTTCAAATGGCGATTCGGTCCCATCCGAATAACGACTGTGCAAATGCAGGTCGGCTTTCATTTCTGCACAGATGTCCGAAGCGGACGGGAGAGATCCATTTTGATGTGGTCCAGGATGCCATTGACGAAGCAGCCCGAATCCTCCGTCGAGAATTTTTTCGCCAGCTCGATGGCCTCATTGATGGAAACCACCGGTGGGATATCATCGCGGAACAAAAGTTCATAAATAGCCAGTCGGAGGATGTTGCGGTCCACCACCGCGATTCGGTGAAAGTCCCAATTTTTACAACAGCCTTTGATCCTGGCATCAATGACTTCCATGTGTTCCACCACCCCGCGAGCCAGCTCATCTGCAAAACGTCTGCTTGCTTCCGCGTGTTCCTGCAATTCCAAGAATTCCTTGAATGCCTGAGGCAAGGGCTGGGAGTACCTGGGCACGGCATCCTGCTGGTACAGAAATTGCAATACCAGTTCCCGGCTTTCTCGGCGTGTTCCCATAACTTAAATCTCTTTCGTCATTCGGGCCATGGCAATGGCGGTTCGTGCAGCCTCTGCTCCTCTCAAACGGAGGCGTGCCATGGCATCTCGATGATTCCGGGGTGTTAAAATTTGATGAATGACCGGCACACCGCTTTCCATCGCGATCCTCTGAAGATTGACTGCAGATGCCATGGAAATGTGATCGGCATGGGCCGTCTTTCCCTGCAGGACAACGCCCAATGCAATAATGGCATGATATTTGCGGGATCTGGCCAGACGCATGGCCACGACCGGAATTTCGTAGGAGCCCGGCACCCGGACTGTTCGAATCTTGTGCACACCAGCCGCCGCAAGGGCGCTCAGTGTGTGACGAAGAAGGCCATCTGCCAACGTTGGATTATAACTGGCAGCAACAATGGCCAGACACAACCTTTTTGTGGAAGATCGGGCTGGAGAGAGTGACTTTTTTTTGGACAACATGTGTGGTTGGTCAGAATACATAATGCATCAGTCACAAGTGGACATCGGCACTCATATAGCGCCGCTACAATTTGTAGCGGCGGTCTGCGACCGCCGAAGGAGGAAATCCATTCCACCCATAACTGACCCATGCCAGAATACAGAAAGTATTGTCCCTCTTAAAGAGAATCTTCTCTTGTGTTCTTGGTGCTGGCCGGGCGTTTTGCTAGCATGGCTCTGTGAGCAAAAAGTCTCCAAAGATTGCGTCATTGATTGCAGAGGTAGGCGTGAATGCGAAAGACAACCGCTTCGACCCGCACTATCTGGCTTACTTCGAATGTTTCAACCGGCAGATGTATTATGAAGCGCACGATGTTCTGGAGGAACTCTGGCTCGAGACAAAAGGACGGCATCATTATTTTTACAAGGGACTGATCCAGCTTGCCGGAGCCTTCGTTCATTTAAAGAAATCCAAACTCAATCCCGGAGCGCGCTTGTTTCGTCTGGCGCTGAAATATCTGAATCCTTATGTTCCCGTTGCTGAAGGGCTTGATGTCACGGAGCTTGTCGCCCAAATCCAGGATTGGCTGCTTCAACTGGAGAATTCCAACCATACCCGAAATCCGTACGATCCCAACCGTCCACCCCGATTACAGCTCGTAAAATAATTGTCATGCTGAGCGTTGGCGAAGCATCCCTTGTTATTCCCATGCTTTTGTCATGAAACTGTCCTCCATTCTGGTGGTGGCACTGGGCGAGCTGGGTGCAGGGACAGCTCTGTTTGTTTGCATGCAGCAGACCGGCGAAATTCGCAAAAACTTCTTTACCTTTCAGTCCTGGCTGGTTTCCACATGCTTTTTATTGATGGCCATTGTTTCCATGGGAAATCATTTTTTTGCATCGGTCTATTTTCCTGCTGCGCTCTTTGCGGCGCTGGCAGGAAATAACTTTTCCGCTGAACGCCCCGGATGGGGTAAAGGCATGCTGCTGACTGCTGCACTTCTCAGCGCATCCTTTCTGGCGTGTCAGAGCTGGCTTGCCGCGATGGTAATCCCTGCGCAGGTTTTTGCCGTGATCAACCTGGTGGCCGGAACCTTGTTGTTTGGGTGGGTGCATGGAACCATGGTTCTCGGACACTGGTACCTCATCATGCGTGGTCTATCCTACAGTCATTTCCAACGGGCCACCGCTCAATTGCTGGTCACCGTTGCCATTCGCAGCGTGGGACTGGTTGTTGTGTGGACATGGATTTTTTATGGACAGATGGCATGGATACACAGTCCGTTGCCCCCGACTACCGATGCTCTTTTTCTTTCCATGAGAATTGTCTGGGGGTTGGTTCTCCCTGCCATCTTTGGATTCATGGCCTGGCGCTGTGCACTCACTGGTTCCAACCAGGCAGGCACGGGACTTCTATATATTGCAGAGGTTTCTGTCCTGATCGGTGAAATCCTGGCCGGCTTTTTGGGATTATAATGAAAGGAGCAGACTTCAATGCTGAAAACTCAGTTACAATTGGCTCCTTCCTACCCTGTGGCAGCACCGGACTCGTGCTCAGAATCGGTTGGGTTTACCCCATTCTGGCTGAGAAGAGCTTCCAACGAATAATTCCGGTCACCCAGCGAAATCAGCCGGTCGGTCATGTCATTGAGCGCAAGACGGACATTATGAAAATGATGGGAGAGTGTGTCAAAAATCGGCGCCAGTTCATATCTCTGCGCCAGGCGATGGTCACCGGCCACACGGAAACTGGCACTACCCATGCTCTCGTAATATTCCATTTTGGGAGCGCCTCTGAATTGTGCGCGAAATCGGATGTAATCCGGAAAAATTCCTGAAACAAAAAGTGAATGATTCCCCACATGAGCGCGAATCAAAAACTGCGTGGAGTCATCCGCCTTGTGAAGAGCTGCCAGCATCTCAAACAGATAATCCAGCGGACGTTCATCGTTGGGAAGCGGCCGCCGCAGACGCTCCGTGGATGCAAATTCAGCCAGCATTTCCGCCACGTAATCAGCCACCATCCGATCCTCAATACCGGACCGTCGCAAAACATGGCGAACCAGCACGTAAAAATAAAAATGAGGCGAAACCTGCAGACAGCTGTTGTATTCCAATAGCGCGCGAAACAGCAATTCGTGATCCAGAATGGCATCCAGGGAATCGGGATCCGAGAAAAGTTTTACCAGACAATTCGAGGAACTGGCTTCCGAGGCAAAGACCGAGACAATAAAATCGATATCCGATGCGGTGAACTGGGTTCTGCAGTTTGGCTGAATTACTTTCACCTTGCTTAATTATAGCATCGGCACGAAGTAAAACAAGTTGAGTGCCAATTACTTACGTTATAATCAGAAGCCTCCATTTTGCAATCATAAATCACGATTGAATCCCACGGGATAAGTTGGATAGAATGTGTTCCATGAAAACTGTATTTCAAGGTTTACGCAGTCCACATGAGAAAATAGCGGGATGGATCCATCTGCCAAGATTTGTGGATAAAATCCGGCTGCATCAGGCCGGCAAACTGCCCCCGGATTATCAGCCCAACTTTGCGACCAAAGGTTTCGACCTTTATTGGCTTGAAGCCAGCGGTGTGAACAAGGATCTCTTTATCAACTTTGTCAGCCGTGCCAAGGACGATCAGGAAGTCGAAGCGTGGGTGAAGACCAACGTTCGGAAAACTCCGCAGGAAATCGAGGCATTTAATCAGAAGATTCTTGGTCATGGTCGGACTGGGGATGTGGCAGAACGGTTTGCCGCAAGGAAGAAAGAACTCGGTTTAAGCCATCGGAACGACGTCCAATGCTCTGTTGACCTGATTGATGTCGACGAAGGAAGGTTGTAATATCATCAACCCTCCCGGTATTTCTGCGCAATGGGGATGCGACGGCCGATACCGAAAGCTTTGCTGGTAACCTTGAGGCCTGGCGCCGTCTGACGACGCTTGTACTCGTTAATATCCATCTTGCGGATAAGTTCCTTCACGATAGACGGATCGAAACCACGCTGGATCAGTTGAGTCGCCGATTCATGGTGCTCCACATAGGCGGCAAGAATCTCATCGAGAATGTCATAAGGTGGCAGTGTGTCCTGATCTGTCTGGTTCGATTTTAGCTCGGCGGATGGGGGCTTGGTGATGGAACTGGCGGGGATGACATCCGCTGCAAGACCGGCAAGCTGTGGATTTTGATTGATCCAGCGTGCCAGCTCATAGATCTGCATCTTTGCCAGGTCGGATATCACAGCAAGTCCGCCGCACATATCGCCATAGAGCGTGCAATATCCGGTGGCGAGTTCGCTTTTGTTCCCGGTGGTGATCAACAGCGAGCCAAACTTGTTGGATAATGCCATTAGCGTAACACCGCGAATTCGCGATTGCAGATTTTCCTCCGTCGCATCCTCTGGTCGGCCCGCAAAAATGGTTGCCAGGGCAGTACGGAAACTTTCCACCTGGGGCTGAATGGGAATGACTTCAAAACGAATACCCAGATTTTGAGCAACAACCCTTGCATCCGTCACGCTGCCTTCCGAAGAAAAGCAGGAAGGCATGGCCACACCCAGCACATTTTCCTTTCCAAGAGCGGCTACTGCAATACAGGCGGTAAGTGCCGAATCAATGCCGCCCGAAAGCCCCATCACCACCGACCGAAAGCCACATTTACGCACATAGTCGCGCATTCCAAGCGTGAGTGCCCGAAAAAGATTACGGCAATGGTTCGGAGAAGGTGGCTTGGCAGCCAATCTGTGATCCAGATCCACAACAACCAAATCCTCCTCGAATGATTTTCCAAAACCAAGGAGTGTGCCTTCACTTCCAAATATCATGCTGTTTCCATCAAAAACGAGTTCATCATTCCCGCCCACCGCGTTGCAGTAAGCAACCGGCAGTTGGTCATTACGGGCGATCGTCTCCAACATTTTGAAACGGATCTCTTCTTTGCCAAGGTGCCACGGTGAAGCCGAGATGTTCAGGAGCAGTTCAATGCCCTGCGATTTCAGCTCACGCACCGGATCCCGGCGATAAAGACGCGATGGCCAGAAATCATGGTCGTTCCAGATATCCTCGCAGATCGTGATACCAACCAGACGATCGCACAGGCGAATGGCGGTTGTTGATTCTGCGGGTTCAAAGTAACGATCCTCGTCGAAAACATCGTATGTTGGTAACAGGGTTTTATGGACACGGTGTATGATTTGTCCCTTTTCGATCACAGCCGCTGAATTGCGGAGTGGACGACCTGTTCCGGTATTCCGATCCACATACCCCACAATCATGGGGGGACCACGAACCTGTACGGCAAGATTTTCCAGGGCGGCCAGATTGTCTTCGATGAACCTGGATTTAAGGAGAAGATCACGAGGGGGATAACCAGGAATTGTCATTTCCGGAAATAGCACAAGATCAGCCTGAGCCGCTGTTGCCAGGTTGTAAAATTCGAGGATATGCCGGACATTCCCGGCAAAATCGCCGATGATGGTATTAATCTGGCCCAGCCCGAGTCTCATCTCCCTAGGAACAATGCCTTTGCGGTTATTTGAAGGATTTACGTGAGATTTCATAGCGGAAACCACCATTGGACTCAATGCCATTTCTGAGTTTTCCAGGCCAGGAACTCACCGGTTGACGGATGGCTCGGACACAGGAGCGGGAGCGGTTACTTCGTATTTTTGGACCGCTTGTTTGAGTGAGGCTTGTGCATGCTCCACACAAGGCGCCTGAAAAACGGTTCTTAAATCTTGAGCGACTTCAGAGCGCATCTCCATTTTGGGAACATAAGCACTGACATTGCGCTGAAGATGACACTGACAACGCTGCCATAAAACCCAGTGCCAAAGAGCATCCAGGATGAGATGAGAGATCGCTGGAATCGGACGCGTACTCGATTTTCATCGCTTCGTTAAGCAGGATTTCCACGTCTTGAATATGTTTTCGATTCGCCATCGCAAACCATGGAGTGCCATCACATGTTTGAGGGTGATGGCCGGATCTTCGATGGTGACGATGAAAATGGACCAAGCCATAAGCTGGAATGGCTTGTCGAAGACAGAAACACTTTCATCATCAAACGAATCAGACCGCAAAAATCATTCTTGAAAAAGAAGATCCCTTAGTTTGACGCGCATGCCCATCTGGGGTGGTGAATGGCGAGGGCCGGGCCCGCCGAAATCCCGCTGAGCGGGACGAAGGCGGGCTTGGCTATGGCGGGTTTCGCAAAAATGAAATCAAAAGAAGCCGCCGCCTTTCCGACTATGCCAGAGCGCTCTCGCCTCTCCGAAGCCTACGGCGTAGCGCGGGTTGTCGCGACGGCGAGTGGTGGTGGAGGCTTTACTGTGTGCAGCTTCGGTCTTTCATACCAGAGGGAGCATTTTTGCCTTCGCCTGACAGCGAAAGGCACGGTCAGGACGAGAAACTGTCTGAAGATTTGCCAGGGAGTGTACCAGTGTAATTTTCGTGATGAAGTAATGATGGGGGCTGTGGTGATGACATGAAAACGCATGTCTTTACTTTGACACCATGCTTTGAGCTTCAATGAAAAATTGATTTCTTCACTGACATAGAGGGATTCGTCGAATCCTCGCGTTTCCTCCCATGCATCCCGATGGCAAAAGAGATATGCTCCGGCCGCCAGTTTGAATCTGACCGAGACATGGTTCCAGGTTCGCAGCAGGAAATTCATACTACGGGAGAGTTTGTCGCTGTCCATTGCCATAATTGCGCCTCCAGCGCCGACCTTGCCGGATTCAAGATTTTTCACGGTTTCATGGAGGACATTGGAATTCAGCTGGGTATCTGCGTCGAGGAAGATAAACCACTGACCCTGGGCTGCCTTTGCAGCGATGTTTCGTGCGCGAGAAATCTGGTTATGGGGTTCAAAAATGACCCGCGCGCCTTTGGATTGAGCAATATCAGAAGTTGTATCGGTGGAATGATTATCGCAAACGACGATCTCGTAGGAAATTTTCTGAATGGCCTCGAAACTGCGATGGACTGAATCGATGGTGGTGGTAATGAAATGTTCTTCATTGAAAGCAGGAATAAGGACACTGATTTTAGGATTTGCACTCATGGTCATAAAGGTGTCAGGCAACGTTATATAAGTTACTTGCATTCAGCATCTTCCACTTTCTTTTTAATCCAGTGTCGCTATCTGATCCCGGATCTTTCTGATATCAATTTTAAGCTGATCCGCGCGCGCACGATGTTTGGCTACCGCCTCCAGTGGAGCGCGTGAAGTAAACCCGGCATCCGACAGCTTGGCCTCCAGACTCATCAACTCCTTCTCAAGTTTTGTAATCTGAGCGCGGAGACGCTCGCGTTCCGTCCGGACATCCACCATGCCTTCAAGGAAGAGATAAAGGGTGCCCAGAGGGGTTACGGCTGAAGCCGCACCTGCGGGAGCAGCCGTCACACACTCCAATGACTCAGCATTCAACAGGATCTTCAACGTGCTCACTTCCCGCATCTCGGTATGCCAGGCGCCCTGAGGCGCCACTGCAAAACACGCTTTGCGATTGGCTGGAATGTTGTAGCTGGCACGGAGATTTCGTCCCGCAGTGATGGCCTCGTATTTCTGTTCCACAAAAGTCAAAACCCCGGGGTTAAGTCCCAAACGCGCCTTCTCTGAATCAGAAAGAGGTGATGGCCATTCGGCGAATTGGATGCTGGTTCCAAGTTCTGAGTTCCGAGTTCCATGTTTCAAGTTTTGAACATCTGACTCCGAACTTTTAACTCCGAACCTT
>Ga0114940_10000603_pt1 | contig 15920 bp, 17 predicted proteins | sample ColdCreekSource_FD_87195 | JGI IMG/M metagenome (GOLD analysis project Ga0114940, IMG submission 87195) | Groundwater microbial communities from Cold Creek, Nevada to study Microbial Dark Matter (Phase II) - Cold Creek Source | ecosystem: Environmental > Aquatic > Deep subsurface > Groundwater ... | reverse complement strand
TTAAACTGCACACCCCTCGCTGAGGCCGAGGAGTTGGCGATAATGGGCATGCAAATCAGTGTTCATTTTCATGGGGCGATTCTGATCCGCCATGACTCCATTGTCAGCACTTTACTGGGCTGACCCACAGTGAACCCGGAAGAACCTAATTTCCTCCAACCGGATCCCCGTCGAGCAGAAGACTTCCAGGATGGGCTTCCCAATGAAATTTCTAAAAAAGATCAAGCCTACTGCCACGCCTCAAAACTACAGGACTCACGTTCACAGGATCGCGTGCTGCTATTTGTATTTATTCTTATTAACATGGACATCTAAAACACCTTCCATTATATTTGTTACGGCACTCTGAGAAGGACTTTGAAATATTTCACGCGAATATAAAATAGCAATGGACACGACCACGGATACCGTCGAACAATTCGTAACCACGGAATACAAGTACGGATTTGTCACTGATGTGGAGGTGGATGCTGCTCCTCCTGGATTGAATGAAGACATCGTCCGTCTTATTTCATGCAAGAAGAAGGAACCCGAGTTCATGCTGGAATGGCGACTGAAGGCTTTTCGTCACTGGCTGACGATGAAAGAGCCGAAATGGCCCAATGTTCATTATCCACCGATCGACTACCAGAGCAGCATCTATTATTCCGCTCCCAAACAAAGGGGACAAGGGCCCCGGAGCCTCGATGAAATTGATCCGCAGATACTCGAAGCGTACAACAAGTTGGGAATCCCTCTGAGGGAACAGGAGCGACTGGCCGGAGTTGCGGTGGACGCCGTATTCGACAGCGTCTCGGTTGCAACTACTTTCAAAGATAAACTTGCGGAGAAAGGCGTCATTTTTTGTTCGTTTTCCGAGGCCGTGCAGGAGCATCCCGATCTCATCCAGAAATATCTTGGGATGGTGGTGCCTTATACCGACAATTTTTATGCCGCACTGAATTCAGCCGTGTTTAGTGATGGATCATTTTGCCATATCCCCAAGGGAGTCCGGTGCCCGATGGAATTGTCCACGTATTTTCGCATCAACGCGGCCAACACCGGTCAATTCGAGCGGACACTGATCATTGCGGAGGAAGGCAGTTATGTCAGTTATCTGGAGGGTTGTACCGCGCCCATGCGTGATGAAAATCAGCTTCATGCTGCGGTGGTGGAATTGATCGCGCTTGATAATGCGGAAATCAAGTACTCCACGGTGCAGAACTGGTACCCCGGTGATAAAGAAGGCAAGGGAGGCATTTATAATTTCGTCACCAAGCGGGGATTGGCAAAGGGTGTAAGTTCAAAAATCTCATGGACCCAGGTTGAAACCGGCTCGGCCATCACGTGGAAATACCCAGGTGTCATTTTACTGGGTGAGAACTCGGTTGGGGAATTCTATTCGGTGGCGCTTACCAACAACCATCAGCAGGCTGATACTGGCACGAAAATGATTCATGTGGGAAAAAACACCCGCAGCACCATCGTTTCCAAGGGGATTTCTGCAGGACATGGAAACAACAGTTACCGTGGTCAGGTGAAGGTGCTCAAGGGCGCTTCTGGATCGCGCAATTTCTCGCAATGTGATTCTCTTTTAATCGGTGACAAGTGTGGCGCTCACACCTTTCCCTATATCGACGTGCAGAACCCATCGTCAAAGGTGGAACATGAAGCCTCCACTTCCAAGGTGGGTGAAGACCAGATTTTTTATTGCAATCAACGCGGAATCCCCACACAGGATGCCGTTAACATGATTGTCAATGGCTACTGCAAGGAAGTGTTTCGTCATCTGCCGATGGAGTTCGCCGTGGAAGCACAGAAACTGCTGGGTGTAAGTCTTGAAGGCAGTGTGGGTTAATATTCAATCAGGAGAAGTCACGTGATGCTGGAAATCAAAAATCTTGTGGTGGGCATTGATGGCAGGAAAATTCTCAACGGGATCAACCTGGGGGTGAATGAGGGCGAGGTACACGCGATTATGGGTCCCAACGGCAGCGGGAAAAGCACTCTGGCTCAGATTCTGGCCGGTCGGAAGGGATACGAGATCACAGAAGGACAAGTGCTTTACAATGGGAAAGACCTGTTGGCGATGGTTCCGGAGGAACGCGCGCGCGAAGGATTATTCCTGGCTTTCCAGTATCCTGTGGAAATTCCGGGGGTCAACAGCACCTACTTTCTCAAGGCCGCCTTCAATGAAATTCGGAAACACAGGGGGCTTCCTGAACTGGATGCCATGGAATTTCTCGCTCTCGTCAAGGAGAGGATGAAGGTTCTGCATCTGGACCAGAGTCTGCTGAATCGTCCGGTGAACGAGGGCTTTTCAGGCGGTGAAAAGAAGCGCAATGAAATTTTCCAAATGGCGGTGCTTGAACCCCGGCTTGCCATTTTGGATGAGACTGATTCCGGATTGGATATCGATGCCCTGAGAACGGTTGCTGATGGAGTCAACAAGCTGAAGCGCCAGGATAACGCCCAGGTTATCATCACCCATTATCAGCGGTTGTTGAATTACATCATTCCGGATTTCGTCCACGTGCTTTTTGAAGGACGAATCGTCCGGTCCGGTGGCAAGGAACTGGCGCTGGAGCTTGAAACCAACGGATATGATTCCATCGCTCAGGCAGAGAAATTGCAGGCGCATTGATCCGGCATTCAATGAACCGGGATACAAAAGAGATTGAGCCCTACCTTGCGAGCTTTGAAAAGTTCGAACGGAATGGCTTTTCCAGCGAACCAGCATGGCTTCGATCAATCCGCCAGGGAGGCATTTCCCATTTTGGAGATCTGGGGTTCCCCACCATTCGTCATGAGGAATGGAAATACACCAATATCACTCCGATCACAAAACTCCCATTCCGGCCGGTTTTTCAGCGTCCAGCCGGCAGCCTGACCCAACAACAGACCGAACAGTTTACATTGGGGCACTTGAAGTCCAGCCGCCTTGTTTTTGTAGACGGACATTATTCGGAAGCGCTTTCCTCCATCCTGCCGCAACCGCGCGGGGTGATCATGGGAAGCCTTGCATCTGCGATCAAAGCACACCCCGGGCTTGTTCAGCAATATCTGACCCGTTACGCTCCTGCCAGTGAACACACCTTTGTTGCTCTGAACACAGCCTTTTTTCAGGATGGCGCGTTCATCCATGTGCCGGAACAAATAGTCATTGAAGATCCCGTCCGCCTGCTTTTCATTGCCTGTCCATCTGAGGCCGGAGCCGCTATTCATCCACGCAACCTCGTTATCATGGAAAAAGGGGGCAAAGCTATTGTTAGCGAGCATTACCTCGGCATGACTGACTCAGCGTATTTGACCAATGCCGTTACCGAAATTATGCTCGGAGAGAATGCCTCGATCGAATATGGCAAAGTACAAAGCGAAAGTCTGGAAGCCTTTCATATCGCCAATATCCAGTTTCACCTGAATCAAAACAGCAATCTGTTGAATCATTCATTTTCGTGGGGGGCGCGTCTGGCCAGAAACGACATCCGCGCCGTTCTGAATGGAGAAGGGATCAATTGCACTCTGAACGGTCTATATATGGCTGAAGAACGCCAGTTGATCGACCACCATACGGTCATCGATCATGCGAAACCACATTGCAACAGCCATCAGTTCTATAATGGCATTTTGAATGGCCACTCCAGGGGTGTCTTTAATGGTAAGATTTTTGTACGGCCGAACGCCCAGAAAACAGATGCCAAGCAAACCAACCGGAATCTTCTCCTCTCCGATACTGCAACCATCAATACCAAGCCCCAGCTGGAAATTTTTGCGGATGACGTGAAATGCACTCATGGCGCAACCGTCGGACAGTTGGATGAGGAAGCCATCTTTTATCTGCAGTCCCGCGGGATTGGCCGGGAAGTCGCACGGCGCATGCTCGTGTATGCTTTCGCCGGCGACATCATCAACCGCATCAGCCTGGAACCGTACCGGGAACAACTCGACGCCATTCTGGTAAAACGACTTGAAGGACACACCCGGATCGTGGAATCGTTATGAACCGTTCGACTGGAGGAGGGTTGCCCGATGTCTGACGATCTGAGCGAATTATATCAAGAGGTCATTCTCGACCACAGCAAAAGCCCCCGTAATTTTAGAAAACTGGAGGGCGCCAACCGGGTGGCGGAAGGACATAACCCGCTTTGCGGAGATCAGATAAAGGTGTATGTTTTGCTGGAAGATGACGTGGTGCGCGACATTTCCTTTGAAGGATCCGGCTGCGCCATTTCCAAGGCTTCGGCTTCGATGATGACAGCAAGTTTGAAAGGAAAGACCCGGGCGGAAGCGCAGAAAATTTTCGAAAAATTTCATCAGATGGTGAAAACGGGTGACTTCGACTCCACCGCGATCGGAAAACTGGAGGTTTTTGCCGGCGTGCACAAGTTTCCAATGCGCGTCAAATGCGCCATTCTACCGTGGCACGCGGCACTGGCCACTCTTGAAGGAAAAACTGAGCCCGTTTCGACCGAATAATATGCAAGACAATGAATCCATCACATTGAGCCGCGACTGCGAAGCCACGTTGGTTCCCTCCGGCACCAGGATCACCTTGAAGGTCGGAAACCAGGTGATGATCACTCAGTCCCTGGGTGGCAGTTACACGGTGATTATCAACGGCAATATGGCGCGCATCGAAAGCAAGGATGCGGATGCCATCGGCAAAACACCCGCCGTGGCAATTCCATCCAGTGCCTCATCCCGCACAGGAGGCCCTGTGGATGAAAAACTGGTGTGGGATCAGATGAAAACATGCTACGATCCTGAGATACCGGTCAATATCGTCGATCTCGGGCTCATTTATAATTGTCAAATCACGCCACTTCCGAATGGAGGGAACCGGGTGGATGTAAAAATGACATTGACCGCGCCGGGTTGTGGCATGGGCGCATCCATCAAGGCGGATGTGGAGGATAAGATTAGGACTGTGCCGTGTGTCACAGAGGCCAACGTTGAATTGGTTTGGGAACCCAACTGGAACCAGAGCATGATGAGCGAAGCCGCCAAACTTCAGCTCGGACTACTGTGAAAATGGGTAACAGCTCAGGTTCCAGACTGAAAGACACTGTAGCGGCGCTCTATGAGCGCCGAAAGAAGGAGGCGACGGTCATAGACCGCCGCTACAGCCCCCCCCCAAGACCTGAGTAGTTACGAAAATAGAATGATCACAGAAACCGCCACGAAAACCCATGCGAAGAAATCGATTGACTGGGAATCGATTCGCCGGGACTTTCCCATCCTCAACCAGAAAGTCCATGGTCATCCACTGGTCTATCTTGATAATGCGGCGACCAGCCAGAAATCCCGCGTGGTGCTCGACGTCCTTCGTCGTTATTATGAGAACGACAACAGCAATGTTCACCGTGGCATCCATGAGCTGAGCAACCGGGCAACCACCGCTTATGAAGCCTCCCGGGAGCGGGCGGCAAAATTTATCAACGCACGGAGTCCGGATGAAATTATTTTCACCCGTGGCACAACAGAGGGCATTAATCTGGTCGCCGCAGCATGGGGAGCCTCCCATATCAGGAATGGAGACAGGATTTTGCTCACCGAAATGGAGCATCACAGCAACATCGTGCCGTGGCAGCTCCTCGCTGAACGTGTCGGAGCAGAGTTGCTTTATGTACCGGTGACGGGCGACGAAGGGCTGCTTGACATGGGCAAACTGGAGAAACTGCTTACCCGCGAAATCAAGCTGTTTGCCTTGACACATATTTCAAACACCCTTGGTACGATCAATCCCGTTGTGGAGCTTTGCGAGCGCGCCCGTAAAATGCAGGTGGTGACATTGATTGATGCCGCACAAAGCGCGGGACATCAACCGCTCGATGTGCAGGAAATGGGATGTGACTTCCTGACTTTCTCGGGTCACAAAATCTGTGGGCCCACGGGAATCGGGATTTTGTACGGACGGCAGGAGATTTTGGAAACCATGCAGCCCTATCAGGGAGGTGGAGAGATGATCCTGAGTGTGGATTTTCACAAAAGCACCTGGAAAAAGGCTCCACACAAGTTTGAGGCCGGTACTCCCCATATTGCCGGCGTGATTGGACTGCATGCCGCCATGGATTATCTCGATGGAATTGGACGTGAAAATATCTTTCGACATGATCAGGAGCTGGCAGCTTATGCCTTTGATCAGCTTTCCCGATTGAATGGGATACGCCTTTTTGGACCGGAGACAGGTCGGGCAGGATTGGTCAGTTTTCTCCTCTCAAATATTCATGCTCATGATCTGGTCACCGTTGCCGATCAGCACGGGGTTGCCCTGCGAGGCGGCCACCATTGCAATCAACCGTTGATGCGGAAGCTGGGCATCGAATCGACAGCGCGTGCCAGTTTTTACTTCTACAACACCCGGGCCGAGGTTGATCGTCTGGTCGAAGTGCTCCTGGAAATCCAGAGATTTTTTGGATAGAATGTGAATCGGATCCGTATTCTGCCTGATCTGGTGGCCAATCAAATTGCCGCGGGTGAGGTGATTGAGCGCCCAGCTTCGGTTCTCAAGGAACTGGTGGAGAATTCCATTGATGCCCAGGCCACTCATATTCGTATTGAAATCCGGGCCGGAGGAAAAGGGCTCATTCGCGTTGCCGATAATGCTCATGGCATGGGAAAGGATGATGCGCTGCTTTGTCTGGAACGCCATGCCACCAGCAAAATTCATGATTCCGCTGATATTGGCGCCATTCATACCATGGGGTTCCGCGGGGAAGCCATTCCCAGCATGGCTGCAGTTTCCAGATTTCGCCTGCTAACCCGCGAAGCGGACGCGCAGACCGGCATGGAACTTGATGTTCACGGAGGCAAAATCCTTTCTGTGAAGGAAGCCGGCTGTCCTGTCGGCACCCAGGTTGAGGTGCGCAACCTCTTTTACAACCTGCCCGCCCGCCGGAAATTTCTGAGATCTGATGCCACGGAACTTGGGCATTTGCATCATGTCTTTCTCCTCCACGCCATTGCCCAGCCACAGATTGCATGGACTCTCCAACAGGACAACCGCACGATTCACGAACTGCCTCCGGCAGCAACCACCGATCAGCAGGTGGCACTGCTTGCGCGTGTGCGAGCACTTCATGGAGCCCAGCTCAGCTCGCAACTTGTGACGGTGAACTTAAGACGGGATGGTGTGCATATTCATGGCTTGATTGGCAAACCGGGGCTGAGTCGTTCCAATCGCAGCGAGCTCTATTGCTTCGTTAATTCACGCCCCGTGGACAGCCGTGCCATTTACTATGGTTTGATCGAGGGATATCACACGGCACTCATGCGTGGACGTTACCCCGTCTGCTTTCTTTTTCTGGAAGTGGATCCGGCCTCGGTGGATGTGAATGTTCACCCGGCCAAGAAGGAAGTGCGCTTTCATGAAGATGCCTGCGTCCAGGGCACTGTCATCGAGGCAGTCCGACAGGCACTTGGCGCGCAGCATGAAAGTGGCGCACGGAGTCAGCCATTAGCCATGCTTTTGCCATCTCCTTCAACCCGGGGGCTTGTCTCGCCGCAGCCAGACGGATGCGGATCGAACTCTTCTTTGCTTCCTCAACTCTCAGCCTTCAACCTTCAACCCAGAATTTCCAGCATTCAGCCTCCGGAACCTAAAACAGTGATCCTGTCTGGTGAAAAGGATTCAATGCTTATTACCATCCTCGGGGTTTTTGCCGATCTTTATGTCATTGCCATGGATGCCGATGGCTTGATCATCGTGGATCAGCATGCCGCGCATGAACGCGTTCTTTTTGAACAAATGATGGGGCGCCTGGGACAGGATGCAGCTCCATCACAACGGCTTCTCCTTCCACAAACGGTGGAACTGCCACCCAAAGACGCGCTTGAGTTGCGGGCACAGATTCCCGTCCTTGAAAAAATGGGGTTCGGCATCGCTGAATTCGGCGACCACAGTTTTATTGTGGACGCCCTGCCTCCTTTTGTAAAAATTGAAACCATTTCACAGCTCCTTCGATCCATTGTGGATGAATTTAATGAAGCTGGAGGAGACATCAACCGTGACCGGTTTGCCGAGGAAACCGTGGCTAAAACAGTTTGCCGTCATGCGGTCAAAGCCAACGATGTTTTGCACTCAGAAGAGTTGGAACGCATGTTGATCGACTTGCACAGGTGCGTCCAGCCTTTCACCTGTCCGCACGGTCGCCCGACCATCCTGCGTCTGACACAGGTGGAGCTGGAGAAGAAATTTGGCCGTCGCCCGATTGAAACGATCTAGCCCGGATATTTCACAGGATTTTTGTAACGGCGGTCTATGACCGCCGTAAGGTTGGGGAGGCGACGGTCACAGACCGCCGCTACAATCTGTCGGCAATTTTTGGTTGGTGAGAAATGCGGGCTAATTGCCGTTTTAGGTTGATCAGAATGGAGTTTGGCAAACTTGTGCCGGCACGGTATTTTGATTATATTATGGGTAATGAAACTCCGATTCGATCTGGCCACGGAAGTAACACCGGAGATGGTGCTGGAAGAAGCTCTGGCGAACCAGCATCGCTACAAGGCAGAGCCCCTTTTCTCAAAAACTGGCACTGGGAGTCTGTTGTCCGCATCAACGAGCGACTCTGCAGCCGAGACCGAGCGCAGCATGGCCAGAATTCAGAGGCTTACACAAATAGCGAAAGAGAATGGATCCACGGACACCAGGCCGAACGATCCATCCTGAAAACTCTCGAGTGGTTGAGATCTTTTCATCGTAAAGCTCCCTTTCTTTTCTTCAACGGCAATACCTTTGCCGAAATCGCTCGCACCCTGAGCGATGCTTTGTTCGCCGAGCTTCCCCATGGTCGACGTCTCGAAGCAGCCTCACTCTGCGCGCACTACGTAGCAGGGGTCATTGATCGCGACTCCATTTGTGAAGGGCTTGACCTGCTGATGGAGTCCGCGGATTTCCGAGAAGGCGACCATGTCCAGACGCTCAAAGGTTCTGCCAAGGGTGTGGTTCGCCGTCTCTTATCGGATGGTCGAGTAGCCTGGCAACCGGATGACAGTACGATGGAGTTGGTGGCTCTTCCGGAAAGTCTTTTGCGGATTCAGAAGAGATAGGCGTTTTAAAAATTTTAACCGGCCACATGGAGGGATCTATATCATATGATATCAGATAATCAGATATTATTTGATTTTATGATATACCCGTGTTAGAGTGAGTCCCATGAAAGTTATTACTGTTACAGAAATGGCGCGTCATTTTCGGGACGTTCTGGATCAAGTCGAATTTGGAGGGGAAGAGGTTTCTCTGATTCGTAATCATCATCAAGTGGCGCGTATTTTGCCGGAACCCATGCATCAAACTGCTTTGGAGGCCATGTCGGATTTGTATCGTACGCTCGGTGGAGACGCCGCAAAAGACTGGCTCAACGATGCTCAAAAAAAAATCCCCTAACCAACGTCGTTTGAACAAACTGCGGAACCCATGGGATATCTGATCGATACCGGTGTTTGGGTTCTTGTTGAACGGGGAACATTGGCGCCTGCGGATGTGGCTGAAGTAACAGGGTCATCACCTGTTTTCATTTCACCCGTGACCATCGCAGAGCTTCAGTATGGCGCCGAGATGGCCATTAATCCAGGTATCCGTCAAAAACGACTGGCGGCATTGAAACGACTGAAGCGCAAGCCTGTTCTGAGAATTGATGTTGAAACCGGTGAGATTTTCGGTTCGTTAGCCGCACAACTTTCAAGACCTGGGAGAGGGCATGATTTTCGAACCCAGGATTTGTGGCTGGCCGCGCAGGCAGTGCAACGCGGTTTCCGCTTGCTCACTCTTAACGAAAAAGATTTTAGTGACATCCCTGGTTTGGATATAGTGGTGATGCCCCACCCGTCGGCCCACGTCTGACCGTAACTGCCTGCTTCTGCTGGTGATTCGCCGTCTCTTGCCGGATGGCAGCACGATGGAGTTGGTGACTCTCCCGGAAAGTCTTTTGCGCTCGTTTGGTAATGAAATGGAGAATCAATTCTGGAATCAAATTCAATTCAAAGCCCAGAACCCATATGATTACGAAAATTAATAGGGTCGTTATTGTAATTGTGGTACTGCTCGTGAGCACAAATGCCAGCACTAGAATGCCAAACGCGCCACCCACAATAAGGCACTGAAGTAGAAATGTTGGTTTTATTTTGGAGGTTTTCATGCTGAACATGTTCTACCATAAACAGCCTTTTTACCGAGCTCCTCCTCAATCCGGAGAAGCTGGTTGTATTTGGCCACACGATCCGTACGACAAAGAGAGCCGGTTTTGATCTGTCCAGCATTGGTAGCCACCGCGATATCCGCGATGGTGGTGTCCTCGGTTTCGCCTGAACGATGGCTGATCACTGCAGTGTAACCGGCGCGGTGTGCCATATCGATGGCATCCAGAGTTTCCGTAAGTGTGCCAATCTGGTTGACCTTGACGAGAATGGAATTGCCCACACCCTGTTCGATTCCCTTTTTCAGAAATTCGGTATTGGTGACAAAGAGATCGTCGCCAACCAGTTGGGTGTTGTGCCCCATGGCATCAGTCAGTTTCTTCCACCCATCCCAGTCGTTCTCGGCAAGGCCATCCTCAATGGAGACGATGGGATATTTCCTCTGAAGGTTCTGATAGAAACGGATCATCTCATCGGCAGAGTGGGAGGAACCATCTGATTTTTTGAAGACGTACATTTTTTTGGAGGCGCCGTAGAACTCGCTGGAAGCCACATCGAGGGCAATGAAAACCTCCTTGCCCAATTTGTAGCCGGCCTTTTTGACAGCAATGATGATGACTTCGAGAGCATCTTCGTTGGATTTCAGTTTGGGAGCGAAACCGCCTTCGTCGCCAACAGCAGTGGAGAGGCCGCGCTCCTTCAATACCGCCTTCAACGCATGAAAAATCTCCGTGCCCATGCGCATGGCCTCACGAAAACTGGATGCGCCCTTCGGCATGATCATGAACTCCTGAAAGTCCACGGGTGCGTCCGAATGGGCGCCCCCATTCAGAATATTCATCATGGGAACCGGCAGGACTTTGGCATTGGGACCTCCCAGATATTTGAAAAGAGAAATCCCGAGGGCCACGGCGGAGGCATGGGCGGCCGCAAGAGAAACTCCCAATAAGGCGTTGGCACCCAGTTTGGATTTGTTCTTCGTTCCATCCAGTTTGATAAGCAGGGCATCCAGCTCCTTTTGGTTCAAGGCATCACGACCTTCCACATCATGGGCGATCTTTTTATGGATGTTCTCCACCGCCTTTTTGACTCCCTTGCCCATGTAACGGCGCGGATCGCGATCACGCAACTCCCATGCCTCGTGCTCACCCGTGCTGGCACCCGAAGGAACAGCCGCGCGTCCAACAGCGCCACCGGAAAGTGTGATTTCAACTTCAACGGTAGGATTGCCGCGGGAATCCAGAATTTCTCGTGCGCGTACAGTTTGAATTTTTGTCATACTGATCAGATTGAAATATAGACTGCAGATTTAAGATGTGGCGCAGCCGCCCCCGGCTGTGCTTTTCCACCGGACTCGGCCAAGGGCGGCTATGCCCTCTATTAAGAGATTCATCATTCTCATTTTTAATTTTTAACTTTAAAAAACCTTCAGAGCCCTCATTACCGTCACAATTTCCATGGCGGTATTGCCCTGGGTGCTTCCGCAATAAACTTTTTTTTCAACTCCGCGGTATTTTCTTTTGTGAAAGATGTTGTTTTTGAACTGATAGATCCAAGGACAATGATCGTAAATCTTTTTAAGAGTCCATGCCATGCTCCTGCTATGCTGAAAATAAGCATCACAAATGCTGCTTAATGGAGACAATCCTAATGACAGAACTCGAACCCTCTCTCTTCTGAAGCGTTCAACCGCATTTATCGTGACCCAATCGCTTGTTCCGTGAGGAGCTTCTTTTAAAATCCTCACAAAATTTTGGCAATACCCAAATATTTTTCCAAATCGATACATGGGGTCGAAAATAACCATTCCGATTAATTTTTGATTCAATCTTGCCCAGTAATAACGAACATCTTCCTCTTTTTTAAGAACCAGGGGACGGGCAAGCAAGGCAAGTTGACGCCCTCCCTTTCGCTTTAACCATGCTTGAGAGACATCCAGGATTTCTTGTGGATTGATGTCGTCGATAGAACATTCAGATACTTCCACCTTCTCCGCTTTGGCCTTATTGATCCAATGTCTGAGTTGACTTTTATTTCTTCCAACAAGATGAAACTCATTCAAATTGATTTCGGTTTCAACTCCAAACTGATTGACTTCTAAAATATAATGAGAAAGCACGTGGGCAAAATCCTCGCTCACCTGCAAAAAGATCGCCGGCGTTGGATCCTTATTTAAAAAACGTTCAAGGATCAGAGCGTAAGAGTTGGGATGCGTGATCGGGTTTCCTATGACAATTCGTCTTCGCCGAGTGGGTATGATTGGACACTGAGAGAGAGAGTAGGCTATATAGCCAAAATCTTTTTCAAAAAAATATTGAAGGCCATCCTGCAGGGTCAAATAGGCCGTGCACTCGCTTCCATATGTTTTTAAAAACTTCTTTATTATCGAGGAATCAGCGCATGCCTGTGCTGAATCGTCCTGTTTGGTAATCAAACTGTCACCCAACGCAAAACAGATTTCCGGGCTTGTCGTCAAAAATTAAAACACTTCATGTCGAATTTTAGAGCGGCGATTTTCCAAAGTCCTACAGGCTGCCAGTGTAGTGTCCCTAACGCTTCTTTACATTTGGCGATTTTGGCCAAGATTTTATCTACAGGCGCGCTCCATCTGAATACGCGAGGGTTTTGGTTGTGATTTGGCCAGATATTCTTCAATGGCGGCGATCAGTGCAGGGTCGCTTCGATCACCGCTTTGATTTTCCACGATGATATTTTGGGAAGGCGTCCAGGACAGGGCGCGTCTTTTTCCAATCAGCACATCGAAGGGACAAAAAACGTTCCCGCCAGAGTTAAACGGTAGGACGAGAAAGCCCAAGATAACTGGCGATGTCGTGGCTGAAGGCTCCATTGGACGCCATCTGGATAATTTGAGCGCGTTGCACCAAGCGCAAAGAAAAGCTTTTCCCATGCGCCCAAAGCCTGATGGTCTCTTGTTCCTGTGAGGATAGCACAATTGGTTCCGCGATGTTCATGGAGAATAAGCATATAAAATGGCCTTATAAAGGTAAAGTTATTTATGGGACACTACACTAGAGGAATGACACCCCATTAGACTGTCACTTCCTGCATATTTGCGGGCTGCGTCACAGACTGTTGAGTATCGGAATCCGAAAATGCAGCCTCGATGCTCATCACACGCGCTTGTCGTCCTCCCTGATCTCCCGGCAGAGTGGCTTCCTCACCCACGTGTTTTCCCATGATCGCTGTTGCAAGCGCCGTCTGGTAGGAAATGATCCCCTTCTCAGGATTACCATCCCATGCGCCAAGGATGGTGAAGGTTTCCTGGGGTCCATTGGTCAGGGGCTGCAAAACAACCCGCGTACCGATGTTGACAGCGGATGTGTCTGGTTTATAGAAATCCGTGCCACGCGCACGCGAGAGCATTTGTTCCAACTCGGCCTTTTGACGCATGAGAACGTTCTGCATCTCCTTGGCGGCCTTGAACTCATGGTTTTCGCGAAGATCACCGTAACTCCTGGCAACCGCAATCTCTTTCGAGTTTTCAGGGATCTTCTTATTGATAATCTCCTCGTATTCAATTTTTCGCCGCTCCAGACTTTCCCATGAAACAACCAGTGACTCGGTTTGTGAGTGCTGGTTGCTGACAAGGAGGGATTGCACCGAGGGAGATATCTTGATCAGTCTGGCCATCAACGACCGTTTATCAAGCTCTTCGACTGCTGGATTCAACAAGATCGCCTTTCCAAGATCACGAGCTTCCTCCGCATCGCATCCCCGTACCAGATCAGCAACGAGAGTCGGATCGCTCAGCAACAGTTCCGAAAGCGGATTCTTCCGGCGTCCCCCCACTTCCAGTACCATCACTTCCAGCTGGTGAAGGATCGTCGAGAGAAAACGTCCATTGATGAGCGATGGAAGCCATTTCGCATAGGCCGGCTCTTCGCGATTTTTGCAGAGCCACAGCATGAGATCTGTCCTCGCACGATGCTCCCGAAGACTGCGCTCAAAAATCTCATGGAGCTCGTCCTCCTTGCCCTCCGCTTTGAGGAAGTCAACGATCTCCGTAAGAAGCTTCCCGCCCGAGGTGTGAATCAACGCCTTGATGCGCTGTTCCCAATCTGGAAAGCTCTGCTTGATGATCGGCAGGATATGACGCTGACGGTGAGAGGAAAGGTCCGAAACAAGCTGCTGCATGTTATGAACCTCCTGCACCAGGGATTGAATGTTGCCTGAGGAAGCCTGGGTATCTCCAAACTTTAAAAGATCATCCCGGATCCAGATTGCCTCGATCACAACCGATGGATTTTTATCCCGATGGCCCAGGATGTGCTCGTCCAGGGACTTGACCATATCCGGAATCAACGCTCTGAGATCCGCCGACTTACCGATCTTTTTCAGCACTTCCTCGGCTATGCTGAGGAGATCCGGTAGATCCCTGGCCTGGACGAGTCGATCACGAAGCGTGTTAACGGGAGTTTCCGGCTTATCCAGGATTCGAATGGGCGCGTTCTTGCGGGTTGGCCAGAAAATCAGACTGGTTTTTTTGCAGGCACGCTTGGCAGAAGACAGCCATGACTTCCATTCCGCCTGAGGAATGACATTATTGCGTAGAACCGACTCCAGGCGATCCACTAATGCCGTTTCTCTAAAACTGGCAGCAAAAATCCGAATAACTTCGGCAGGATCCTTCCTGGCCAGTGCTTTGAGGTTTTCATGGTCGGACGCCTTCATTGCCAGAATGTGGTCCGATGGAATCACCGATAGAGATTCCGCAGCATACGCCAATTGCATCGGGTGCTGGGGCTTTTCAGGGAAATCAATGAGAACCTGGCTAAGGATGACATCATATGAATGGACTTTGCCGAATCCCCAGCTTCGATGGAAACAATAACCGCCCGGCACCAGAGAGAGCAGCTTTTTGACTTGGACCTGTGTCAAACGTCCCGACGCAACGAGACTTTGGAAATCTTCCTGGTTCATAAAGGTTGGAGGAACCTTTATAATGGCCGCAATCAGCTTAAAAGAGCAAGCAAAACCCTTTCAGATGGGTTCCCGTATTAAAAGCCGGGTTAATCTGCCTTCAAAGAATGCGGGCCATTTTGGGAAGACGGGTTTGACTTCTGTTCCTACATCCCGGGTATCTGCTCACGATATTTCTCGCGACAGGCTTCCCGTTCTTCAGGACTCATTTTTTGCCACTGCTCATAGTTCTTGAGCACCTGCTCCTTTTTTTTCGCAGGCATTTCCTGGAAATACTTAAAACGGTCTTCCAGCGTCTTTCGTTGCTCGGGCGGCATCTCCTTGAAGAGCGCCAGATTGGCGGCTTCCTGACGGCACTGTTCCACTGGTATTCCATTGATTTTCCGCTTAAAGTCATCCAGTTGCTGTTGCTGCTCCGGCGTGAGCAGCTTTTCCAACTGATGTCCCTGTCCGTTTCCTTTCTGCTGCTCAATATTCCTGACTTCGTCCTCCTTTGTCTTCTTCTCCTTTGCTTTATGTGCTTTCGAAGACTGTACGGGCAATGAGAATGGCTGGTCTTTGGAGCGTGGAGACCCTGATTGCCCTTTTGATTCCTCTGATTCATCTGATTCCTCAGGCAGAGACACCGTCATCGGTGGCGGCTTATCCGAAAAGCCAACGGCCCGGGAATCAATCCCCGACACCAAAAAGCAAACACCCGCCATCATGGGAATGATGGCGGGTTTTAAGCTGAAAATTTTCATAGAAGCTCATCCAAATGCTCAATCACTTCCAGGTCCTGAATCAATTCGTAATTTTGCACCAATTGGATGGGTTCGATTTGTTCCCCGGTGCGACTCTGCGCATCCGGGGAGCTTGTTGGCTGC
>Ga0114940_10000602_pt1 | contig 15922 bp, 18 predicted proteins | sample ColdCreekSource_FD_87195 | JGI IMG/M metagenome (GOLD analysis project Ga0114940, IMG submission 87195) | Groundwater microbial communities from Cold Creek, Nevada to study Microbial Dark Matter (Phase II) - Cold Creek Source | ecosystem: Environmental > Aquatic > Deep subsurface > Groundwater ... | reverse complement strand
TTGCAGTGGACGTGCTGCACTCTTTTACTTGTGTCGAGACCACAGCATCAGCAGTCCGTTGTTCACGAGTAGGTTGTGGTAAGGTGACACTACTGGTGATGGTCTTTTCAGGGTCTTTGTAGGTTGCTGCATTAGACCCGATAACCCTTCTGTAATAAATAAAGATGTGTTAGAGCACATTTTGGGGAAACGTTTCTGTCTGTGGAAATGGAATAACACCTTGCATGCCATGTCTGTATTCATTAAATGTTAATCTTTTAAGTAATTTGTAACTGAATGTTTACCTTTTTATCTGCATCAACTGTGGTCGATCCAATTTTAATTTCTTTAGTTGGTTCTTCAAATGAACCAACATCTCGGGGTTCTTCAATTCATCTACTTTCTTGAGGCAGTCAAGATAGGCTATAAATTCACATGGATAAACTAGAGACAGTTTTGTCAATTATAAAAAAATACTCACAACCAACAACAGCAACAATTGCTTCCGCTCCATCTGTCAGCTTCACCAGGCTAAGCAACGAAGGTGCTTTGGCATCCGCCCTAACCACCTCCAAATTGTATGCAGTGCTCTTGTTTAAGATGGGTACAAAATAAACCTGAAAAAATGGACCACATAATTTAATTGCCATAGATAACTTAACAACCAATGTTGAGTCACACGCATGCAAGACATCTATATTCTATGCCCATGAAATGTTATGTATTAATGAACTTTTTATATTTTTCCTATGCGGTTAATAACACGACTGTATCGCATCTGTAGTACGTCTAGATACGTTCCATAAACAATTTAATTCCAAAAAATAATAATAATAACTTAACATCAGTTAGACGCCTTTGTTTGCATTGATATATTTCCTAAGCAAAGCACAGACGGGAAAACATATTTCCATGGAATGTTCAATATCTTGGAGTATATAAGGTTTTCAATAGAAAAGCGATGAGAGGATTAAACCATGAAATGTTAAGAGAAATAACATTATATACTTATATGCATTAAGGTCATATCTCGACGCATTCTCATTAAGAGCAAAAAATAGCAAATGTTTTTTGGTAAAGTTAAGTGACTTTTAGAACGAATTTGCGTAGTTTGGGTAAAATGAACCTAAGATATGGGATCAACAGTCTTCAATAGTTTCAGAAAGCGGGGTCGGTTTATAAAGTTCGTGTTTGCCTTGTGTGGACAGTGCGCATTTCAAAAGTGTATCCCGTGTGATTTTCAAGTTATGTATATAATGGAAACCAGATGAACATAGTGTGCCACTTTACAATAAAATTATCGGATGAATTGAACCATACCCAGCGGCGTAGAGTGTGTGAAGCATAATAATCAAGATTCGCAACTCAATTGTCATTGCGCGTGTTGAGCGGGTTGCTGCCCATATATTTGATTTTGAGAACTTGACATGGTTCAGATTGAATGCATTCGAGGATTTTTAAGGGCAATTTGCTTAGCTTTACATATATGCGAGCGGAAAAAAGCAAGGAACAGTCTCATAGTTCAATATTTAGATGGTAAAACAACTCAACGTGAGAAGCAGCAAACTTAATTGATTCACTGCCCTTCTCGGCACGTGGTGCATAACTATTTTGCGCGGGAGAGGATCCACGTCTCGTGTGATTAGTGGGTTCACGGGGATATTAAAAAAAGCGAGGCACACAAATTACGATATTTCAGGCTGAATAAAATATTATAGTTACATATTTCTTTTGGTCGCGTAGAAACTCGAATCGGCTGGTCATTTTGACCAGACACCAGACATCAGCGTTTACTCAGTCGAGGGAGATGGCGATGGCGTCCTCCGTCTGCTAGGTTCTCGCGCCTCGCGTACAGCGTGGCCTTGGAGTGTATGCAAACGTGTCCTTCTAACTCAGAGAAATGGATGAGCGATGTGCGTGTGCAAAATGCAGTGCGCGTGCGTAACTCCTACAGCCCCAAGGTCCCAGCTCTCCAAGTTGTGGAGGGGCGAGCAGCATGATTCTTGCTTGGATGCCTCTGCCATGGCTGAGAGGTTACAGGATCAAACGGGTTGGGACGTGAAATGATTTGGGCACTTCTGACTCCCGCCTTGCTGATCTTCATCTTCCACAGGCCTCCTTTCCCCCTTCGTTTCTTCAACGCCGCCACGCTGCTTCTGCCATTTGCCTACTGAGGACTTCAATGAGTTGTTCGATCGTGTGATTCGCAAGAGATTCGACAATTATGGAAATCCAAATCCCAGGTATGAACTTAATCAAATGAATTATGCACTAAACATTACATGCCCATCAGTGGCCGATCTTTGGGTGGAATAAGTGCCCGGGGGAATCCCCTGTAAAGTAGTCAGCTCCTTAAGACGAATGAATAACGGGTTGCCTAAAATCGGGGGCTGTTTTACTCTCCGGGCCATGGCCGGAGACTTGTCTCCCCAGTCTCCCTTGTAAATCCGCCACTGCTGATGCCCATACATAAGAAGACATGAAATATAAAGCTTCCCGTTGTAGATTTGTCTTAAGTGTGCCATGTGCGCGACCCATGAGGATTTATGAGGGAAAATACACTGCCCGCCTTCTGTTAATTCAATTCCAATATTTATTGTGATTCCTGTTTGTTTAAAGTAACTTCGTATTATACTGAAATATTTTATATTTGCAACACTTTTTTACAGATATCACTTCGACTGTTGAAGATCCTAGCAGAATGAATACAACTTCAGACATAAACTTGACTGAAAATAATGCTGCGTGCATTCAGTCAGATGAGCTCAACACAAACTCGACTGATTTGCAGGGCGACGACTTAGACATCAGCATGGAACCTCAAAGTGGCTCTCAATGTGATACTTCGCCTGAATTATCATCAACATCAAGCTTGCTGGAATTGGGTAGGTTATTATCATCTTATTTTACAAAAAAATGACACCCTGACTCTGACACTATAGCTACTTTACTTTAAGTCATATAACAATGCATTGATTATGGGTAGATGAGATGCGTTGCATTAAGATACATTTAGAGAAACACACTAAAAATAACAAATTTCACAATTATGCAAATATATCAATCACCGCATGCAGGCAACCTTATGCCTTCTGCAGTTTTCCCAAGACTTAATATTATAGATTTGCTATTATGCACAGTACATTAGTCTCTTTGCACCACAGCCATTTTATGTAGTGTGAATCAAGAACACAATGAGCTGAAGTGAATAGATCATATAATAAATGCGAGTGATGCACACCCATCGCATGCTTAGAAATATTTACAGCAGCCCTGAAACCAATATTTTTTTCAGGCAGAGTAAATCTAACATTCATGCAGCAGTCAATGGGAAACAGGGAAGCCATGCTGCAAGCCTACAGGTCGTCGAGGGGATCACCACTTTCACTGGGGGAGGAAGTGGATTTCCCTCCAAGAGTTGAGCGCCTCGTCGGCTGGAGAAATGATTTTCACTTCCAAATCATCCATGACGAGGCCCCAATGTGTCGCTTCTCAGAATCCAGCTCCGAGACTTCCAATGCCACCACTCATGTGTCAGCCACGGAGAGTGATGAGGACGAGGATGACATTGAAACTTGGTTTCGGCCCATTCCACTGGCGCCTGATTTTGATGGAGAAAACTCAAATGGCACTAATCCACATGAATAACTTTTGATTAGATATCACATCTGTAGTACTTGGAGTACGTTCAATAAAAAATTCAATTCAATTAGATATCTTTCGGCCATTTCAGGCAATTAATTATTTTTGGTTCGATTTAATACCATTTTTAAGCACCAGCGTTGACACGACGTCTTTTAAAGACAACAAAAAAGTTCTTTTAATATAATAATATGTGCTGTTTTTCCAAAAAATTACCCTTGAAATACTTTTTATTGTAGCTTGCCATTAAAATTAAAATACACATAATGAAATTGAGAGGAACTTTTATTCTATGAAAGTGTAAATTCTCCAAATTTAGTAGCATAAATTCTTGATCTACCGTTTTACAGGCCATTCGTTGTCAATTTAGAGCTTAAATATTGATGAGTAGTGCAAAAAACTGAGATAACTTGAAAACCTTGATTGCTTGTTTAAGGAAATATCATTTTTATTAATACAACAGGTTGCACATGATGGTAGTTTGTTTACCACAATTATGATTGCATTGCAACACCTCAATACGATTCTCTCGACTGCAGGATCACTGCATTTCAATACCCTTATGTACACTATGACCAAGAATACACCTATTGTGTGCTGAAATACATACTGTAAACGCCAGCTTGGTTCATTATTTATACACATTAGAAAACTGCCTTGAAACAATTACAACTTTGGTGGGTCAACCAGAAAAAACTAGATATACCCGTGATTCACAAAATCAGTTCATATCACAATAATATATAAATAGCAAACACTAAAGCTCCACACTAACAGTCCAAAAGAGAATTATTTAACACTTGTGTTAACCTAGTCAGCAACTGCCTTGCCCTGTATCGCTTTGTTAATGGGCAATCTCTTGGGTTTGTATTCGTTTCTAAGCTTGGTAAGCCATTTGCTCAGAGCTACGCCAGCATAGTGTATGCGAATACCTTCATCCGCACCATCACTTTGTTCACCCTTCTGCGCTTTGGGCAGTTTAAGTTGTTGGTAGCTTTGTCCAAGTTTTGCAGTCAACCCTGTAATTGCCATAATAAGATAAAACTGGACAACCCACATGCAATTCCATCGAACCCACAAAGCCGTCTAACATATTGATTGGGAAAGCAAGAGTATCAATTCCGTTGGGAGCATTGGTCGTGCCGCTTCTACTGAAGTACTGCGCACCTTCCCTTTTGAAGATATAACTGGCCAGTTTATAAGCAAAGTTGAAGTAGGAGATGTGGTTGTTGGCTAGATTGTTGGCAATGCCGGTTGGAATTGCAATATCCAACCAGCGATGGACGTTTTCAACCTGGCAAATTAAACTGCACTTTAATAAGTTTCATTATTAACCAAATTCAACTAACGTTATCGTAGTTGCCACGGAGCAAGATTTTCTTCTCTTCTCCTTTTGCTATGCGATTTCTGGTAACGGCTAAAGCCTCTCTATGATTCAAATATCTGTTACTTTAAATAGCTCGCAGGGTTTTTATTTTTAAGATATACCTGTATGCACGCACTTTGGGGTCATAAACAACCATTGGCCCATCTGGGTCCATTTCCTGGAGCCGATGCTCAGTGAGCACTGCTTCTCGACGGTAGCTTTCCACTTGTCTGGATAGATTGGCGTTCCTAAGCTTAAGCGTGGTCACCGTCTCGTTCGACATGGCCAAGTCTGCCTTGGCCCTAGCCAGCTCCACTTTCTGTTTTTCACATATTCCCCACAAATCTATTTTTGAGTAAAGATAATAGCAATATATAACATTAATAAAATATGTGTTACTTACATGTGCATAGTTCAGCTTCATCTGTACCAGATGTACGCACTTCTTCCATTTCATACAACAGTCGAGGTTTGAGTTTAACTTTCTGCTTCCCGGACAACAACGCGTCCACGTCATACTCAACTAAATCTTCGGAGGAGCTATCCATCTTACTGCTTTTTATACTACTTTGTATGAAGACAGTCAAGGTTTGAGGCTTCTTTGCGAGATTTTTACTGCACGCACACTCAGAATTCGGATTAATTCCACCGACTCACTGTTTACTTTTCGAAAGTGGGCGAGGTCAGCCCAGCCGTCGGCAGGCAGTGGTGCTTTGAAATCACTGTAGATGGAGCCAAGAGCAAGTTCCTACACATAATCGGCAATATCGATACATGATAAAACTGAGCACCTTGCCGCATGTTAGAAAAATATTGATATCGATACTCACCACACCACAAGCTAACTGGTCGATATCCATTTCCCAAATCGTGTTTCGGTTTCGTGATTCGAGGCAACCGCATTGAACATTATCTCGAGTGTCTCTTGTCCTGTCTCACGAAAAACAAATTTGGAGTTTCGATTCGAATCAACTTGACTGGCACTGAAGAGTTTTTTGTGAGCATGCCTTTCTTCGAGTTGTGCATCCCCGAAAATCTACCAGCACGAACCAGGGCCGTGGTCGCGAACTGCTTTGAGCGGGCAATGCAAAGGGGCCATTTGGATGGCTACTCTCCGGTTTGTCACCATAATATTTTTAAAATTCGATAACTATCCCTGATTCTATCCTTAATCCTTTTTTGCATACATATTGCCCATTGACTGACCGGCATGAACGCATAATTATTTTGCTCAATATACGAACAGTCTCAAATGCGGAATGCAAAAACACATTGGTAAACATTTGCTTTGTTTTCAGGCAAACAATGGGTCCCTCATTGCGGCATGGGTCCGTTCCAGTTGGTGCCCGTTGATAGAAATGTAATTCAGTTCACCTGGCTCACATATTACGCATAAAAAAACTAAATTCGTTTGTCGATTCCAGGTTCATTCCAGAGAAGCAAACTGGCTATCCTGACGAGGACTGCAGGATTCGAGAGCGTCAAATGCAGTTCTGCGTGTGGGAGAACACAGAGAGAAAATTGTACATCCGGCGCCCTGACATCCACGAGGCAACGGTTCCGTCTCCCAAGTGGGCACTAACCGCAGAGTCTGAGCTAGGCCAGGGATACCAGTGAGTGCCGGAATTGACACATCTCTGCTTAATGTAATTTTCTTTTCCATCTTATTTCTAGCCTTGATGCACTGAGAGTGCTCAAAACTTCAGTGCCTGAGCTTTTCCTGGAATCCTGCAATAGGAGCACATTGCTGCCATGGTAAGGCGTGTATACACTGGAATTTAACATTATAAGCTCTATGCTATCATTTTCAATTGCAGCCTCCTTTCTTCCCCCATCCTCGACTGCATTTGTTTGAACAAAATGCTGTCTCAGTTGGAAGGCAAGGTGACCATCTTGAAGATAGCTGCCGGGAGATGGATTGCCACCATGCAAAAATCTGTACAAAAGGAGCACAAACATTGCCTTGGTGCAGCTATTGGGCAACTTGTTGCAGTGACCTGTGACGAGGAGCCAGGTATTTATGTCGAGCTATGGATATTTTTTAAAACGTTAAACACTTTCGGTTGCAGGTGCACCTATCACCTTGACTGTCAGTGATGTCGTCGATGGAAAATTTGTGCTAGTATTTGCCCAAGGTGACGTTGCAGTGCCGCCGGAGAACTTTTTGGAGTCCGGTGAAAACCAGGCATGCTCAATGCTCTTCAAGGATGTAGACACACAATTTGCAACCCCCTTGACTGCGATTATTGACCTCTTCACGGCCACTGGAACTGGTTACACACACGAAACTGAGTGGCCACCCTCTCCAACTGGTCTCTGCCTGGTAAAATTGAGATTCTGTCTATGCCACATATCATATATTTTATTTGATCGCTGATTCTTAAATATTCTTATTGGATATACTTTGACATACAAAATATGGACCAAATTGTTAAAAAACTCCGGTCGATCTTACGCAAACATTTTAATATTTCATAACAATTGTTATCAAAATTTTTGGGATGAATAATTCCAGTGTGTTTGTTATTCTCTTTTAAATCTCTCATTTATATGCACCCATTAAGTATGTATGTCTTGCAGATCGAGGATAACCAGATGGCCTGCTTGAAGGTTGGTCTTGGTTTTTTCGACGACAAACTCAGCCAGGATCAACAACAAGCTGTAGTGGGTGTGCTGTCACACGAGAGACCTTTCACACCATACTGCTTGATTGGGGCATCGTGCACTGGCAAAACGGCGGTGCTTATTGAAGCCACTCGTCAAGTTGCTTGCTACCAGGAAGAGTCAGCTCCATTCGAGGCCTTGTAAGTACTCTATTGATTGACCAAGGAAAAATTTCATTTGCAAACGCTAAAATTTGATAATTTTATGTCATTGAAAAATTTCTTTAGAGTCCACTTCGTGGTTGCAACACCGGAGGCAGCACATGCTGTAGTTAAGTGTCTGGCTGAATCAGAAATTACCAACGATAGCATCGTTTGGCTGATCACCGAGAAGGAATTCCTTGTGGACATGGACGAGCTTGCAGTTCGCCCGATCAGAGTGGACGAGTTCGTTCTGCAGAAGCACCATCAGGTGATCGTGGCAACACATAAAACCATCACTCGACTGCCACTCAGCCCTGAAAACAGAAGCCATCCATCGTCCCTTTTGATTGTGGTATATATTTTATTTTGTATGCTTAGTCAGAGGTGTCCGAAACTAAAACTTATAAAACATTTATAGGTGGATGGTGTTCATCGCATGTCTGTAGGGGACTATGCATCGGTGGTTACCAGGAATGGAGAGCCAGTTCAGGTCGCGATGGCTGGTGATGCGATGCAAGGGGGCCCTTCAACGATCTCAAAGGTCAATGGCAGAATTTGTGGTGGCAAATCAATCCTGGACGTTCTGAAGCTGCATCCAAAATTTTTTGTGCGCAAGCAAATTGGGTAAGGTATACACATTTGGTGTGCAAAGACCCCCGCTAATGTTACATGCTAATTGACCTTTTGCAGCAGCCTTCATCCTGCAAAATGGGCTGGAAAATACCTGGACTTAAGCTACACACTCCATCCAAAATTGACTGCATTCCTGTCCAAGAGCTTGTATGAATCAAACTTGGTGAGTTTAGATAGTAGCAAACACATAACTTTTCTTTATATAAAAACACTTCTCTCCACACAGGCCTCCTTTGAAAGCAGCTACTTGGGCACGATGGATGATGACATGATGGAGCGTCTCAACAACGCTCAAGTTTTCCACGCACCCATCAAAGGCCCTCTGATTTGGTGCCAGCAGAGTTCAAGAGTCACAAGGCATCCTGAAACGCTCTCACTGGTCAATGAAGATGAGGCGAGCGAGGTAGCCAAGTTTTCTGTCAGGTTGGCACAGGCAGTTGGAGCAGCAAATGTCTTGGTAACATCCGTGTACCCGAAGCAGGTGACAATACCATTTATATTTTAATTGCTTGTAAGACAATAACCCTTGATTTAAAATTGCAGGTACAAATAATCAAAAACTTGACTGCTCAACAACAGGGGCTGCTTGTGACCAACTTGAACGTAGCTCAAGGACAGGCTCGTGAGATCGTTGTTATTTCACTTGTGCGATCTCACATCGGGGCATCCTCTCTGCAATCATCACTTCCTCTGGGCAAGCTCAACAGCCCAAATCAAGTAGCTTCCCTCATGACCAAGGGAAAGAGGCTTGTTTTCTTCTTTGGCTGTGCTCGGCACTTTGTCGATGCCAACATTAAATTCTGGAACGAGCTCATGTCTGAAGCTGAGTGGCCAGAATTTAGTTATCAGTAATAGCTCCCCTTGAAACATCCTTTGTGTACATAATTAGAGCGGTACACACAGATAATATTTTGTCTCTTGAAACCAGATGGATTTCCGTCAAGTTCTATAATTTTGCATTCATTTTTCCAATGAAGATTTTTGTATTCGTTCATGTTTACAAGCTATTCCTCGCATCATATGTACAATTACTGTTACATCAATATTTTACTGATGCATTTTAGAAATAAAAACAAAAGCCACACAAAAACAAAAATTATTTTACTGTGAATTTTATCTAAAATCAAATCGACAAGTAAACCTAGTATTTTAGTTTTATAGCAAATAAGCTAAAATATTTCATTTACTACTTTGTTTCACATTCAGGATTGCATAGCTATTGAAGTCCAGCATTGTAGTGGTTAAAATGGGATAAAGTTAACCTCTTCAGTCAAGGTGTGTGACTTGAAAATGTGCATAAAATGACAGGTACAAAAACTGCATGCGTACAGAATTGAGAACACTTCATGACCCTTCCATCAACACTTTAGTAAGAGAGTATCCTCTGCTCATGGAATCTTTGGTATATGGAGATGGATTGAAGACAATGATGTCAATTCAATAGATGCAGTTGCTGTAACCAGCCATACACAATTTGACACGAAGGTGCGGTTTATTTGTTGTAATATCTATAATAAGTTTCATAGTTGCACCTTCATGTAAATTTTCACTATCCTTTATGGTCAGGTGTCGTCTTAAATGATACTGACAAAACTAACATCCTCCTCCTTAAATTTTATTCCCCTATTCAATGAATTAAATTTTCGACGTTAGTTTATTGAAAAAAAGCACATTTTATTATTTTGGCTAGTCCACTTGTTCGAGCAGCCAGAGTTGTTGTTGTTGCTATGTGGTTTATGGCTTTGGTTTGGTAACCATTCAGCCAGGTCTATTTTTGGAACTAAAATTATTTAGTTCTTTTGGAAAATCACAGCCACAGTTGTTGTTATGTGGCCCCTGCGCAGCCGGAGTTTCAGAGCTGATTCATAGTTCAAATTTTCGCGCATAACTTTACTCGGGTCCCATTGGCTCTGCCCTCAATACGTCACTTCCTGTTCCTGCTCTGCTCTCTTCTCATTATCACAACACCACAGGCAACAGGTTGGAGTATTCATAATTGATGGCACGCTTGCCCACCGCCTGAATCTTCTGTTTTCTCCGATATTGCTTTGAAAAGGTTTGCATAGTTAACGATCGCTATTGCCAGTGATTCCTCTGATATTATTAGTTTCGAAGAGTACGAGAATGGTGCCCTAAGGCTTACTCCGTGGGCACTGTTGACGTCTGAAAATGCATGCAACATTTTTTGCATGGTCCATGTGTCCCGCAATTTTTTTGGTCTTTGAGTGCGCAGAAAAGATGGCTACCTCCAGTGGATCGCTATGATTAGTGTGCGCGCGATTTTTGATTGTTGTCAACACACACTTTTCTATTGTTTACAAGTGTTGTACGCAACTTCGGGTACTTTTCAACAATGACTGCTAACAATGCTGTCCACTCATCGACGCCATCTTTGCTCAAAAATTTGGGACGCATCGACCATGATTTTTTGCTACACACACTACTCTCTATTGAATACAAAATATTTGCTGGAAACAAAGTCCTTCAACTTTTGACGAACATATTAATTGAAAATGTCAACAGTTTCTAGCAAACCTTGACTGTTACCACCGCAATCTCACATCGACTGATACCACCGCAATCTCTACTCGACTGAAATGGAAAACAATGGCTTTCATCATTGGCCAACTCAGTCCTTCTACACTCACTTTGATCCAACACTGCTTCCTCCTGGCACCAGCCAAGGCCGAATCGATTTGGAACACAAGAAGCGCAGCAGTACAGAGAAACTAACTGGTTTCGAACCGGTGAGTGGCTGTTTATTTATTACAACTTCTTTACAGTCGATTTGTGTTTCTGCTATTTACAAAAACCACTGTATTTGATGAAATGGGGAGAGGTGTTTCCCCAGCTAACTTAAATCATTTGTGTCTCAACGGTGATCGATTTGTGATGGCATACTCATTTTAATACATTTCTCTTATCTATTCCAACAGGAACAAATTGGTTGCTTTTCCTCCAAGTGGGAGAAAACCTATGATGCAACCAAGAGGATGGGAATGTAAGTATTAAATGCTGCAGCATGAACAACAGTTGACGTACAGGAGGTTTCGTTAAGGAGATTCTTTACTGGATACAAAAACTGCCCACAATTGCACTTGTTATAATGATCCCCCTCGTAGAATGTTCTGTTTGAAATTACATAGGATGTCATTTGATAATGAAGAATGTGACTTAGATTCATCTAAGGAAATTAATTTGTTCCTGCACCCATTTTGAATTATACCGCGTGGCAATGTGCCAGAAAAATAAGAATGTCTGTGTCTGTACTGATTTTAACGTTGACTGAGATGCTGCTTCTTCTTTCCCCTAAATATTTGGCATTAAAAAATTTTGAGCTTACTTTGACTAAGCAATTTGAACTACCTTCCGTTACTCTCAAGTGTAAAAACTGCCTTTTACCTCCTTAAATTACGTATGTTCCATGTCAAAATACTTACACTTGTTCTCGAATTCAGGTGGCTCCCAGAATCTCAAAGTGGTTTTCCCAACTTGAGTGAAAGATGGCTTGAGCGCCAGTATCCCTACACTGCATTTAGACAGCAACCAGCAGTTTTGCATGGTCGAGTTGAAAAGAAACGGCCCAGACACCTATTCGTACGTCGACGCAGCAACAAGATGAAAAGGATTCCCCTGCCCAGCTGGGCAGTTGATGCTGAGAAAAATTTGGAATCAGGATATGAGTGAGTAACCCATTTATTAAAATAACCTTTGGTCACCAATTGTATTCTGTGTCCAGGAAAGCGGCGCTCAAGAGTCTGAGAGACTCTGACCTCATGAACAAAATTTTTAACCATCCCAAGAATAAAAGGGAACTCTTGCAATTGTAAGCATGGTTCTATAGTTTTAATAACTTCGTTTTTAAGCCCCTATTTGATAATTCCAGTTTCCTGACCCCTATCATCTTGGACAGCGCAAGGAAGAAGGCGCTGCTGGATTACCTCAAAGGTCATGCCAGAATCACGATTCTGCCCAACGATCGATTCCAACTTGAATTACCTCGACTGAATGAAACCGCAGTGACACTTAATTGTTTGAACACAGCCGTCGGGGAATGGGTTGAAGTGAATTCAACTAGGGGACCAGGTAAAATTTATGATTTCACTTACGCCTAACGATTTCAATGTCATTTTTATTTTAGCCGAGGGCTGCACTCTCCTCGTTCAGGGAATGTCAAACAATAAGTTGGAATTGAAGTTGGGTGTGCGTGGAACAGCACTGCCACTATTCCTTCAACGTGGCATAAACTCAGTGCAGGACTGCAAAGTCAGATTCGTCGCTGCAGACTTACCAGCGAGAATGCAGTTTGCCTCCACAATTGACCTGCTCACTGCAATGCAGGACCGTTTTGTAAATGCTACGCCCACCACCTCGAATGACAGAGTGCCGCTGGTAATTAATCGCTTTTTGCTAATTTTATTGAGCTTTAATGATCCACAGTGTACATCTAACTCTTTTTGTCCACAACAAAGATTGAAAATGGGATTATTTTTATTTTTTTGCATGATATTGCAGATTACGGACAACCAAATGCAAAGTCTTGCACAGGGAGTGGGATTTTACAACAAAGGGTTAGACGATGAACAACAACGAGCAGTCGTACAGTTGTTATCCAATGCCAACGTCCATGGGCTGTTCCTTCTTCTTGGTCCAGGTGGATGTGGAAAAACAAGCGTTCTCATCGAAGCCACCGCACAGATCAACCACCACCACCGAGAAAGACTTCCCTGTGATGCAGCGTACGTGATTTGTCTTCATCAACGTAGTTGCATACTTATGTCAATTAATGTTGCAGAGTCCACATCAGCGAGCCGACAAACTCGAATTGCAGGAAACTGGTGAAGCAGCTCGTTCTGAGTGGAATTGATCCCGCACAGATTGTGTGGGTCATCTCCGATCAGGAATCAAACCGAGACACAAGTGGGATGCCTGTTAACGCTACTCGAGTGTCAGACTACGAACTCATGGATTACCATCAGGTGTACGTGGGCACGCAAACAGCACTCGGAAAACTTTGCATGAGCATAAGCAAGCACATCATCCCTTCACCTCTCGTGATGATTGTATTTATTGCATCACGTAATTGTATTATAGTGTCCTAATATCTTTTTTTCTCAGGCCGACGAGGCTCCATCAAGCACACTTGGACTAACTTCAGTTCCCTTGACCCAGAATGGGGAGCCAGTTTTGATTGTATTGGCAGGTGACCCCATGCAATTAGAGGCCATGTCACTCTCAAGAGTCAGCTACAGGCTCTATGGGGGAGAGTCGCTCATCTTTGTACTGAAATTGTGCTCTCCAGGACTCTTCTTGGACCTAAGCGACGAGTAATTAAATTTTTTACTTACGCTGTCTTACTATACTAATATAATTCACATTACAGGAGCTTGACACCGAGAGCAGGTGTTGGCGTACGTTTGAGAGCGAACTACCGTGCTGTGCCATACCTAAACCGATTCTTATCCACCGTGTTCTACAACAACAGCACGGTATACCAATTCAATTTTAACCATTAATCCGGACCTAAACAATCTATTTTCTTGCATTTAGTACCACGCCGGGACCAGAAATGAAAGATACAACAACGATCTGTACGAAATTCTTAATGAAAATGAGCTGACCAACGAGACAATTTGCTGTCCGATGTTATGGTTTTCCAACTCAACAGAGGTTATTCGTAACCCGCTGACACTTAGCCTCGAGAATGTGGGAGAGGCAAACTTTGTCTTCGAAGTGCTGAAAGAATGGATTGATGTGTTGGGAGGCAACGAAATTCTTCTCACATCACCCTACAAAAGTCAAGTGAGCTTTACAACGATATAATTTTGACAGCCAAAATTAATTTTTTCCTTGTATTTTAGGTAAAAAGGTATAAAACCCTTTTCCGTGAACATCCCGATCTTCTCGTTGGCTCCATTGAAGAGATGCAGGGACAGGAGCGAAACATTGTGTTCGTGTCCCTAGTGAGGTCCAAGATCGGAGAACCCAAACTCTGCTCTAAGTCACCACTGGGATTCCTCACAGATCCCAAAAGAATCAACGTTGTGGCATCGAGAGGACGGCGAATGGTTATTTTTGTTGGATGCCGAGAGCATTTTCTGGACAACCAAACAGAGGAATGGAGACAGGTGATTGAGGCGTGCCAACTAGTAACTCACCGCCCAAAACCAGATCAATCCTTGACTGACTAACTAGGAACATAAAATATTTCCAAATGTATTGCATTTTTTCATGTACAAAAAATTCAGTTTCGACCAATCAAACATACACATACATGATATTGAATTTTATTATTTAAACTTGAGTTACACAAGCAATTTGTTATCGTAGACATTACAGAAATTCAATCAATTACAGAAACTCAATTTGTTCTATTTGCAATAATACAACTATTTTGAAGTATCCATAAAACAAAAGTATTTTATTCTTCTAACAGCCACCTATAATATAATTTATATGAATGAACCCCCAGAGGCAGACAATATACTCCAATTGCTAGAGATAAGGGAAATCATTGTTAAGACTTCCCCATGTAAATAACAAACAATCATGCCAAATTTCTAACAAATTAAAGATTATAGTGAGGGCAATATTTGGTCACCTATTTTTAGATATTGTGATGATAATAATAATACCAAAGAACTTAATAGGCCAATGGTGAATTCATATGGGCAACCACTCTCAAAAAATATATCAACAGGTAATATCACCTAACAGTATTTTGCATATTACAGCTGGACTGTATACTTTCATAACTTTCAATTCAGATTCTATATTCGACTATTTAGCCATTATAATGGTGCCATTGAGCATTGCAGCACCTCTCGCATGCCGTCACTCGACTTGCAGTACGTAAGCAGTGCTGACACTTCACATGACCCCTGACATGTGGCATGATAAAAGACAGCAAATTTTAATTCAATTTATTCAAATCAAGTACTGCGATTTGTCCATTTGGCCCATTTTAAATGAGCCCGCATTCAGCCTTATTGTAACTGTCTACTTGAGGCAATGGTGCCATTTAGCCTTTCAGCACCGCGTGCCCGAGCGTCTCCCGACTTGCGTAGCGCGAGCAACGCTAACAGTAGAACATCTGGCAAATGACTTGCGAAAACAGGGTGCAAAAATTGCAAAGCAAGTGCAAATTACTTGTATGATTAAGCATGGCAAAGAATGCCTAAAACCATGGCACATATGTTGCAGAACAGTGGCTGAGCATTTGCAGAAAGTCACCGCAGACTGGCGCTCTACCTGCTGTGAGCGTGCAATGCTAACGATTGCTACGGCAAGTGCCTAGCGAAAATATGGCGAGAGCATTGCCAAGCAAGTGCAAATATGTTGCAGAATGACACTGCAGAAGTGGCAAATAAATTTCGAAACCATGGCAAACACATTGCATAAAACTGGCGAACCTGTTGCGAAATCACACTGCCGCAGACCAGGCCTCCCAGTGGACATGCTCGCGCTCGAGCGCCGTTCTTACCACCAAACGCCA